>ERZ827197.135-NODE-135-length-103276-cov-36.633670_pt1 | contig 103276 bp, 119 predicted proteins | sample MGYA00519867_ERZ827197 | MGnify/ENA primary metagenome ERZ827197 (study PRJEB31778, sample SAMEA3449278) | human gut metagenome | biome: human gut; feature: human-associated habitat; material: faeces | place: United Kingdom | collected 2010/2012 ...
ACTAGCATTACTGCTTGCATTATAAGCTTTAAAATTACCTTTCTTTACTAAAGTAGTATCGTTATAATATAATTCATATACAAATGATTCTTCTTTTAATTCATTAGGCATAGTAGTTAAATCCATATATAAACTCATAGTACTACCTGCTTCACTTGCTATAACTGTTATATCTTTCTTAATTCCTTCTTCTTTACTATCTACTGGTGTTAAAGTACCAGTAACATTACTTCCACCTACAAAAGTAACAGTATTACCAGATATCTTAACACTAACATTAATATTAGAAGTACTATTCCATCTATAATAAGCATAAGTACCACCTATCATTACTATAATTAACCCTATTATTCCTATTATTAATCCTTTATTATTTTTCATATTCTACCTCATTTTATATATTTAATTTTTTGCCTTACGGCGAATTCCCCTACTTTGGTTCCTTATTTTCTTATCATATTCTATCAACCCGATTTCCTCTGCCTAGTGAAAAGGGTTTCACTAGGCTCTTTAGATTTCAGATTCATGTCTTCATTTCTATCCAACAAGGAATGGACTTGCTGCTGTTCCACCCCCTCCTGATATAGCATCAGATGAGAGAGAAACTACGGGGTGGTTACCGCCATTACCAGTCGTACCACCACCAAGATAAACACTATTCACACGATCAACAATCGCATTACCACCCGCGGTGACAAAAGGGGTCATCGTCCAATACCAATAACTTGGTGTAGTAAAATAATTATCTTGATTTGCAATATATACAAAATTTATATAATCAAGGCTACTAAGACCACTCATAATTACTTCATCTGAAGTAATTAATGCAAAAGGATGTGAAAAATGTTAACAAATAATAAAAAAGATGTCACAGTTAAAGTTAATGACATTAAATCTATAAAAAGTATACAGAAAAAAATAAATGAAAATGATAAAATAACATTTATAATTACTACTAAAGATATGGAAATGCTAAAAACATTATAGAAGTTATTGTGGACTTACAAAAAGACTATAGCGATAAGAATTTTCAGTTAGTCATTTCAAGCAATTATGAAAAACTACATAAAATGACTAATAAAGAATTATGAGATATAATAAGGCAACTGCTAGTACAGAGTTGTTTTTTTATTAACTTAAATTCATAATAAAAAGAGTAATATAAAGATAAATATTACTTTAAATTACTCTATTTTCAATTATTATTTACATATGTTTTCTTGTATTTGTTCAACACCTTTTTTTGATGTTTCAACAATATCTAATTCAACATATACTGTTCCTGATGAAGGATTACCATGATATTTATTAAATAATGAAGAAATTAAATAAGAATTTAGTTGCTCAAAATTATTTATTAATCCCTTTCCTTTCAAATGATAGGTAAATTCATAATATTTATATGTTTCTAAATTATTTATAGATGATGGAATCGCAACAACAAATGGAACATAGCCTTGATAATCATCTACAACAATATAAGATAACCCATCTGAAGCCAAAGGATAATCTATACTATCTATCACTCTATATGTTCGTGTAAAACTACAATCATATTCTCGTGATTCTTCATTTTGCTTATTCCCTAATTGTTTTTCTAATGTACTAACTTTTTCTTTGTACGAATCAACATCTTCTTTATATGAAGAAATTTTTGTTTTTTGTAAGATTACAAACACTACACATATAATTATAACTACTAATAAAACTATTATAGTTATAATTTCTATTTTTTTATTTTTCATAATAGTATTCCTTTCTTAAACATTATAAACTTATATAAATAATCCTACAATCCTCCTTTCTCAAATTTATATAGTTTATCTTATTACACTCTACTCTTAAATATATTATAGCATAATTTTTATTTTTTTTACCACATTTGATTAAAATAATTTTTAATATTTTTTGCATTTATTAATACACTTTTTACTACTATTATAGTTAAAAATATTTAATATTGCATTTTTAGTTATTATATAAAAAGAGTAATACAAAGATAAATATTACTTTAAATTACTCTATTTTCAATTATTATTTACATATATCTTCTTGTATTTGATCCAATCCTTGTTTATTTGTTTCTTTAATGCTAAGTTTTACTTTAAGAACTCCATCTGGAACTTCATCTAGTGATTCATCTGTTATATAACGAGTAATATCAGAAATATCATTTATAATTCCTGTTCCTTTAACTTGATAAGTAAATTCATAATACTTATCAACTTCTTAATCTTCTTCTAAATTGGTAAGAATAGGATGAGCATATGCATTATGAGATTGAAATTTATAAACAATAACATAAGATATTTCTAGAACTTCTGCTACATAACCATTCATTATATCTACAACTCTACACGTTTTCGTAAAACTACAATCACTATATTCTTTATATTTTTCATTTTTTTACTTCACTTATTAATAAAAACATATTAAGCTGCGTATACAAGGACCCCAGAATATCCTGCATTTTTTATAATAGGTAAAGAAACCATTTTTTCTCCAAAAGCAGAATCATTATTATACGCTCTATTAGGATCAACATAATATACATTTATCGGACTATAGTCATCATCAAAAATTCCAGTAATTGTATGTCCACTTATTGTTACAAAATGTCCTCCTGAATTACTATAATTATATGCAGGCATTTCTTCCATTCTGATGTGCATAATTGGTGGATAACCTAAGTCAATACTTCTTTTTACAATATTATAAAATTGACTATTTGTCAAAGAATTAGTCCATACATAAGTATAGTTAGATATACCTAATTCTGAATTCATAGCACCTGCAATATATCTTTGATCAGTACCAGCTGATGTATTTGTACCAACTAATGTTCCATAATATTCTTGAGAACTAGAGGTACCTCTAATAGCATGTATTGCTTGTTTCATTGAAGCAGGTCCACAATAATTTGGTAATTGTTCAAATGCTGGGACATCTATTTTATTAGCAAAATATCTACGTGTCATTACGTTAGGATCTTGATTTAAAGTTTCTAAATATTCATTCGTAAATGGTGTACCATTAGAACAACTTAAATCATAAATATCTGGTCTATTTAAAGATTCATAAAATGCTAAATCTTCCTCTGTATAAACTCCACATCCTTCTGAAGCACTAACATTTGATGTTGACATCATAAAAATAATAGCAGTAAATAATAATAAAATTTTTTTGTTCATATAGAACCTCCTTTATTTTTTTATTACCCCCTAAATTAAATAATAAATATAAATTTTAATTCAAAATACCACCTACATTCTAGATGGTATTTTCATAATAATACGATTAATTGACGAGCAGAAAAAAGCATCATTAAGATAAAAGGTCTAATACTGCTTGACACTCTTTCTTATTAAGAATATATCATATTTTTTATAAAAATGCAATCATAAATCAAAAAAAATAAATATTTTAATAAATATTTTAATTAGAAAATATTTGTACCCAGTAATATTGATTATTAATTATATTAACTCCTATTCCTATTTTTTTAAATTTAGAAGAAATTATATTTTGGTAGTGGCCACTAGAAGAACGCCATCCTTCCATTACACTTTGTGAAGAACTATAGCCTGCCGCTATATTCTCACCAGCAGTACCATAAGATATTCCAAGTTCTGATAAAACAGTAAAACAACTACTACCATTTGGTCTTGTATGTGAAAAACTATCACTTATTTCTTTTGCTCTAATACTCGCAGCAGTCACTAAAGAAGAATCTAAAGTTAAGGAAGGTACTCCTACTAAAGAACGATAATTATTTGTAATTTCATATACTTCATTTATTAAATCAGTATATGTATTTTCATTTTGTATATTATTGATTGTTATACTATCATATTCATTTATATCATCTTTACTTATATCTTCATAATATTTATCTTCTATATCAGTTACTTCTTCTTTTTCTAAATTAGAATTAACTATCTCATTATCTTTATCTATATAAGTATTAGTACTAATTACTTTATTCTGATTAATAATATTCCTATAACTACCAATTACCATAAAAATAAAAACACCAATAATTACTATTAATCTAACACCATCAATTATATTTTGTTTTTCCATAAATATTCACTTCCATAATCACAGAAAAAAAGAGTTATTTATATCAAATATAACCTCTTTTTATTAATATTATAATTAATTAAAAGTTTTTCTTCTTTATTTTACTTTTATTTTTTTCAGAAGGAACTATATTACTAAATAATTTACTACTAATAGTATTAACATTATAAAAATTACTATTATTAATTAAATCAATAATTGCCCTATCATTAGTAAGTTTATAGTAAGTTTCTACATATAACTTCTTAATAATATTGAAATAATAAGTAATAATATCTTTCTTATTAGTACCATCTAATTTATATTCTTTATCATCATAACTTAATACTTCAACAGTAAAGAAATATATAATAGTTTCAATAAAACTATAATCACCATTAATCTTAATAGAAGATTCTCTCTTTTTAAAGTTCATTAAATCATAAATAGAATCAAGTACATACATAAGTCTATATTTAGCTATAATTAGTTCATCTTTTAATTCAATATTTTTAGTTTTATTAATTTCTTTATCTAATAATTCTAAATACATCAAATAAAAATTAAGTTTTGTCATATCTTGCATATTAATTTTCTTTTTATTCTTTTTATTATTCATTTTTAATCTACCCTTAATTGCCCCTTTAGCAGAACTATCATTTATAAATAAAGCCTTGTCCATAGGAGTCTTAACAAGTAGTATCTTATCAAAAGGAGGATTACGAGATAATTTAACCTCTGATTCTTCACCATGCATTAATTTAGCTCGATCCTTAGCATATAAATATAAATTATCATAATCAACACTACTAAAATTATTATTAATATTTATATACATTATATTAGTAATAATTTTAAGTAACTTTATTTCTTTTCTAGTCTTCTCTATCGTATTTTCATCAAATAATCCATCATAACTAAGATCTAAATATTTATATTCTAATTTTTCTTCTAATTCAAGTAAAGCATTATAAACTTGAATATTAGGATTAATACCTATAATTTCTAAAAAAGATATATCATTATGAATAACTTTTTCAACGTCACTTATAAATTCTTCATCAAAGTCTTCTAGTATAACATTTTCTTCTTGAAGTTTTTTTAATTCATTAATACTTACATCAGAATTTAATCTAATAATACCATCTTCCATTTCAAAATAATCTTCATAATCATCCAAAAAGAAAGAAAGTTCATTAGCAAAATTAAAATCAAATATAAGATCTTCAAGTACATCTTTATCTAGATCAAAAGAATTAATAAATCTCTTTAAATATATTATTAATATATCTCTATATATCATCGTATCTCTATTATTTTTCTTTAAAGAAATCATAATATCAAATATTATATATGCTAATGGAATATCCATATAATCATCCCCTCATGTTGAATATATTATCATATAATATATTAAAAATCAATAACAAAGCCAAATTAATATATCTATAATTTAAAAATTTTTAATACCTTTATTAATTATTTACCGTGGGGAATACAAGCATGGATTATCTGCTAATCATAAAGCTTCTTTTGATATTAAGTTAGAGCATCTATCTAAACTATATAATAAAATAAGTGGTAATGAGTTAAATCATTCTCCACTTTTTTTGGTAAAAAGAAAAGGCTTACAAAGTGTAAGCTTTCAAAGTCAAATGGTCGGGAAGACAGGATTTGAACCTGCGACCTCTACGTCCCAAGCGTAGCGCTCTACCAAGCTAAGCTACTTCCCGAAAAAAAATGGTGGAGAATGAGGGACTCGAACCCTTGACCCTCTGCGTGCAAGGCAGATGCTCTAGCCAACTGAGCTAATTCCCCACGGACAATATAAATTATATCAATAATTTATATCGTTGTCAATACTTTTTTTATAAGTTTATTATTTAGTTTCATATACACTAACTTGTTTTCTATCTCTACCAAGTCTAGAGTATTTAACATATCCAGAAATCTTAGCAAATAAAGTATCATCTGTACCTCTACCTACATTAGTTCCAGGATGAATTTTAGTTCCTCTTTGACGATATATAATAGAACCTGCAGTTACATATTCACCATCAGAAGCTTTTGCTCCAAGTCTTCTACCAGCAGAATCTCTTCCATTACTAGTAGATGATTGACCTTTTTTGTGGGCAAATAATTGTATATTAAATTCCATTAATCTATTCATTATTTTCCTCCTTAATTTTTATATTCTTAGGATACGCTTTTTCTAATTCATATAAATTAGTTATCATAACATTAATAATCTTAGTAGTTACCTCATCATCTTTTAAAACTTTAATATCAAGTCCATTCTTATCTTCATAACTAATAGATTCATTATCAATAGCTAAGCAAGAATTAACTGAAGTAATTACTGTACTACTAACCGCAGCACATACAATATCTTTACCAAAATCATCATAATTAGCATGTCCCGTAATAATAATTCTCTTATAGTAATTATTATTCTTAGTAAGTTTTACTTTAATCATAAAACCACCTTATTTGATCTTTTTAATCTCTACTTTAGTATATGGTTGTCTGTGTCCTTTTTTAACTCTAGTAGATCTCTTATTAGGTTTATATCTAAATATAGTTAATTTCTTTTGTTTACCTTGTTTTAAGATAACACCTTCTACTTTAGAAGAAACATAAGGATTACCTACTACACCATTTGCCATAAGAACCTTGTCAAAAACAACTTTATCTCCTTCGTTACCATCTAGTTTTTCAACATAGATTACTGTTCCTTCAGATACATAATATTGTTTTCCACCAGTTTCAATAATTGCTTTCATCTCATTCCCTCCTTTATATATTTGTAAGACTCACTCTTAAGGTGTCAAACTGAACTTATAACCTTTTCAATGTGGTTGAGAATATTCAACTTGGCGTCTTCAAAACAATTTAATTCTACCATAAATAAATATTAAAGTCAAATAAATTAAGGCTTTTTTTCAAAAAAAGTACTAATATATTCCTTTTCATTCATTAGTTTACCATTATCATTAAATATATGTACTCTATTTTTATACATTTTATCTTTATTTTTAATAATTACTTTCTTCTTATAATTAAATTTAAATAAATATCTTTCTAATATAAATCTATTATATATATAAGAAATATCTTTATAAAATTTATATATATTTTTCATAAGTACTCCTATTACTAAAATAATACTATAATTATTTTCATATATATCACTATACAAAAAAAAGACAACAGTAATAAGAGAAATAACAATACTAATATAATTAGCAATATTAAAACTAAAATATTTAGATAAAATCAAATTAACTATCTTAGCACCATCTAATGGATATATAGGAAGCAAATTAAAAATAAGCATACTCTTATGATATAAAAGAAATAAACTATAAATATATTCTCTTACTATACCATTTCTATATAAAAAAAAGATAATACCAAAATAAATACTCTGCATAATTATACCAGAAATAGCTACCAGTAAATCATTTTCTATTTTAGTATTAATTTTTGTATCAAGTTTAACAAATCCACCATAAGGATAAATTATAACCTTATCTATTTTATATGATAATATTTTAGAAATAATAATATGACCCATTTCATGAATAATAATAAGTGATGTAAAAATAATTAAATTAACAAAATGACCAGTAATAACAAGACCAAAAGCCATAATTATATAAGTATAATGAAATTCTATTTTATTTAAGATATTCTTCATAATTTAAATACTTATCACCTTTACTAAATACTAAATATAAAGTATTATTTACTTCTCCAACTAACGTTCCCTTATCAACATAATCATATAATTTTAAAGAAGTATTATCAATATTACCATACCAGTTATATATTCCATCTAAGTCTTCAATAATAACTGTATTACCATATCCTTCTTTATTACCAATAAAAACAACCATTCCCTCCCTTAATGAAGGAACTAAATAGTTTGAAGTAACTTCTAATTTAACTCCATCTAAATATACACTAGAAGAACTATATTTTAGTTTTTCATTAAATACTTTCTCAGTATTAACTTCTTTTTTAATAGGAAGAATTCCTCCTAAATATTTATCATATATATTTTTTATCTTAGTAAAAGATATATCATCACTATATAAATAATCAGTAATTTTCTCTTTCAAAAATTCACTTCTTTTACAGCATATTGCTAAAGAAACAAACAGTAATAAAACAATCAAAGTTTTAACAAAAAAATTTTTAACACACTTACCAAAATTATTATCTTTCTTTTCAGTACTAACTTTATTTTTATTAATAATATCCATATACTTCTTCTTATCTATTTCATTCATATCTATCACCAATAAAGTATATGAAAATAATAAAAAAAAAGAATTTATTTTTCTTTTTTTCTAACTTTATTAGTATATAATCTAACAACTGAATCTACAGTAACTGGTATATATATAGTTCTAGAAGAAAACTTTTCTTTTTCTAAGTCATTTAATTCATCATAAAGATAAAACAAAGACCATCTTACTTTAGAACCATGATAGTTAATAGGAAGCTCAGTAAAATATACATCATCATCCCTTTTTTCAAGCATTCTAGGTTCACAAGACATATTTCTTATCTCATCTCTTGACAAATTATCTATTATAGTAGTTTTTTCCTTCCCATTTTCCATCGTAGTTATTCTTTTTACCAAAGGAATAACCCTCATATTATATATATCTGTTTTTTCCATAAACACCACCCTTTTCTTATTTCAAATATCTAACAATTAACTCCGAATCAAATTCATTATCAAAAAACATATTTCTTAATTCACTTTTATTATAAACAATTACCAAAGTTTTATTATCTATATACATATTAATAAAATTATCAAACTCAGTAATCAATTCATTAATATATTCTTCCTTATTTCTTTCAATATCTTCTTTAGTAAGAGAAATATTAGTATTCTTATCAATAACAATTTGACCATTACCAATAATTAAATCCTCATCAAATATTTTTTCTACTATATATTTTCTAGTATAATTATATTTTTTTAATAAATCATTATTACTAAGAATTTTTCCAGTAGCTAAATCAACATTAGTAGTAATAACATATTTCTTAATATTATTACTATATATATTTTTATCTAAATTAAAATCTAATTCATAATATATTGATAAAATAGCACCATTAATTTGCATCTTTATTGAACTAGAAACTTCATTACTAGGTATATAATTTTCTACTTCATTATTTATTTCATTATAATAAGTAGTAATATATTCAATTAATTTATCTTCCTCATCCATAAAGCTTTTAATAACATTATTATCTAAATCTTTTAAAGTAACTCTAGATACATTAATCTTACTATATACATTGCTATAACCATTAAACACAACCGGTACCGTTTCCACATAATCTTTTATATCATAATTAACTATCTTTCTACTAGTAGTATCTTTATTAATACCTTGATATTCAAATAATTTATACAAGCCAAAACCAACAAGTAAAAGAAATATTGCACTTACTACTACCAATACCTTAGCAGTCTTTTCACTCATTACTTTATCTTTCATCATATTACCTTCTTCCTACCTATAATTATAATATAATTAAAAAGAAAAGTAAATAAAAAAAGAATCTATCTTTCGAGATAGACATAATCATTTTCTATACTAAGATTATTCTTAGTATTATTAACTACTACTAAACTAATAACAATTAGTAGAAGATAAAATATAATTACCCCTTTATTGTTTTTAACAAATTCCATATCTATCACTTCTCCTTACATCTTAATGTTATCACATACTTATGTTCGTGTCAATATGAAATCACTGTTTTAACGAATAATTGTTTGACATTTTACACTTTATGTGTTAATATTATAAATGAAAGGAGCATATTATGACTAAAGAAGGAAGATTAACAAAAAGACAAAAAGAAATATTAGAATACATAAAAAAATATTCAGCGCAAAAAAAATATCCCCCATCAATTAGAGAGATATCTGCTAATTTTAATTTAAGTTCTCCTGCTACTGCTCATGTACATGTAAAAAAACTAATCGAAAAAGGATACTTAAAGAGAGGTAAAACAAGTAATCATTTACTTGAACTTCAAGTACCAAATGAATTTGAAACTAAAAGTGATGATGTTGTAACTGTTCCATTATTAGGAAAAGTAACTGCAGGTAATCCAATTGAAGCAATTGAAGTACCTAACGAAGTTATTACATTGCCAGCATATTTACTTCCTAAAAGAAAAGAAGTATTTACAATCAAAGTAGAAGGAGATTCTATGATTAATGCTGGTATCTTAGATAAAGATATCGTAATCGTAGAAAGATGTAAAACAGCTAAAAATGGTGATATAGTAGTAGCCATGGATGAAGAAAACCAAGTTACTATTAAAAGATTCTTTAGAGAGAATGATTATATAAGATTACAACCTGAAAACGATTACATGCTACCTATAATATTAAAAGATATTTCTATCTTAGGTAAAGCAATTGGTTTATATAGAAAATTTTAAAAGATGTCAAATTTGACATCTTTTTATATTTATTTAAGTAATAACTTAAGAGCTTCTTTAATTTGATTTTCTAAGTCAAGAGTAGGATCAACCTTACTAACAATCTTTTTAACATCAGCCTGCTTATATCCAAGTCCCACTAATGCATCAAATAATTCACTAGAATGATCTTCTCTCTTAAATAATCCCGTATTAATAACATTTAATTTACCTTTTAAATCAAGTACTAATTGTCTAGCTACTTTATCACCAATTTTAGGAAATTTCTTTAAATAATTAATATTTTCTGTTTCAATAGCCTCTTCAATCATACTAATAGACCCAGTAGCAAGCATTGGAAGTGCCATCTTAGGACCAAGTCCCTTAACAGAAATAAGTTTTAAAAATAATTCTTTTTCTTCTTTAGTTTTAAATCCATATAGAGTATATTCATCTTCAGCTACTTTAGTATAAGTATATATCGTATATTCCCTCTCCATCATAAAACCATATGGATTAGGAACATAAATTAAATAACCAATACCATTATTTTCAAGTATAACATAACTAGCTTCAACATCAGTTATCTTACCCTTAATATAACCAAACATTATTTCATATTCCTTACATCTTTACTAGTAACTTTTTTAAATAACTGATCATCATTAGAATGAATCATTTTAGCCTCTTTATGAATTTTATCTATTGCTTCTTTAATCATAATACCAAGTAATTCTCTATAATCAATATTTTTATCTTCAAATAAATGATGTGAAAAGAAATTAGGAATAGTATTAATTTCATTAATATATAATTTTTTATTTTTAGTATCATAAATATAATCAATTCTCGCAACACCGCCAAGTGATAAAGAACTATATGCCCTCTTAGCAGTCTTACATACTTCTTCCGTTAAAGCCTTTGATATATCAGCAGGATATGTTCTCTTAAAAGTATCATCATTATCATCATCTTTATGATATTTATCATAGTAACTACAAAATCCATCTTTTTCAATTTCTTCAACTAATGAATCAATAAGTTTACCTTTACTTTTAAGAATAGCCACATTAAATTCTCTTCTATCTTTAATATATTCCTCTACTAAAACATGTGTATCGCATTCCATAACTTTCTCAATAGAAGACTCCAATTCTTCCTTTCTATTAACTATCTCAATACCAATACCACTTCCACCTCTAGCAGGTTTTATAATTAATGGATATGTTAATTTATCTATTTGTTTAAAAATATCTTCTTTATCTAAATTATAATCATCATCAGTAAAATGAACATAATCAGTAACAGCAAGTCCATTAGCCGTTAATAATTCTTTAGTAAATACTTTCTCTTGACACAAACTAGAAGCATAAATATCACTACCCACAAATGGTATACCAAGTGTTTCTAGATAACCAATTATACCTCCATCTTCAGTATTCTTACCATGTACCATTGGAAAGGCAAGATGTATTTCTTTATAATCTCTCTTTAATCCTTTAGCTCTTTGTAATATAAACTTACCATTTCTATTTATTAAATTAACTTTAATAGCATATCTTTCTATTAATCTAAAATCTTTATAACTATCTATATACCTAAGCATACCACCACTATAAATAGTTAAATCTTTAGTAATATATATTGGAACCACTTCATATCTTTCTTTATCAATATTATCCATAGCTTGAACAGCAGTTAATATAGATAATTCATGTTCTAGACTATTACCACCAAATATTACACCAATACTTAATTTCATTTCTACCACCTCTACATATATTATAATATATATTTCTTTATTTTAAAAGAAAAAACTACCTAACTTTACACAAGTTATATAGTTTTTATATTATTTACAAGTATATAAATAAGTAAATAAAAGATAAACTAATATTTTTTAAATTAATTATTTACAACAAATATCATTTTTGCTATACTATATATATAGAATAAGGAGGAACGTTATGAGTAGTTATATAGAATTTTTAATGCAAATAATAGTCTGTTTCTTACTTAGTGCTTGTATCGGTATCGAAAGACAGTACCGAAGAAGATCAGTAGGATTAAGAACAATAATATTAGTAAGTCTAGGATCCTTTCTATTTACTAGATACTCCTATTCATTTCCCGATTCAGATATGAATAGAATAGCATCTCAAGTAGTCGCAGGTATCGGTTTTTTAGGAGCTGGAGTAATAATAAAAGATGGTAAAGCCGTTAAAGGATTAACAACTGCAGCCACCTTATGGTGTTCTGCTGCTATCGGAATATTATGCTCTGCTAACCTTCTAGTAGAAGCTATAACTGGTACCCTATTTATACTATTTACTAATATAATACTAAGAACAGTAAATAGTAAAATAAATCATTTAAGTGGCAATACCAATTATAACTTATATAATTTCAGTGTAATAGCAGAAGAACACAAAGAAAAAGAAATAACCAAAATAATTAAAAGCATCGTAAAAGAAAATAATAGTGCCATTACAAGCTTAGAAATAAATGATACTGAAAACGGTAATATCAAAATAGATTTATGTATAACTGTTGATTCAGATAATGATAATCTATCTAATGAAATGATGCAAAAATTATTAAACAAAAAAGAAGTAATATCCATAAGTTTAAATAAAAAAGACAAAAGATTTCTATTTGAAGAAGAAGAATTATAGAGATTACAAAAGTAATCTCTATAATTTTATTATATTAGATAATTTCTTAATAACTTTCTTTTCAATTCTAGATATATAAGACTGTGATATACCAAGTAAATTAGCAACTTCCTTTTGAGTCATTTCCTTTTTACCATTAAGACCATATCTAAGTTCAATAATTTCTTTATCCCTTTTACCTAACTTATCTACTTCTTTATACATCAAATATTTATCAAGTTCATCTTCAATAGGCTTAGTAACAATATCTTCTTTAGTACCAAGAACATCTTCTAAATGAAGTTCATTTCCTTCCGAATCAAAAGATAAAGAATCTTCAAAAGATACTTCAGTTCTTTTCTTCTTAGTTTTCCTAAGATACATAAGTATTTCATTATCTATACATCTAGAAGCATAAGTAGCAAGTTTAATATTCTTATCATTCTGATAAGTATTAACTCCTTTAATTAATCCTATTGTCCCAATAGATACTAAGTCTTCTAAATCAATCTTAGTATTCTCATATTTCTTAGCTAAAAACACTACTAATCTAAGATTATGTTCAATAAGTTTATCTCTCGCAGTCATATCACCATTTAAAAACATATTAACATACTTTTCCTCTTCCTCTTTATTAAAAGGCTCTGGTAATATATCCGTACTTCCTACAAAAAACAAATAATTAAGTTTACTAAATATCCTTCTAAGTAATTTAAGCATCTTCTTCATCCTTTCATAATATCTTTATGTAATATAACATCTACTCCATCAATAAGCTTAGGACTCTCAGAAAAACCTATTAAAACATTTCCCCTATACCCTATTCCATCAATAAATATAATATCAGGTTTAATACATTTAAGTAATCCTTCTCCACTCATAGTATAATAAGGAACTAATATATAATTATCCTCTCTAATATATTTATTAGATAATAATATAATAGGCCTCTTCTTATATGGATCATATAAATTATTCCCAGTATCAATAAATCCTACTACTGATATCTTACTTTTATCTTTAAAATATATGTCTACCTTATAATAATTATTATAAATATTTTTAATCTTTCTATTTTCTTTAATATATAATATTAAAACCAAACTACTAATAACAATTATAATAAAATAATTAATAATTATATTATTAGATACTTTAACATTAAATAAATATATAATACCTCCTATCAAAGTACTAAGTAAATACATATAAAATATATTTCTAAGTACATATTTAACCCCTTTATATCCAAAAGATATAAGCATCATAACAATAATACTTATAACCTCAATTAATATCTTATTAATATTACAAAATAATAATATCGAAGAAAGCCCTCCTGTCAAAGAAGATATTATAATTCTAATAAGATTACTCTTTCTCTTTAATATAATTGAAGTACCAAGTATAATCATAAAATCCATAATAACATTAAACAAAAAAAATAAATCAATATATATTTTCATATATTGATTATAAAAAAAAGAATATAAATATCATGTCGATTTATATTCTATTATTCAAATAATTTATTTTCATCTCCAGAGCAATAGCCACCGCCTACTTTTTCTCCTTCAACATATTCCTTACCAGAAATATTACATCCCATCTTAGTAACAGCATCTTGTAAATATCCTCCAAAGATTTTAACTAATCCTATAGCTACTACTGTAATTAAAGATATAATAAGTACATATTCTACTAATGTCTGACCTTTTCTATTCAACTTCATACTATCGTCCTTTCATCTTTTCTACTATATTACTAACATAATTGTACTATATTTTTCAAAATAAAGCAACATTTATTTATCCTCTTTTTCATTTTCTAAATTAAAACAAACAATTATTCCACTAATATATTGATATTTTTATTAAAATTTGATACACTGTATATAGAAAGAGAAATTTATCCATAATAAAAATGGGTAACACCTACCGTCAAAGGTGTTCTCTCCATTGTTTGAGAATGGAGCATCCTCTGAAGGGTGCTTATTTTTTTATCTATGGTTACTACTATATATAATATATAGAGTAAGCCATATTATTAGTATGATTTCATTCACTTACTAAAATTCCCATTTCAATTATACCTAATAGTCAACATAATATAACTATTATTTTTATTTTACACATACATGCAATTATTTATAATAGAAACTGTTATATAGGCTCTATTGTAGCACGAAAAACTTAAATTTATTTAAGGTTTACATGACAAAAGAAAAAGAACTTATTTAAGTAAGTCCTTTCTTGATAAATTAAGTTTACCCTTCTTATCATATCCAGTAGCAATAGCAATAACTTCATCTCCTACTTTAAATAAATCACTAGGTTTATCAACTCTCTTAGTATCTAATTGAGATACATGAATAAGTCCTTCACATCCAGGCCACAATTCAACAAAGATACCAAAATCTTGAATAGATACAACTCTGCAAGTATAAGTCTTACCAATCTCTACTTCTCTAGCAATATCTTTAATCCTATCAGCAGTTCTATTAATAACATCCCTATCAGTATGATAAATAATAACTCTACCATCATCTTCAAGATCAACTTTAACAGCATTAATATCATTAACAGTATTAACATTACTACATTCCAAGATAATCTTCGTAATCATTTCTCCGCCACGACCAATAACATCTTTAATCTTATCCGGATTAATCATAAATACCTCAGTCTTAGGAGCATACTTAGATACATCTTCTCTAGGTTTATCTATTTGTTTCTCAATAACATCTAATATCTCAAATCTAGCCTTCTTAGCTTGTGCTAAAGCTTCTTTTAATATTTCTCTATTAATACCATCAATCTTAATATCCATTTGAAGAGCAGTAATACCATCACGAGTTCCTGCTACTTTAAAGTCCATATCGCCAAGATGATCTTCCATACCTTGAATATCAGTAAGAATAGTATAATCATCTTCATGAGTAATAAGGCCCATAGCAATACCCGCTACTGGTTTCTTAATAGGAACACCCGCAGCCATAAGAGCCATCGTACCAGCACAAATAGTAGCCTGACTACTAGAACCATTACTTTCTAATATTTCACTAACAACTCTTATCGTATAAGGAAATTCTTCCTCACTAGGAATAACATAAGAAAGTGCTCTCTCTCCTAATGCCCCATGACCAATTTCTCTTCTACCAGGAGCCCCATATCTACCAGTTTCACCTACTGAGAATGGTGGAAAATTATAATGAAGCATAAATCTCTTAGCATCTTCAATTCCAAGACCATCAAGAATTTGATGTTCTCCAAGTGCTCCAAGTGTAACAGTAGCTAAACTTTGTGTTTGTCCCCTAGTAAATAAAGCACTTCCATGACATCTAGGTAACAAATCAATATCTGTAGATAATGGTCTAATTTCATCCATTCTTCTACCATCTGCTCTAGTCTTCTCTTTAACAACAATATTTCTAAATAATTCATACTCAATACCATGGAATATTAAAGCCACCTTAGTAAGTAACTCTTTTAATTCCTCAGGCTTCATCGTATCTTCATTTTCACTCTTATACTTTTCTATTACTTCTTCTTCTAAGTTATCAATAGCACTATATTTCTCTAACTTATCTTTAATTCTAAGAGCCTTATCAAGTCTATCTCTAACAATACTATCTACTTCACTTCTAAGTTCATCAGTTATTTCTAACTTCTCATATTCCATCTTCTCTACGCCAATAGCATTAATAACTTCTTCCTCAAAAGCAATTAACTTCTTAATAGCCTCATGTCCAAACATTAATGCCTCAAGCATATCATCTTCCGAAGCCTCTCTAGCCCCAGCTTCAACCATGTTAATAGCATCCTTTGTTCCCGCTACTGTAAGGTCTATATCAGACTTCTCACTTTGTTCTACAGTAGGATTAATAACAAATTCCCCATCTACTCTACCAACTTTAACAGCTGCTACTGGACCATTAAAAGGTATCTTACTAATACAAGTAGCAAGTGAAGAGCCAAATAAAGCTGTAAGTTCAGGTGAATTATCTTGATCTACTGATAACACTGTATTAACAATCTGTACTTCATTCTTAAAATCCTCAGGAAACAATGGTCTAAGAGGTCTATCAATCATACGAGCCGCAAGTGTCGCAGCATCAGTAGGTCTACCCTCTCTCTTAATAAATCCTCCAGGTATCTTACCTACAGAATATAACTTTTCTTGGTATAAAACCATAAGTGGAAAGAAATCAGATAATAGATTAGCACTCTTACTAACAACAGCAGTACTAAGTACTACAGTATCTCCATATCTAACAAGAACAGCCCCATCAGCTTGTTTAGCAACTTGTCCATGCTCTACTACTATCTTTCTTCCATAAAAATCTAACTCAAATACTTTCTTATCCATATCATCTACCTCCAATTTCAGTTATCTTTTTAAAATTAAAGACACTCAAAAAAGAGTGCCTACTTTTATTAATTATTTTCTTAATCCTAATTTTGCAACTACATCTCTGTATCTCTTAACATCAGTCTTAACAAGATAGTTTAATAAACTTCTTCTCTTACCAACTTTAATTAAAAGTCCTCTCTTAGAAGCTTTATCTTGTTTATTATTCTTAAGATGTTCAGTTAAAGCATTAATCTCATTAGTAAGAATAGCTATTTGTACTTCAGGAGATCCTGTATCTTTACTATCTCTAGCAAACTCTTTAATGATTTGTGCTTTCTTATCTTTATTTAAAGCCATTATATTTTCCTCCTTATCTTATTTTCACCTTTAACCTAGCTATGGTAAGAGGTACCAATAACAAAGTTCAAGGAACATATTAATAATACACTATATTTTACGATTTGTAAATAGTTTTTATGAATTTTCTCATCTTTCCAAGTATTTATTAATCTTATCAATAAATATATCTTCATCTATAGGTTCTGATATAACATAACTATTACCATATTTATCATAATTATCAATATACTCATTATTACTACTAAGTAATATAACCTTAGTATTAAAAGACTTAACAATCAATAATTTTTTCATAATAATTATACCACTAAGAGGCTTAATATTATCTTCAATTAATATTAAATCATATTTCTTTTTACCTCTAATTCCATCTAAACCACCCTTTACAAAATTTCCCCTCTAAAACACTAATATTATACCATAATCAAAAGCTAAAAAAAATGTACCATTTGTGTACATTTTTTCAGTTCGTAAAACGACATAAGTTTACTATAAGTTAACTATCTATTTACCCTTTCCACTCTCAATATCTGGCAAATATAAAGAAAACCTTTTATTAATTACTTTCATAACATTATTATCATATTTCATAGGTAATACTACTTCATAATAGTATTCTCTAAGTATATCATCTGAAATATTATATCTAGAAATAACTTCATCTAAACTATCTAAATTAATAAGAAATTTATTATATTCTTCTTCATTATATGGAGGAATATTATTTTTTTGTCTATATAACCCCTTATTAATACATTTAAATCTTATTCCCATTCGTTTAAGACTAATATACTCTCCTAGTAACAAATCACATCCATTACTAAGAAGTAAAGCTCCTACTGCTCTTGTTTTAGTTCTATCTAATACTACTTCATTAGTTTGACTATTATATCTATATAACTCTCCACTATTTTTTAATTCCCTTTGAATACTTAATTCTTCTATCATTTTAGGACTACTAATTGAAGTAACAGAACTTTTCATATCATTAGTATAACCAACCTTAATATAATGTTTATTTCCATTAACATCAATTTCTTTTAAAGTATTAAAATCAGCCCTAGTAGTATCTGAAGTAACAGAGTCAACAAAAGAAGAAGCAATATAACTATCACTATTAACATCCATAACAAATAATGTTTTAACATCTCCAAAAGTATTAAGTTCTCTACCTGATATTAAAGAGCAAGATAAGTATTGTTTACTATACCCATTACCACGATAATTTGAGTCTCCCTTTACACCAGGTTCTAAATAACTAGCATGAATTACTGTCATAAAGTCTTCTCCATTAGTAATATTATCATAATTAGTAATGTCTCTTTCCCATAACTTAACAGAATAGTCTCTGCACTTCTCTTCTAACTCAAATATCTCTTTTAAATCTTTTTCAAACTTTAATCCTACTAGTGAAGCATCATCTTTATATTTACCATACTTAAAACAATACTCTACATTATTACTACTAGTTAAATCATTTAGTACTCTATTATAAACATCATATAAATCAGAATATTTATTCTTAAATTCTTTTAATTTCTTATAAGTATCTACATAAATACCATTGTTAACTTCCATATCAATAAGCATAGCAAGTTCTTTCTCTAACTCTGTAATATAACCTCTTACACTAGAATTAATTAAACCATAATCAGTAATATAACTAAATTTCCTCATAACACACTCCTATCTAAATAAACATATCATTATTTTAACTCTTCAATTTGTCAGTATTTCCGACAAGTTAAAATTATATCAAGTTTTCCATCATTCAAATTATAATAGCCTATTCAATTAACCATCTCTTTCAGTTGTTGCATTTTTTTATAGTAACTGAAATTCATTTCTTTACTCAGTGGTTATCCCAAAATTTGCATATACCACCAAAAGCTTTATTTCAAAGACTTAATGGCTTTGAAATACCCTACAAGACCTTAGACTTGTAGGGCATAATATATTAATTTTTCTTAATACCTAAATATTCATAAGTCTTATCAGTAACAACTCTACCTCTAGCAGTTCTCTTTAAATAACCCTGTTGTAATAAATAAGGCTCATATACATCTTCAATAGTAGAAGCCTCTTCTCCAATTGAAGAAGCAAGAGCCTCAAGTCCTACAGGTCCCCCATTAAATCTTTCTACAATAGAAAGAAGTAAATTATAATCAGTATCATCCAAACCAGTCTTATCTACTTTTAATCTATCCAAAGAATTATCAAGAATCTCTTTATTAATAATACCATCACCATATACCAAAGCAAAATCCCTAACTCTCTTAAATAACCTATTAGCAATTCTCGGAGTACCCCTACTTCTCTTAGCAAGTTCCCTAGCAGCATCATCCGTAATAGGAGTATCAAGTACTCTAGAAGTTCTCTTAATAATCTGATATAGTTCATCCTCTGTATAAAAATTAAGTTTAGAAATAATACCAAATCTATCTCTTAAAGGACTAGATAAATCACCCGCCCTAGTAGTAGCTCCTACTAAAGTAAAATGTGGTAAATTAATCTTAATATTTCTAGATGAACCATCACTACCTACTATTATATCTAAGTAAAAATCTTCCATTGCTGGATATAAAATCTCTTCAATATATCTAGGAATTCTATGAATCTCATCAATAAATAGAACATCCCCTTCTTCTAAAGTAGAAAGTATTGCAGCTAAGTCCCCACTCTTCTCAATCGAAGGCCCACTAGCAGTCTTAATATTAGTACCAAGTTCATTAGCAATAATATAAGCAAGAGTAGTCTTACCAAGCCCAGGAGGACCATATAATAAAATATGATCTAAAGTCTCTCCTCTCATAACTGAAGACTTAATAAATACTCCTAAATTCTCTTTAATCTCGCTTTGACCAACATACTCATCTAAAGATACCGGTCTAATAGTCATATCCTTATCCTCTTTAAATTCTTCACCACTCATTATTCTATCATTCATCTATTCCCCCTCCTTATATATAGTCTTATATAAATCTTTAGTCCCCTTTTCTTCCATATCTAATTCAATCTTAGGTAAATCATTCCTACTACCAAGCCCAAAATAATCCAAAAACTCATCAGTAGTCTTATATAAAGTAGGTCTCCCAATAGTATCAGCCTTACCACACTCTTTAATAAGTCCTTTAGCTAGTAACCTTCTCATAACATAAGCCGAATCCACTCCTCGTAAAGAATCAACATTCCCCCTCGTAATAGGTTCATTATAGGCAATAATAGCAAGTGTCTCTAAAGCCGATTGTGATAAACAATTCGAAGTCGGTTCTTCAAGTAACTTCTGATAATATTCCTTATGTTCTTCTCTAGTCGTAAGTTTAATCGTATTACCTAAAAAATTAATTCTAAGACCTCTCTTATTATCATCATAATAATTCTTCAAATTAAGAACAATCCTCTTAGCCTCTTCTTCATCAATTTCTAATATTCTCTCAATATCTTTCAAAGTAATACCAAGATCACCTTGAACATATAAAAGTCCTTCTACTACACTTTCCATCTTAATTCCTCAATTCTATTAATATCTTATCAAAATTCTTATCTTGATTAATAACAACATCTTTCTCTTTAACCATTTCTAATATTGATAAAAAAGTAACAACCACTATTGGTCTATTATACTCTTCAAACAAATCATCTAAATAAGCCTTCTTCTTAGTCATAAGAATCTTCTTAATATTATTCTTTCTCTCTCTAACCGAATATTCCCTTTTAGTAACAGTAGTCTCTAAAGGCTTATCAAGTTCTTTTCTCTCTAAAAATTTCTTAAAAGCCTCAAGTAAATTATCAATCGTATCTTCTCCACTAAGAACACTCTCAGTATAATTACTAACCTTCTCTGGAGCTTTAATATATATCTTCTTTCTTTCTTCCTCTAATTCTTTAAATACTGGTGTCATCTCTTTATATTTCTTATATTCAAGTAACTTATTAATAAGATTCTCTCTCGTAATCTCTTCATCTTCTTCACTATTATCTTCCTCTTTCTTATTACTAGGAAGTAATAGTTTAGACTTCAAATACATAAGCTCTGCAGCCATAACTAAATAAGAAGAAGAAATATTAATATTAAGATTCTCTTCATGATTAATATAATCTAAATATTTATCCGTTATCTCTTCTACTTTAATATCAAAAATATCTATATTAGACTCCTTTACCAAATGTAAAAGTAAATCCAAAGGCCCTTCAAAATTATCTATTGATATATAATCCATATATCCACCATCCTACCTAATTATATCATGTATTTAACCATTAGTAAATAAAGAATTACTCCCAAAACTATTGCTTTTATATAAAAAATATAGTATCATATATAAGGCTATAAAAAATATTGTTATTTTTGTAACCAAATAAGTTACATATTTTAACAAAAAATAGTAGTATAATAGAATTAGCAGGAGGAATTTATAATGGAACCAAAGTCTTATATTATACCAGACGATATTTTTGAAGAAGTAAATGCAGTAACTCATGAACTAATTAGATATGAAAATCCTAATAATTTAAATTGGATGCCATCATACCAAGATGTTCTAAATCAAATGGGCAAAGGAGATCAGTATCTAAATCATCGTTTACTTACCTTTGTAGTAAGAAGAATAAGTGAACTTGGTTATGATATCAATGATCACCCATTTAAACTTACTAGATATAGATAAAGACAGGACCTAAAGTCCTGTCTTTATTTTTCTAATATATAAATTAACTCTTTAATAGAGCATTACCAGTAGTAAACACTAATATTAATATTCCTAGTATAATTCCTTTACTCTTATTATTATCCATGTCTAAATGCCTACTTCAATTATCTTACAATCACAATTCTAAAATAAATTAAGTTCAATGCAAACAATTAATTATTTCTATTTCTATTAATTTTCTTTACCAATCTATAAGCATTATCATTCATATAGTTCTTATCCCTATATTTACTTATATACATATACTTAGCAATATCAATAAGTTCATCAGTATTACAATTTAAAAGAATTTTACCTATAGCAATAATATCCTTTTTATAATAATCTCTAACATTTATTTTAGAAATATCATTAGCAATCATAAGTCTATTCATACTCTCGTTAATCTTTAAATTTTTAGGATAATCCTTACTTAAAGAAAATATATCAGTATCAATAGAAATACCATATTCACTAAGTATAAACATCATAACATGTGCCCTAATTCTATCATTATTATCGAAGAAATTAGGAGTATCACAATAAAATAATTTATATATTTCATATAATAACAAATCACTTTTTTTCAAAGTAATATCTTTAATATTTTCTAAATTATTCATTCTCTTAACTTCGTTTGGAATCAAATCAACAAAATCACTATCTTTATTATTAGTATTAATATTCAATCCTTTCTTCACAGTATATAATATATCTAAATAACTGCTATTATTTCCTACTTTCTTAGCATATTTAACAATTTTACCTTTACTAAAATATACTAAGTCAGTAATATTTTCATGATATACAATCGTAACTCTAAAAGTATTCTCATTTTCCATACCTAATATACTTCTAACTATTAATATAATATTTTCTAAATTAATTTTATAATATCCATCATTAATAATTCTATCAATTTTCTTTTCATTATCATATTTAATTTTCTTACTAGAAGTATAATTAATTATAATATATTTATTATCAATCAAATAACATTTATTTAATTCTTTCATATAACCATCCTCCCATATTCATATACAATAATAACATAAAATTGCAGGAATATCAACGAAAATTGCAGGAATATCAACAAAATACTTGCATTTATTTAAATTATATTATATAATATTATCGCTTCTGAAAGGGGGAGGTTTTAATGAAAGAAGTTAAATATAATAGTGATTTAAATAATGATATAGATGTACTAAATACCAAAAACAATGCAAAAAATGATGCTATCTTAGGTTTTGGTATTAGCGTAGGTATTTTTGGTTTAATAGAAATAATTGCTTTCAACCTTGGTTTTCAATATACACCAGAAATAATTTTACCTGCTATAATAACAATGGTTGGTACTGGTGGTATTGTATCTGCTATTACAGGAAATATATCAAACAAAAAATATAAAAGAAAATTAAGAAAAGCTAAACAAAGCGCTTTTGATTTACAACAAGAATTAGCAAAAGAAAATACTATCATTAATATAAAGTCATTAGAAGATGCAGAAGTCATTGAAGAAGTAACAAAAAGTACAACTCAAAATGATGAAGGAAAAATTCTTTCAAAAGAAGAAAAAATTATTAGATACTTTTATTTACTAGATAAAGATGATCAAGTAGCAGTTTTAAGGCAAATAAGTAAAAAAATAAAAAAAGACAAAGTAATTTTAAGCACTTCAAAACTTGAACTATTTGAAGAAAAAGATTTGCAAGAAAAAGAATTACCTGTTCGTAAAACACTAATTAGAAAATAGATTACTTAAATATAAGTAATCTTTTTTAATATTTAAAAATTAATAAAGAAAAAAGAATACTATCAAGATAATATTCACTTTTAAATCAAACTGGTGCCTGTAAAGAAGAAGTAGAATAACTTTTCTTACCAACATTAATAGGTAGCAATAACTTACTAACTAATACAGGCATACTACATTTTTACCATTTTGAGTCAAAAAATGTTGAAAATGACCGATTTTGTGTTAAAATATAGTACAACAAAGGAGGATATTATGATTAATGAAGAAAAACAAGTATGTTATAATATGCAAGTTTATAATGATTTCGTTGATTTTCCATTCGCAATGACTAATATAGAAGATTTTGAATTTGATAAACTATTATCTCATCCAAATCCTGAAGTTAGAGCATTTAATTTTATTGTGATTACAAAATGTACAACAAAAGGAAATACAACAACTGTTAGACCACTAATGATAATATATAATAAAAATGATTGGAAAGTAGAAAGCTATGATATAGAAGATTATTATGGTTCAAGAACAAAAACATTATGTAGCAATAGAAAACAAACATTAAACTTTGCTGGAAAATTAATAAAATTACCTTGTAATAATCAAAATGCAATAATAAATAAATTTAATATTGCCTCTAAAATATTAATTGCTAAAAATAAAATTAAAGGGAAATCATTAATAAGAAAAAAATAAAAACATAATTTTGTTTGGTTTTATGGTTCTATAATATTTAGTGGATGTCAAAAAATATCCACTAATTTTATTTAATAAAAAAAGCCAATGCTTATTAAGCATCAGCTTCATTCAAATTTCTTTATCATTTTTGGTTTTCACCCATTATTTGACAAAGAGCCTATTATTTTATATAGTCTTTATTTTAGATTTATATTCTAATTCCCACATCTGTGGTCTAAGTTTATGCATCAATTTGCAGAACTCTATTTCATTCCATATCTTAGTAGTAGTCCCCTCATCTTTATAAAATAATAACAAATCATTATAAGAATATTTATATAAATAATCCATATTAAACTGAGATACAGGATTACCCTTATAATTAGCATAATCATTAATAATATTCCATTCCCAAGCTTCCAAGTATTCAATATATACCTCATTATCGTACCAAAAGTTCATCACTAATTTTCGTTTTTCTTCTAGCGACCAATTAGAATTTTTTAATATATAATACCTAATATCAAATGCTCCTACTCCATGCGCTTGTTTTGTACTAGTTATTTGTAGTAGTCTTTGAAAATAATTATCTATCTTAATTTCTGAATAACGAGTAGTGCCTAGTTTATTCATAGCCTCATTTACTGCAAATGCTTTTTGTTCTTTAGTTAGTTTTAGATTAGGATTAAGTAAACTCATTAATAAAAATGAATCTCCTCCATTTGAAGCACCATTTAATACTATTCTTGCTATGTCAGTATTAGAATAAATAGTATTAATTAAATTATTATAAATATCTAAATCAATATTATCATAGTCAAGTAATATAAGTTCTGCTATTGAAAGTCCTTTAACTGTATCCCTCTCTCCAAACTTATCTTTTGTTATTTGAATTGCTCCTCTTAATACTTCTTTATTATTTTTAATTCTAGACCATACTTCTTTATAATCTCCTATTTTAGGGGATACGTAAATAGAATTATATAGTTCTTTATCTATCATATCAATATTAACCATATGAAACCTCCTCTTGGTATTGCTTATTATATCAAATATTAGGTTAAAAGTCACTATAAATTGCATTGGTTTTGAATTCATTTTCATAGGTTAACTTTTTTAATATATTGTTATGAATGATTATTTAGAAAATACGAAAATCAAAACTAAAAAAATTTAAATCTTTATATCAATCTAGTGTCATAAAATAAACTTCAGCCTTTACTTCTACACAATTCACATTATTAGAGTTTGTTCATCATTTACTTTATTTTCCATATATTCTAAATTATTAAAAGTTTTGTTATTTTTTAATAGTTCCATTTGTTTTCTTGCTATATTATTTAACCTAATAAGTCTCTCATTTTGTGGAATATCCATGTGAACTAATTCTGCATTAATATTTTCCAAATTATTTAATATTACTAAATGAAGCAAGTCTGTGTAATCCCTGATATTTCCTTTATCCGCCATTTCTGGATTACTTTCTCTCCACTCTTTTGCAGTCATACCAAATAAAGCTACATTTAAAACATCTGCTTCTTCTGCATAAACATATTTTTTTTGCTTTTCAGTTAAAGCAGGAACTATTACACTCTTAATAGCATTAGTATGAACTACATAACTAACTTTTGCTAAAACTCTATTTGCATGCTAATCAATTTTATTTTGATATGCTTCATTTCTCTTTAATCTTTGAAATTCTTGTATTACATATAATTTAAATTCCGGACTTAACCAACTTGCAAACTCAAACGCAATATCACTTCTAGCATAAGTACCACCATCATATCTACCTGATTTTGATATAATTCCAATAGCATTCGTTTCTCTTATCCATTTTTGAGGTGACATCTTAAATGTATTACTTCCAGCTTCATTTTTAAACGTAGCGAATTCGCCCCCTTTAAAATTATCATTATGTATACTTTCCCATAAGCCCAAATAAGAAATTACTTCTTTATTTCTCATCCAATCTCTAATTGGAAGCCTAGGCTCTTCATTATCGGCATATCTTGCTAAATCTGTTAGGGATATAAATTCTTTATTATCTATAGTTATTACTTTGATTTTATTATCATTAACTTCTAATTCTGATTTTATTATTTCCTGTTTCATTAAAACCTCCTGGCATAATTTTAAAATTCGTTTTTTTTATAACTATTTTATCACATTCCAAAGAATAAATAAAAGTAGCAATATTTATTGCCACAATTAATTATAATTATTTTTTTAGTGTTTTCGATATTTTTTTAGTATTAACAGCATTTAATACTAATAATAATCCGTATTTTGGAATGTTATCGGCAACATCTGGAACCTGTTCTTTCAAAGGTACAATATTTACAACATATGGTAAATCAAAATAATGACTCTCCTCAGCATCAGCTACAAATCCAGTAAATATTTCTCTATATCTGATTTTTCCATTTTCATTTAATAATTCAAATATATATTTTTGTTCTGTTTGTTTAATCATTGGTCCATATATCGTTGGTTCACTTGATATATATTCTAAATTAGCAACTACTAAATTATTAGTCACATAATTATCATCATTCAATTTATAATTATCGCTTTTAAAATTTAGTGACTCTTTTTTCTCATTCTGTTTTTTCTTTCCAAACATAATAAACCTCCCTCGTCAATTATATATTATATCATAGTTTTTGATATTTGAAACAAATTTTACATATTATCTTCCAAAGAAAATATTTCTAGTTAGTAATCTATTTCTTAAAATCATAATGTGTCCGAGTTTAACATCAATCTGGTGCTGAATGTAAGAATTGAACTTACCCCTGAAGCTTACCATGCTTCTGTACTACCACTATACTAAATCAGCAAAGAATTAATATCCTATTTAAAGAATATTAATTTTATAAATACAACCAATGCAAGTATTACTCTATAAAAGGCAAATACTGAAAAGTCATGTTTCTTAATGTAATTAAGTAAAAACTTAATAGCAATAACACCCATAGCAAACGAAGATATAATACCTACAATTACTTCTTTAGTTAAAGCAAGATCTGTTACTTTAAGTACTGTAGCACCACATATTACTGGTACTGATAATAAGAAAGTAAACTTTGTTATTGCTTCTTTAGATATACCTTGAAGTCTACCCGCTAATATAGTTGTACCACTTCTAGAAAAGCCTGGTATAACTGCAAAAGCCTGAGATACACCAATAATAATAGCTTCTTTTAAAGTAATATCTTCAAATTTCTTTTCTTTTTTATAATGATGAGTAGCCCATTTATCACCAAGATAAATAAGCATACCCATTATAGCAAGAGCAGAAGCAATAAGCCAAATATTATTTCTAATTACATTTTCAATTACATCATCAAGTAAGAAGCCTACAATAGCAGCTGGAATAGTAGCCACTACTAAATACCAGAACATCTTTCCATTAGTAGTTTTCTTCTTATTTTTTATATCTTTAATGGCTCCAACAAATAAATTCCACCAATCCTTAAAGAAAATCACTAGTACTGCCATCATAGTACCAAAGTGAAGAGCAACATCAAATGCAAGTGATGATTCTTCCCAACCAAATAAATAAGGAAAAACAATCAAATGAGCAGATGATGAAATTGGTAAAAACTCCGCAACTCCCTGAATAATTCCAAGAATTATCGCCTTAAATATTGTCATAAAACACTCCTATTAATTATTTTCTTTTAATAATTCAATAGCCTTTTGCATAGCTAAATCATACTTAACAACTTCTAAAGATCCAAGTTCTTTCATGATATCTTCTTCAGTCATCTTATACATATCAGCCATCTTTTTAACTTCATCTTTAGCATCTTTATCAGAAATAGTAATTTCTTCAGCTTTTACAATAGCTTCAAGTAAGTATCTATATGCTACTCTCTTTTCAGCTTCTTTCTTCATATCTTTCATGATATCTTCTTTTTTAGCACCAGAGTAAGCAAAATATAATTCTTCAGTAACTCCTTGCATCTTAAGCTTTTCAATAAAGTTCTTATACATTCTATCAGTCTCAGCATCAATAATTTCTTCATCAATTTCAACTTTCATATTCTTTGATGCCTTTTTAAGTAAATCTTCAATAAATTTATTATCAGCTTCTCTTTCCTTTTGAGCCTTAATTTCCTCTTCAACTACTTTTTCTAATTCTTCTTTATTAGATACACCTTCCATATCTAAATCTTTAAAGAATTCTTCATCTAATTCAGGAATAACTCTCTTTTTAATATCATGAACAATAACATTAAATACTACTTTTTGTCCTGCTAATTCTTTAGCCATATAGCCTTCTGGGAAAGTAAGTTCGATATCTTTAGATTCTTCTCTCTTCATTCCTACTACTCCCTCTTCAAATCCTGGAATAAATGAATGACTACCAAGTTCTAATGAATATCCTTCAGCACTTCCACCTTCAAACTCTTCATTATCTTTAAAGCCTTTAAAATCAATAACAACTGTATCTCCTTCTTCAGCTTTACCATCTTTAGATACAAGTTCAGCATATCTATCTAAAATATGACTAACTTCATGATCTACTTCTTCTTTAGTAACTTTAACTTTATCTTTTTTAACTTTTAATCCTTTATATTCTCCAAGAGTTACTTCAGGATCTAAAATAAATGTCATATTAACTTCAAATCCTTCATCATCAGCTTTTACTATTTCAAGTTTAGGTTCTACTACTGGAATTAATTTTTCAGTAATAATAACTTCACCATATTTCTTTTGTACTAAGTCTTCCATAGCCTCACTAATAATGTCTCCAGTACCATATTTCTTTTCAAAAACATTTCTAGGTACTTTTCCTTCTCTAAAGCCATCAATTTTAACTTTTTTAACTAACTTATTGAAAGCTTTATCTTTAGCCTCTTTCCATTCTTCTCCATTTACTTTATAGTTAACTTGTTTTTTCATATATATTACCTCCTAACAAATTGCAACTATTTCTACTTCATATTCTCCATTAGGAGATGCTACTTTTTTTATTTCTCCTACTTTACCATTCATAATAGCTTTAGCTATAGGACTTTCATTAGAAATCTTATTATTAGATGGATCTGCTTCTTTAGAACCTACAATCCTATACTCTTCTATTTCATCATCATCTACATATTTAATTTTAACAGTAGTACCAAGAGATACTTTATCAGTCTCTCCCTTCTCTATGATATGAACATTTTCCATAATCTTTTCTAATTCTTGTATTCTACCTTCTACTTGTGCTTGTTCTGCTCTAGCGGCATCATAGTCAGCATTTTCAGATAAATCTCCAAGTGCCCTAGCTTCTTTTAAAGCCTTAATCACTTCAGGTCTTTTAACATTTTTTAATTCATTTAATTCTTCTTCTAACTCAAGAAAACCTTCATCAGTTAGATAAACTTTATTATCTTTCATTTTATTTATCACCTCAATTAATTTTTTGTTTTCATTACAATTCACAATTGTACTAGATTTTAATCTTTTTGTCAATAGTTTTTCATGCTTTATATTATATTCCAATACTAACTAATTTTTACCCTTATCATATCATTTTTATATACTTTTTTATCTAATTTAAACCTAAGTATTTCTTCAGGATGTCTAGCAGCTTCAACTACCTCACCATCTTCATTATATATATCTGGCATTATAAAAGAAAATGTCTCTATATTAGGTCCAAATACTTCTACTTCTATACCCTTTTCAAAATAATTTCTCTCAGTAATAGTAACCATCTTATTTTCTTCATCATAATCAAGTACAATACCTAAAAAATCTTGATTAGAAGCCTCATTTCTACCTAAATAATATTGTTCATTTACCGTAGGTAACTTATCCCAAAACTGAATAACAGCCTCCCTATTAGCAACACGCTCTAATACTTTAGTATAATAATCTAATTTATCCTCAGTTAATTTATTAGCATAATAATCATCTATTATTTCTCTATAAGTATTAATAACCGTAGCAACATAATAATTACTTCTCATTCTGCCTTCTACCTTTAAGCTAACAATACCAATATCTATCATTTCTTTAATCTTCCTAGCCATCATCAAATCTTTAGAAGATGCCGTAAATAAAGTATCACTCTTTATCTCATTATTATCTTTATCAAATAAAGGCATTTCCCATCTACATATTTGAGCACAACCACCCCTATTAGCATCTCTATTAGTAAAATAATTAGATAAAACACATCTACCAGAATAAGAAGAACACATAGCACCATGAACAAAACATTCAATTTCCATACCAGTTTTATCTATTATTTCCTTTATCTCATCTTTAGATAACTCTCTAGCAAGAACTACTCTAGAAGCCCCCTCTTTCTTCCAAAAATCTACTGCTTCATAATTTAAAGTAGAAGCTTGCGTAGATATATGTATTTCTAAATCAATATTATTCTCTTTTATTATATCTATAACCAGTGGATCACTAACTATAATAGCATCTACCTTAGCCTTTGCTAGTTCCTTTAAATAATCTATAATACCATTTATATCTTCATTATGAAAAACAATATTAACAGTTACATAAACCCTCTTACCAAGATTATGAGCATAACTACATGCTTCATTAATTTCTTCAATACTAAAGTTTTTAGCATTAGCTCTAAGAGAAAAATCTCTTCCCCCAATATAGCAGGCATCTGCTCCATAAAGATAAGCAAACTTTAATTTCTCTAAGTTACCAGCAGGAGCAAGTAATTCTATCTTATTCATTATTACCACCCCTTAATTTATATATAGTTTTCTTATCAAAGAATCCTGTATAAGTATTATCCATATGTTCTTTATTTAAATATTTATCAATAATATCTATATCATTATTATAAGATAAATCAATAATTAAATTATCTATATCACTTAACTTATCAATTTCATTAATCATATTAACTAAAGGACTATATATAATAGTACCAAAATTATGTTCTATAACCATATATTTCATATTATCATTATATATATAATATCTATCACTATTATTTTCTTTATTAATATATTTAAAATAATTAGTAATAAGACATCTTCTCGAATAAAAGATAGGTAAATATCCATATACCATATAAAATATATTCATACCAGTATTATTCTTAATATCTAATACTTCATTATAAGTAATATCATTAGTAACTATACTACCAGTAATACCCCTCTTCTTATAAAATAAATGACTATTAATACTAGCATTTAAGTGTTCCATACTTAGTATTAATTCTTTATTAACATTCATCTTCCTTATAATATTAAATACCCCTAAGTCATATAAAATAATACCATCAATATTAGAATCATTAATTTTATTAATAACTTCTCTTACCATATCTAAATCATTATTATGAATCATCTTATTTATGATAACATATACCTTTTTATCAGTATTATTCTTAATATCTATAATACTATCTATATCTAATTCTAAAGGATATATCGATAAAGATTTAACTCCTAATATAATACCTTTTATATCTCTATTTAATATTTTATTTATATCTTCCTTATTACCAGGAATAACTACTAAATTACTCATAATCACTTCTCCTTTTAGATATAGCTATTTTATCTCCTACTGGAATATATTCCGTAGCAAATTCTTCATTATTATCAAGAAAAGAAATAAAATCCTTAATCTTATTAACAATACCCCTTTGATTTTTAGTCTTAACTAAATCTGAATCTTCAACTAAACCATGAAAAGATAAATTATCCGTAATAATAGTTCCCCCTTTAACTAAATTATTCTTATATTTTTCAAAGAAGAAAATATTCTTACCCTTCGCAGCATCAATAAATATCAAATCATACATACCTGTAATATCAGTATCTACAGCATCCCCATAAATAATATTAATTTGCTTATCTAAATTATACTTCTTTATATTAGATACTGCCAAATCATATCTATCTTTGTCCCTTTCAATAGTAGTTATTCTAATATCACTATTAATACTAGCCATCATAATAGATGAATACCCGATAGCGGACCCTATCTCAAGTATATTCTTAATATTATTCTCTTTAATATAATTAATTAAATATAATATACCATCTTTTTGCATTATTGGTATATTATTTATTTTAGCATATTCTTCTAATTCTTTCATATTACACCTTTTTCTAAAATATATTATATATTAAATATTATTATTTATCAATAACTTAATTAAAAGAAGAATATTAATTATTCCCCTTTATTTTATTTTTAATTTTAACACCATTTGCATGATTCTTTGGAAATTTATTATAATGTTCTTCACTATTTAAACCATATTTAATACCCATTTCATCAGTATATTGAAGTAATGTTCCTTCAATAATAAATCTCTTATATTTCTTTACAAACCAATGATCATCAACAACAATAGTTTTAATATCCTTTTGACCAACTCTAACTTCTCCAGTAACATAATAAGATTCCAATCTAGAATTTCTAATATGCAAAAATTTAATAAGTGGTTCATCTTCTGCATAAAGACAAAGTCCATATTCATCTGAATAAAAAACATTATATATATATTCATCATCATTTACATCTGCTATTTCAACATAATCACAATATTTAATATCTTTTATTCCATCCTTATCAAGTGTATAACCCATAATATTATCTCCTCTCAAAAGTACAAGTATTATAGCAAAAATACTTATTTTTGTCAAACAAGCAAAAATCCCCTACCACTTTAAGTATATTGATAAATGATTTTTTTAAAACTACATTTTATCTAATTCTTCCATTTTATATGTATAATATTCTTTATATCAATTTTCCCAAATAACATATAAGAAAAACTGGCTATATTGACATTAACCATCATTTGTAGTACAATACTAAATACATTTTGAAAGGGGAAAATTATAATGAAAATAGAAAGGAACAAAAATATCTATCAAATAATTGATAAAAGTATTGATGAAATCGAAAGTGACCTAAGAATGATTGAAATAGATTTAGATTTAATAAAAATGGGTCAAAATATTAGAAATATAGGAGCAACAATAACATGTACATTAGGAGTAGGATCCGCTATTAACTATTTTTATACAGATGAAAATCATTATGCCATTGGTGCCTTATTGTGGGCTATCTTAGCTCTTAGAAATATATACAAAGGTAACATTGCAGACTATAAAATTAAAATGCTAAACGAAAAGAAAGAAGTATTAACCAAAGCAAAAATAAAAAAATTAACAAGATAGAAAATAGTAATCTATCTTGTTATTTTTATATCCCTATATTTCCCCTTAACTTTTTAATTATACATTTTCTAATAAAATCAACTGGTATAATGGATATAGATATCAAGAATATAATAATTAATTCTTTAATATTAATAATCGTTGTACCAAAGATATTAATACCAGAATAAACAATAAATCCTTGTATTAATATAATAAATATGACAATAAAAATAAATGGTTTATTTTCTAAAATATGATTAAATATATTTAATCTATGAGTACGAGTATTAAATAAATTATTGACCGCTAGAAAGATAAACAAAGTAAAGAAAGCCGTCATAAAGTGTTCCTTATTAACAAACATATTCCCAATAATTGGTAACTTTAAAAACAATATAGATACTCCAAGTAAATATATACTAGATACAACAATTTCATTAAGCATATATCTATTAATAATAGATTCATCTCTCTTCTTAGGTATTTCCATCATATATTCTTTTTTAGGTACTTCATAAGAAAAAGCAAGACCTGCTAATGTATCCATAACCATATTAATCCATAACATTTGAATAACAGTAATAGGACTAGGTACCCCTATAAAAGGACCAATAAGAGCTAAACTAGTAGCGGCTAAATTAATAGTAAGCTGAAAAATAATAAATTTTCTTATATTCTTAAAAATAGTTCTACCATATAAGATAGCCTTAGATATTGATAAAATATTATCATCAGTAATAACAATATCCGAAGCCTCTTTAGCTACTTCAGTTCCACTACCCATAGCAAATGATACATCAGCCTTCTTTAGAGCAATAGAATCATTTACTCCGTCTCCTGTCATACCAGTAACTAAGTTTAACTCTTTAGCAAGAGTAACTAGTCTTTTTTTATCTTCTGGTAACGCTCTAGCTACTACTCTTAATCTTGGTATTAATTTTTTTACTTCTTCATTACTTAATTTATTAAGTTCATTTGATGTAATTGAAGCATCCCCTTCATTATCAATAATACCAACTTCTTTAGCAATAGATACGCCAGTAGATAAAGAGTCTCCTGTTACCATAACAATATTAATACCAGCATTCTTAATTAATTTTACAGAGTCTACTGTTTCTTCTCTAATCTCATCTTTAATAAAGATAATACCAACTAATATATTTCTTCTAATACTATCTACTGGATAAATACTTTCAGATATTGATAAAGCAATTGCTCTAAGACCATTATTCGTCTCATTATTAATATAATTATTTAATCTATCTTTATCTAATACCTTTACTTTACCATTTTCATCTAAGTAATTAGAAGTATATTTAAGTACCTTATCAGGAGCCCCTTTAATTAATTTAATCTTTTTATTATCCTTTTCTATTATACTAGTAGAATACTTATTCTTACTATTAAATAATACCCTATCAATAATCTTAATTTCATCATCTTTATATTTACTAGCAAATCTAAGTAATGCCTTATCAGTAATATTACCTCCTATTACATTACCAGAAGATTTATCATATTCACTTTCATTATTATAGATAAGAGAATCTTCTAATATCCTTTGATAAGTATCACTAAGTTCTAACTTAGAATTATATTCATTTAAATTACCTAGTAATACTTTTACTACTTCCATCTTTCCTTTAGTAATAGTACCTGTCTTATCAGTAAATAAAATATTAAGTGAACCTGCTGTTTCAATACCAACCATTTTTCTAACTAAAACATTATCTTTAAGCATCTTCTTACTATTCGTAGATAACACCAAAGTAATCATCATTGGTAATCCTTCTGGTACTGACATTACTAGTACAGATACTGCTAGTGTCAAAGCCTCTAATAAATAACCAATAAAAGTATTAAAAGATATATTACTTATAATAGCAAAATTAAAATTATTTAAAATAAATATCTTAGAAAATAAATATGATATAGCTATCATAGTAGCGGCAACATAACCTATTCTACTAATAATCTTTGCTAAATTAGTAAGTCTTATTTTTAATGGTGAATCTTCTTCTTTTTCAACTAAAGACTTAGCCATCTTACCATACAAGGTATCCATGCCTACTTTAGTAACTACCCCACTAGCGGCTCCATCATATATTGTAGTACCACGATATATTTTATTAATATCCATTGGTTTATTAATATCGTTTACTTTCTCTTTATATACCTCTTTAGCCTCACCATTTAAAGATGATTCATCTACTGATAACTTACCACTAATAATAGTAATATCCGCAGGTACTTTATCACCACTACTAAGAAGGACAATATCACCAACAACAATATCATCAATAGGTATCTCAGTAATATTACCATTTCTTTTTACCTTAATATTAATTTTACTAGACTCTTCTTGCATTCTTTGAAAAGCCTTATTTGAACCATATTCACTAACCGCTGATATTAATGATGCTACTAATATAGCTACCACTATACCTATTGTTTCAAAGTAATCAAAATCTTTAAATAAAAATATTACTTTAATAAATAAAGCTATTAATAATATTTTAATAATAGGATCACCTAAAGTTTCTATAAACAAACTAATAAAAGTACTTTTATTTTTACCATTAATACTATTACTACCATATTTATTTCTAGATATATTTACTTCCTTATTAGTTAAACCAGTATTATTTAGCATAAGATTCCTCCTATGTTAAATAGTACTAACTATTAAATTAATTTAGACTAAATATAAACAGACAAAAAAAGACTATTTCTAGTCTAATACTTTATCTTTATAATCTGATACTGGCTTATAACTAAGACGATGATATTTAGTAATACCATATTCTTTAATAGCGGCAATATGTTTCTTAGTACCATATCCTTTATTATGAGCCAAATCATACATTGGATATACCTTATCTAAGTCATACATCATTTTATCTCTAGTAACCTTAGCAATCACTGAAGCAGCCGCTATAGAAATCGATTTAGCATCTCCCTTAATAATACTAGTAGTAGGAACATCTATATCTAAAGGCATAGCATCTATTAAGACATGATCTAATTTAATACCAGTATTTCTTATTGCTTCCTTCATAGCAATCTTCGTAGCCTCATAGATATTAACCTCATCAATTATCTTTTCATCAATAATACCTATTCCAATAGCAGTAGCCTTTTCTTTAATTATTTTATAATATTCATCTCTTTTTTTCTCAGATAATTTCTTTGAATCAGTAAGTCCTTCTAAAACAAAGTCTTTAGGAAGAACAACACAAGCTGCTACTACACTACCTATTAAAGGTCCTCTACCTACTTCATCTACTCCCCCTATATATTCTAATCCTTTAGCATATAATTCATTTTCATACTTATATAAATCTTCCATCTTCTACTTCCATTTCTTAATAATATTATTTACTCTATTTTGTCTTTCAAAATTGCCCATTCCATTAATATTCTTTTGTAAGTTATCTACTCTCATACCTGGTGTTAAATTATTATTAGTAGTATGAGAAGTCTCAGTATTATCTTTTCTACCAAACATTCTATTCATAAACTTTCTTTCTCTTTCCCTACCTCTTTTAGCTACATCATTATGATTAGCAGTCCATGTTCTATCAAATACCTTACTTAAATCTTCTTGTCTATTCATTTATATCACCAATCTAATTATACTATAAAAATAAAAAGAAGAAAACTATTAATTAATATTTTAGTTTATCTTCTATAAGTTTTAACATAAGTATCTAGAGTATCAATACTACCATCAACTAAATTACTAAGTTTAAAATATTTTAATATTTCTTCATCAGTAACTTTTCCATACATATCTAAAAAAGCTGACATCATTATATTATATTTCTTTTTATCAAAACGATATAGACTAACAAAATACATTCCTAACATATCAGATAATATCATTTTAGCAGAATCTATCCTAGCTAAACTACCATCACTATAATAATAAAAAGGAAAAGTAAAATACATATCTTTTAGTCTAGATAAATTTGCAAATTCATAATCAATCATTCCTAAAAACGAATCTAATCTTTGATATTCACTACTATAGGCTACACCAGAATATCTAGTATTTTTAAGATAATCACCAAATATAAATTCTATAAATATTGAATAAGCTTCAATAAATATATTTGGTTCATTATTAAAATTAGCTTTATGAAGAAGATAAGCATGACCTAGTTCATGTGGTAAAGTACTACCTGTACTCATTTTATTATTAAATCTAGATAATACATAAGCTTCCCTTAAATTACCAATACAAAAGCATAATCCTCTAGCATATTTTTCACCCTCATAACTTTTAGAAGACATTTCTATTCTTTTTTCCTCTATCAAATATTTATATAGCTCAAATAATTCATGATTAAATGTTTTAAAAAAATCATCAATTAGTTCATAATACTTAACATTAGATATTCTAAAATCTTTTCTTACTTTCCATGGCAGTTTAGTTTTATTATAAAAACATACCAAAGAAGATTGCATCTGATCAGTATATGAATTAAAAAAATCTAACACTCTACTTGCTACTACACTATCTTTTTTTTCTTTAAAATCACCTAACACTCTATCACAGCCATCATCAGAATAAAGTATTATACTACTATTCATATATCTTATTAAATACTTTATTTTCTTAATATCATTAAGTATTTCTCTTCTCTTATACTTATCATTAGTATTATTAAGTAATACTTCTAAAAAGTCTAGTCTACCTTTTAATTTATTAATATCAAAATGCATAAACTCAGCTCCTTTTTTACAAATTATTATTATACAATAAAATCAAAAGAAAAAAAACTATTAATTAATACATTCCTTGTATTTTCTTAATAGTCTCATTACTAAGAGAAGATAGTTTCCAATTACCATCATTATCTTTCTTTACCTCAAAATCAATTGTATATGTAACTTTATCCTTAGCCTTTTCTAAATAATCTAACTTAGTATTATTATATTCCTGAGTAGTATAATTAGTATTACCTTGATATTTATTATTTACTTCATTAACTACCTTCTTATAATCAATAACTTCAATCTCTGTCGTTACACTAGCTGTCTCTCCATCAATTCTTTCATTCTTAATTTCATAAGTTAAGTTCTTATATTGCTTTTCAATAATCTTTTTATATCTATCTTTCTGAATACTAGTAAAATTCTCTTCTTCAATAATACTATTAATACCATTTACTATATCTTTATCTAAAGTTTGATACTTAGTAAGTAAATCTTCTACTTTAGAAGTTGGAGTATTAGATAGAGAACAACCTACTAGTAAAAGTAAAAATATAAATATACTAATAATTTTCTTCATTCTTATCACCATTTATATCTTTACCAATATATTACATATTATACTAAAAATTATAATTATTTATTATAGATATTACTTTTTCTTTACTATAACCCAAAGTAAGTAAATGATTATATATCTTATTCTTTAATTTAATACCACTATATTTCTTATTAGTACTAATATCTTTATCTATTATCTTATTTATTCTTTCATAATAAATATTATCATCTATATTAGATATATTATTATAAATAATTTCTTCATTAACCCCAAGTCTTTTTAATTCATTTTTTATTTTATAATCACCCCAATTAGTAAAATTTAATTTGTCTTTAATAAAAGCCTTAGTAAATCTATCATCATCTAAATATTTATAATCAATCAATTTATCAATAACTTCTTCAATAATAATAGTATCTTCTTCTTTATTTTTTAAATAATCTCTTAATTCATTAATACTTCTTAATCTTCTATCAATATATTTAACTGAAGTATCCACTAATATACATATAGTATTATCTCTTTTTAATTTATCATATAATTCATTATCAATATCTTTCTTTATCAATAACTCATTATCAGTAATTACTTTACCATTTAATTCTAATACTTCTCCATTAGATAAATAAACATTATATATATTTTTTTTAGTAAGTTCATATTTTTCTATTCTCATAAAACCACCTATTAAAAAGAAGAGACTATTATTTATCTTTCTTTTTTGTTTCTAAGTCTCTTCCATACTCTTTCTTTTCTTCTATCATTGTCATAGTAATATTATCATCTATTTCTGCTAAAGCATTTCTATCAATATTAGATAATATTACTTCTTCTTTAACTGTATCTATTATTACTTTACCCCAAATAGGTCCTTGTTTAATAGTTAAATCATTAAACATATCTGGAGTAATTACTTTTAAGAAGTATCCAAATACTAATCTCTTCGTAGCCACAACTAATCTTTTATCCGTTAATACAATAATATTAGTATTTATTATTTCATAACTTTGATAATTCTTTTGAGCTACAAATACATATTTAATTTCTTCATCTGATCCAATAAACTTAGATACTATTTTAGCATGTGCTCTTAATCTAAAAGCAATAGTCATTGGATATTTTCTTTTAAATTCTTTTACTCTTCTATATATTTCATTATTCATTTACATCAACCTTAATATTCTCTTTAACAAAACTTACAAATGTATCTTTATCAACATATTGACCAATTGAATCAATTACTTTATCACCAACCATAAATAATGTAGTTGGAGTACCCCATTGATTCTTCTTCAAATAAGAATTTGATTTACTTAATTTATTACTCTCTTCACTACTTAAATTAGTAAGATTTAAATAATTAACAGGAATTCCAAGTTCATTAGCAACTTCTTCTACTACTGGTTCATACATTTCGCAGTAGCCACATCCATCTTGAATAATTACCATTAAGAATGGTTTATTACTATTCATTAATTCTTCATATTCAGTATAACTAATAGTCTTAGTACCTGCTTCTCCTTCTACTGCTACTGGAAGTTCAATATCTACTTTACTTTCTTTCTTAGTACTAGTAACTATACAAGCTACTACTAAAAGTACTACTACTAAAAGAATTAAAATTATATCTTTTTGTTTAGATGTTAAACTAAAAGATTTCTTTTCTTTAGTTTTAACTTCTTTCTTCTCTTCTACTTTTACTTCTTTAGCAATTTGTTCTACTTTAACATTTTCCTTCTTAACATCTTCTTTAGAAGTAACTTTCTTAGTAACATTCTTTTGATTATTATTTACCTTCTTATTTGTATTATTCTTTTTATTATTATTATTAGTTTTGTTTTTTGCATTTTTATTTGCCATATCTATTTCCCTCCTAATAAATAGTTTACACTTAAAGACATGAAAAATCAAGTACTTACTATATTATTTTGTCGTTTTTTAGTTATTTTTAGACATAACAAAAGAGACTGACCCCCTAAGGAACAGTCTCCCAAAAAGAATAAAAAGGGGTTGGCTAGTGTGATACTAGCACCAATTCGCCTAAATCGAACTGGTGATTAATATAATAAACTATCTTACTACATTTGTCAATACCAAAATTTAATTTTTTTTATTTTCCTCACCTTTCATGAAATGCCAAGGTCATTTCATGTCCAATCTAGCCTACTTCTTAGTCTATATTGGAGTCTCAGTAGACCTATCATATTCACAGTTATAACTATAAGAAAAGAACTAGTTCAAATAGTATTAACCTCAAATATAATATATATGATTGATATCTATTTTAAAACTTAGAATAAGGTTTAAAATAACCTCTAAGATTATAGCTTAGAGGTTAAACAAAAAGCAACCCTAAGGTTACTTTCTATATATTAACTACTTATTTTGGTAGTTAGATCCACTAATTTGGTTTTGTCCTAATCTTACTAATCTTTTAGTAATTTCTCCACCAACTGATCCATTAGCTCTTGAAGTTGTATCTGGTCCTAAATTAACACCAAACTCGTTAGCTATTTCATATTTCATTTTATCGATAGCTTGTTTAGCTCCAGGTACTACCATTTTGCTATTTGTATTGTTACTCATTATGTTTCACCTCCTACATTAATAGGTTGTGAATTATTAAGTATTTAATACATATATTTTAATGGTAATTTTTACTAAATATCAAACTTATTATTATTTCTTTTAATTTCAATTACTTCTCTACTATTAACAGCTTCATCTATAAGAGAATTAAAATCAAAACTCTTTTCATATAGTATAGCTTTATCCATATTAGGATTAATAACAGGATGTTTAGGTAAGAAAATAGTACAACAATCTTCATAAGGAAGTATTGATGTTTCATAAGTACCAATCTTTCTCGATATATCTATAATTTCTAATTTATCTAAACATGCTACTGGTCTAATAACAGGTACATTAGTTACACTATTAATAACTCTCATACTAGTTAAAGTCTGACTAGCAACCTGTCCAACACTCTCACCATTTATAAGACATAGACAAGAAGTTTTTTCCATGATTTTTTCACTTATCCTATACATCATTCTACGCATTATGGTTATCATATATGTAGAGTCGATATTTTTATATATCGCCTCCTGTAAAGCAGTAAACTTCACCACATTTAAAGTAATACTCGAATCATATTTTGTAAGTTCTTCCACTAGTTTTTTGACTTTATTCTTAGCCATTACACTAGTATGTGGAGGAGACTCAAAATAAACACATTCTATCTTGATTCCCCTTTTCATAGCAAGATAACCTGCTACTGGGGAATCAATTCCTCCTGATAACATAAGAAGTCCCCTGCCTGCCACTGAAACAGGATAACCACCTGATGCTTTTATTTCTTTATGATATATATAAGTATAATCTTTTCTTATTTCAATATGTAATAAATAGTCAGGATTATGAACATCCACTTTTTTATTAGGAATATTTCTTAATATCAAAGAACCAATCCTTCTAGAAAAATCCATACTAGGAATAGGAAATGATTTATCACTTCTAGTAGTTTCTACTTTAAAAGTATTAAATTCTATATTTTTAGCTACTTCAAGTACATTAGCTTCTATTTCCTCAGTATTAGTATTAACCCTAGTAGCCACTACTATACTATGAATACCAAAAATATTTTTAAGAATATCAACTACTTCATCAATATTTTCTTCTGTCTCAATATACATTCTATCTCTTGTTTTAATAATATTAACTTTATAATTTATTAAAGCTTTTTTTATATTATTATATAATATATTAATAAATACTTTTCTATTATCTTTCTTAGTAGTTAATTCTCCATATTTAATTAATATTATTTTCATTTACATCACTCATTTCTTTATTCTATACTTAAACAATATTGATTATTACCACTAGTATCATTCCAACTAACCTTTTTGCCATCATAACCAAGATATCCACATAATGTCCTTTTTTCATTAAATGGATCTTTCATCTCTTCCTTAGTAATTAATCCATCTTCAATTAATTGATTTAAAGTAATTGGTGGTGTTACTGTATTTTTATGCTTATCCACATATAATTCTCCAGCACTTACAATCAAATTAATAATTTGCGTCTTTTGTTTATCTTTGCTTCTTTCAATTGAAGAAGTAATACTAGGTATAGCAATAGACATAATAACTCCTAGTATAACAATAACCACTAATAACTCTACTAAAGTAAATCCCTTTTTATTTAATTCTTTCATCTTCATCACCTACACATAGTATAAAGTATTTTTATCTTTATATCAATACTTTTTCAGCATCTTTATTAATTATTTTTTAATTTTTACATATAATATCAATGTAGATAGTATGTAGTGATTATATTGACATTTACTACATTAACTGCTCTAATTGTTATAGAGAGGAGATGGTATAAATGTCTAATAATACTAGTGCTATTAATATTAATGTTGATTCTAGTGTAAAAAAAGAAACAAAGAAAATTGAAAGCATAAATATTTTGGTTAAAAGTTTTGATAATAGAAAGGATTTAAAGAAAGCATTAAATAAATAAAAGAATTACTTTTATAGTAACTCTATTTTATTTTTTCTTTTAAAGAATTTAATATATTAATAGCTTCAATAGGTGTTATATTTAGAACATCTATTTTTTTCAGTTCTTCTTCAACAACACTCTTCTTTTCTTCAAAATTAAGAGGTAACATCATTTGCATAGAAGAATCTTTTTTACTATTATTATCTTTAGATTCATATTCATTTAAGATAACATTAGCTCTATCAATTACTTCTTTAGGAAGACCCGCTAATGTAGCAACATTAATACCATAACTTTTATCTACTGATCCATCTTTTACTTTATGCAAGAAAGTAATATTACCATTCTCTTCAATTGCAGATACATGTTTATTTTTTAAATTAGGAAGTGTATTTTCCATACTTGTAAGTTCATGATAATGAGTAGAAAATAATGTTTTACATTTAATATTATTAGCTATATATTCTAGAATAGCTTCAGCTAAACTCATACCATCGTAAGTAGCGGTTCCTCTACCTAATTCATCAAAAAGAATTAAACTATTTTTCGTAGCATTCTTAATAGCCCGAGAAGCCTCCATCATTTCTACCATAAATGTAGATTCACCACTTACTAAGTCATCACTTGCTCCTATTCTTGTAAATATCTTATCAAATACTGGCAAATGAGCCTCTTCAGCAGGAACAAAACATCCTATTTGAGCCATAATAGCAATAATACCAAGTTGTCTCATATAAGTAGATTTACCAGCCATATTAGGACCAGTAATAAGTAAAATATCCGTATTATTATCCATAATAATATCATTAGGTACATATTCAGCATCTTTTAATACTTTCTCTACGACTGGATGCCTAGAAGATATTACTTTAATTTCATTAGTACTATTTAATATAGGTCTAACATAACCATACTTTTCACTAACAAAAGCAAATGATTGTAAGACATCTATTTCACTAATAACTTTAGCATTCTTTTGTAATATTTTAATATATTCTTTACATTTATCTCTTATTTCTACGAATAAATTATATTCTAAATTAATAATCTTATCTTCAGAAGACAAAATAATATCTTCTTTTTCTTTTAGTATAGGATTAATAAATCTTTCACAATTGGCAAGTGTTTGTTTTCTAGTATAACCCATATCATCAGTAATCATAGATAAATATGAATTACTAACCTCTATATAATAACCAAATACTTTATTAAAACCTACTTTTAATCCCTTAATACCAGTTCTTTCTCTCTCTTCTTTTTCAAAATTACTAATAAAGTCTTTACCACCCTTACTTAGACTTTTTAATTCATCTAACTCACTAGAATATCCCTCTTTTATTAAGAAGCCATCTTTTAAACCATTCGGAGCATCTTCATTTATAGCTTTCTCTAAAAGATCATATAAGTCATTTAAAGGATGTACTTCATCATAAAAATTAATTTTCTCTAATTTATCTTTAATACTAGGAAGTACTTTTAAGGAACTCTTTAATTGTAATAAATCTTTAGCATTAGCAGAACCAAATGATATTCTACCACATAATCTTTCTAAGTCATATACTTCATATAAATCATTTCTAAGTTCTTCAGCTAATATAAATTCTTCAAGCAACTTAGTAACAATATTATATCTTTCATTTATTCTAGACATATCTACTAATGGATTTTCAATAAAATATTTTAACTTTCTACTTCCCATGGCCGTCTTAGTATTATCTAAAAGCCATAATAAAGAATATGTTCTTTCCTTAGTTCTTAAACATTCAGTTAATTCTAAATTTCTCTTAGTATGAATATCCATCATTAATGATGATTCATCTTTTTTAATTATTACCTTTTGAAAATGAGATAGATTTCTTTTTTGTACAACACTTAAATAATATAATAATAACTGTATAGATTTTATTATTCTATCATCATCTATATTACTATATATATCATTATAATTATCAGTAAGAAAAGAATCCTCTATAGTTACTGGTATCTTTTGACTCCTTATACTAGATATTAATTCTTTATCTACATTACTATCTACAATTAATTCTTTTATCTCTAAAGATAATAATTTATATATAATATCTGAATTACTACTATATAAAGAAGAATATATATCACCAGTAGTAATATCTGAATATGTAAAAGCATATCCATATCCAAAACTATATAAACTACCTATATAATTATTTTCTTTTTCATTTAATGAATTAGCATTAATAATAGTACCAGAAGATATTACTTCAATTATATCTCTTTTAACTATTCCCTTAGCATTCTTAGGATCTTCTAACTGTTCACATATAGCTACTTTAAAGCCTTTTTTAATTAGTTTATCAATATATATTTCAGCAGCATGATGTGGTATTCCACACATAGGAACTTTCTCTTCTAATCCAGCACTCTTGCCAGTAAGAGTAAGTTCTAAAGCATGAGCTACTACTTCAGCATCTTCAAAAAACATTTCATAAAAATCTCCTAATCTATATAATATTATTACATCTTCATATTTATCTTTTAATTCAACATAATGTTTCATCATTGGAGATAATTTACTTCTATCTACATCATTTCTCTTCATATTTACTACCTTCTCTGTTTATATATTATACCATATCAAAATACTTAATATCAATATTTTTTTATTTATCAACATAATAAAATTAAGTATTTAAACCTTTTAATAAATTTAAATATAGTTATTGATATTTTTATAATTTTTTAGTAGAATACTTATAGGAAGAGAAATTTATCCATAATAAAAATGGGTAACACCTAGTTCCAAAAGGTGTTCTCTCCATAACGTTGTTATAGAGTGCCCTAAAGGGTGCTCATTTTTTATCTATGGTTACGACTATCTATTAGGTATAATGTAACTAAAGTAGCCATATTATTAATATGACTTCATTCACTTACTAAAGCCTCCATTTCTGTTTGTTTTTTCAGCATAGCATCACTCCTTCCTTAAATACTTAAAAAAGGAGAGACGTACCTTATTGGTGTTACCTAGAAACTCCCCTATATTTGTACTTAATAGTCAATATAATATGGCTATTTATTTCTGCTTTTTATATACATACAAACGTATATTATTTGCTGTCACTTATCATTTTCTTTTTAAACAAAAATATTTCTAATACTATAGTTATTATTGTATATATAACCACTATTAAAGTGTTAGTTAATATATTGTTATAACTATTATTTAATACACTTTTAGTTATATTTAAAGTACTTTGAAATGGTAATATTTTACATATAGTACTAAAAGTATTACCAACCATATCAGTACTAAAATACATACCACTAGTAAAAGCTACTAACTGAACTACTATACTAGATACTCCTGAAGAAGATTTTTCAGTAGTTATTGTTCCTATTAATATACCAAGAGATATAAATAATAAAGATATAGGTATTGATACTAATATTGTATAAATAATATTTATACTAAAGTTTAATCCTAATAATATAGCAGTCATAAAGAATAATATATTTTGTATTAACACTATTGGTAATACTGATATACTATATCCTAAGATATAATCTATACTTTTCATTGGAGATACCCCAAGTCTAGTAGTAAGAGATGTACTTCGATCTTTAGCTACTAATGAAGAAGTAAACATTGTTATAAAAGATAAACTAAATATAATAATACCAGGAGTAAAATTCTCTATATTATATACTTCATTTGGTATTTTAAACTGCTTAAATATATATAATAGAAATAATGGTAAAATAATAGAAAAGATAATACTAAGCGGATCTCTTATTATTTCTTTAAAATTCCTATTAGCAAATGTTAGTATTCTCATTATTATCCCTCTCTATTATTTTTATAAAAGCATCTTCAAAGTTTTTAGTTTTAGCTTTTTTTATTAATTCTTTAGAAGTACCCAGTTCTATTAACTTACCTTTATTCATTATACCTATTCTGTCAGATAATACTTCAGCTTCTTCCATATAATGAGTAGTAAGTATAATAGTAGTTTTTCCTTTTAATAATTCTATTACTTTCCATAAGTCATGTCTTGATATTACATCTAAACCTAGAGTTGGTTCATCTAAAAACAATATTTTAGGATTATTTATTAAAGATATCGCAATAGATAATTTTCTTTGATAACCACCAGATAATGTCTTAGCCTTTTGTTTTAATACTTCTTCTAATTTAAATAATTTTATTAACTCTTTTATTTTATCTTCTTTATTAGGTATTTGATATATACCTGCCATAAAATATAAATTTTCTAATACTGTTAAATTAGATGCTACCGCAGTCTCTTGAGGAGATATATTTATTATTTCTTTTATTTTACTACTATCTTTTACTAAATCTAAATTATTTATCTCTACCTCTCCACTAGTAGGTAATATTAATGTAGATAACATCTTAATAGTAGTAGTCTTACCTGCTCCATTAGTTCCAAGTAAAGAAAATAATTCTCCTGTCTTTATTTCTAAATTTAAATTATCTACTGCTAATTTATCTTTATATTTCTTAGTTAAATTATTTATCTTTATCATTAGATCCTCCTAATATATTATTAGTAGCAGCTTCAATTACATCTGACTTTACTAAAGCTATTCCTTTTTTAGAATCTGCTAGTACTATTAAAGAATCTCCCGGATTTATATCAAAGATATCCCTTACTTCTTTAGGTATTACTATTTGTCCCTTCTCTCCTACTTTACTTATACCCATATATTTATTTTTCTTCATTATATTATTTCCTTTCTAAAGTTATACTAGTTATACTTTTCATACTAATTATACTATCTATTATATATATAGTCAATACCAAAATTCTTTAAGAAAGCAATAGTCTTTTTCATACTCCAAAGCACCTTAAAATAAAAAAAGGAAAGAAAAAAAGAGGCATAGCCTCAATATTCATATATAATTTTAACTTCTAGCTAACCCATCCACTGATAAAATAACCCCAGTTATATAACTAGCCATATCACTTGCTAAGAAAAGATAAGCATTAGCAATATCTTTAGGTTCCCCAATACGACCTAGTGGTATTGATTTTATTAATGGTTCAATCATTTCTTGAGGTAACCTTTTAACCATATCAGTATTAGTTATACCAGGAGCCACAGCATTTACTCTAATATTATAAGAAGCCAGTTCTCTAGCAAGTGACAAAGTAAAACCATTTACCGCAAACTTACTAGTAGGATAACCTATTCCTGATGGTTGCCCATATTTACTTACCATTGAAGAAGTATTTAATATTACACCATATCCTTGTTTTTTCATATATATAGTTACTGCCTTAGAAGTATTATACATAGCATTAATATTTATATCCATAATATGCATAAATTCTTCACTAGTAGTATCTTCTATTTTCTTATTTGCAGAAATACCAGCATTATTAATTAATACATCTATTCTCTTATATTTATTATATATTTTATCTATAGTTTCTACCACTTCTTGATAGTTATTTAAATTAGGATAATAACCCTCTACTAAAATATTATCTTTAGATAATTCTTCTACTGCTTTATCTACTGATTCTTTCTTAGAGCCAAATATTATAACATTAGCTTCTTTCTCATAAAAAGATTTAGCCACCTCTAATCCAATTCCTCTAGTACCCCCTGTTACTATTACTACTTTATCTTTAAAATTCATTATTATCACTTCCTTCTTCTTTATTTTATTTGTACTCCAAATAACGATATAATATCACTAGCTTGAAGAACATTTATTTTTATACCTTTTAATGAATCAATATCAAAAACTATTCTTTCTATATTACAAGTAGAAAAATCAACATCTTTTAAATTGGTCCTAATAAATTCCGCTTCATTAAAAGTACTATTATATAAAATTATATTCTTAATCTTAGATTCAGTAAATATACTATTACTAAAATCACTATCTATTATCTCAATATTATTTAAACTACTAGTAAAAAAATTAGTATATTTAAAGTTACTACTACTGAAAGTAACATCTTTTAAACTACTATTAACAAAAGAAGTACCAAGTAATTTACAATTATCAAATACTACTCTACTAAGTAATTTGTTATCAAATACTTGATTAGATATATCACAGTCTTTAAATATTACATCTATTAAATCAACATTATCTAATTTTATATTACTAAAATTAATATTATTAAAAATACAACTATCAAAAGTTATATCACTAATTATAATATTTTCTTTTATATTAGTCTTATATAATTTATTACTAAAATCATTATCTTTTATACTATCTATAATGCTATATTCTACACAGTTTTTTATTTTAGGACTAACTATTTTCACAATTTCCCTCCTTATATAAATAGCAATCCCTATCATGAGAATATATTATACCAATAGCTTGAAGATAAGAATATATAATCGTAGTACCTACAAATGTCATTCCTCTTTTTCGTAAGTCTTTAGATAAATTGTCAGATAATTCAGAACTTGCCATATTTATTTCATAGTATATTTTATTATTAGTAAAAGTTAAAAGATACTTCTTAAAACTTCCATATTCTTCTTTGATATCTTTAAATATCTTAGTATTATTAATACTAGCCTTTATCTTTAGTTTATTTCTTATTATATCTTTATTTTCCTCTAATTCTTTTATTTTATCTTCAGTATAATTACATATTTTATCTATATCAAAATCATCATAAGCTCTTCTAAAGGCTTCTCTCTTATTTAAAACACATTCCCAAGATAACCCTGCTTGAAACATCTCTAAGATTAACATTTCTAATAGATAAGTATCATCTAAATTTAATACACCCCATTCATTATCATGATAATCTATATATTTAGGATTATTTAAATTACACCATTTACATCTATTCATATCTCTTCTCCTTTGGTAGTTAATATTTCATCTATATTACTACTTGTTTTATATCTTGCTATATACATATATACCTCATTTCATTAATTATTATAACATACTTATCTGCTATTTTTTTACTAATATTATATAAAATACTCCTTTAGAGGTCATTATTTTATTATATGAATCATGTGTATTATAGTTATAAAAGTATATTTTATTAATATCTTGATAATTTAGATGTTTATGTACTAGAATATTTATACTTCACTTATATATAGAACTAACTAGTACTGATAGTTTTAAGTTATTATTCACTATGTACTCTACTAGATTATATCCTGTATAATCTTTTAACTATTTCATACTATTATAAATATTGATATACTCTTCTTTTGTTAATATTTTCTCTCCATATATATCGTTATATATTTTGATATTACTATTTTTAGTGTGATATACTCTAGCAAATAGACTTACTAGAACTGTCATATTTTTATTCATATTTTATCCCTCCATATATTTAATACTATATATTTTGATAAAATACAAATCTTGCATTTTTATCTATTTTATGGTAATATGGATATAGAAAAAGAGAAGAATATTTGATTATTTTTCTCTTTATTTTATTTTTAATTTTCTCTTTTTTTATAAGCACCAAGAACTTTTTTTAATACTGCTTTTGGTTTCATTCTTTTTGCTTCAGTATTAAAATTAACTTTAAATGAGCATATTTTTCTACAATGTTCGCATATTTCTATTAAAGTGAAATTATCTACATTCATAAAACTCCCTCGTGATGCAACTACTGTTATTACTGTTGCTAAATCTGGTCTCATCTGAAGGAAGTCTATTATTTTGTTTAAACTCTCTTCAGTATCGGAAAACTTATCTAGTGCAAAACTTATATTATAATCTAATGTTTCTAATTGCTCATCTGTGTAAAGTCTCATTATTAAATCATAGTTTAATAAATACTCTGAAAAACCTTTATCTTGCATTAAATTATTTAATCTTATTTTTGTTTCTTCTGAATAGCTTTCTCCTTGACATAGTTGCATCAAACGTAATTGTTTATCTGTTGCTTTAATATATGTTTCATCTGTAAATGTATCTAGATTATTTTTATCAAATACATATTCTAATCTATTGAAACAAGAATCCCAAGTTTTTTCAGATATTATTTTACAAATTAAATCATACTTTATATTGATTAGTTTTACAAATCTATCAATATATTTTTTTCTTTCTTCCTCAGGTAATTTTTCAATACTATTAATAAACCATCTAAATATATATCCACAAGTTTTAATCATTTTTATATATTCTTTTCTTTCAAATCTTGAAGATATTTCTTTATTTAAATATTGAAAATCAATATGGTAGGAACTCCTATCAAACTTAATGTTTTCCTTTAATAAGTCATATAACAAACTTACATTATCATAATATAATGCAGCATAATATAGTGCAAAAGATAATCTTATCTTGTTATTTTCTTGGTCATCTACTATTGGAAGAAGAGTGTAAATCATATCACCATTTGGATTCATTTGTAGATTTTTAAAGTTGGCATTAATTAAGTCTTTTAATACAATAGCCATCTTTTTATCAATTTCCATTTCTCTTTCTTTCTCTAACTTAATCTCATGTTTTACTATACCTTTAATTTCATTTAATGTTTTTAAAACATAAATATCAATAAAATCATTTTTTCCTATTTTTTCCATAAAACCTCCTGATACTATACATATCACTAAAGTAAGTAGTGATTGTTAACATATATTGTACCTTAGATTTAATTGTTTTGCAATATAAAATTTAAAAAAATCTACACAAATATAGATTTTCAAGTATTTTCATTCAGGATAATTTATTAGTCGCACCACCTGAGAGCGAGAAACATTGTCGCCTGGAATAATTTATTACTCGCACCATCCAGGAGCGAGAACATTTTCATATTAGAGCATTTCCTCAATGCAATAATAGTATATCATATTTTTTCATTAACCTCAATTAATTTATGGTAATTTATAATTTTTTTAAGATTAAAATAAGAACTATTATCTAGTCCTTATTTACTCTTTTTTAATTTATCTGTATAACCTGCAAACTTTATTTTAGTAGTAGATTCTGCAAAATGGTTATTTTTATTTTTGCTATTATGTAATTGTACCATCTTAATTGCGGGTACTATTTCATTATCTTGACAATTAGAAATTATATATGCTTCTTCATCTGTTATTTCCATACCATTAAAATATCTTAATAATGCTCCTCCTAGCATATATAATCTTTCCATATTTATTTTTTCTATTTCTTCTCTTTTCATAATTTATTTTCCTTTATTAATTAATTTATAGTTTATTTATAATATGTAATAAAACTTAGTATACTCTTTTACCATTTTCTACTTGTCTTTCTAGATTTAATAAAACTACCCCATCTTTAGTATCTACCCCTAGTACAAGCACTTCACTAGTAACATCTCCTATTTTCATTGGACTAAAATTAGTAACCACTATTACTTGCATATTTATTAAATCTTCTGGTTTATAGACATTAGTTATTTGAGCAGAAGTTTTCTTTATACCTAGTTCTCCCAAGTCTATTGTTAATTTATAAGCAGGTTTTCTTGCTTTTTCATTAACTGCTGCCTCTATTATAGTACCTACTCGCATATCTACTTTTTTAAAATCCTCTATCGTTATCATTTTACCTCTCCTTTATATATCACTAGTATATCATAATAATAACAAATAAATTATTTATTTTTCTAACTAATTATTAATACCTAGATTTATTTCTAACCATAAAAAGAAATATCGGTCTTAATAAACCAAAAGATAAGATATTAAATATAGTTAATATATCTCCATATTTATTTGTATGACTAATATATATTTTATGTGATATTATTGTATCTAATATAAAAGTAATTATTAAACTAATTATTAATATAATAAATAAAACTATTTCTAATTCTTTATGAATATAAAAATAAATACCTAAACAAATTGATGCAAATGATAAAATTCCCGATATAATACCCATTATTTTATTACCCGCTATTGAACCTAATAAATATTTATTATAAAAGGGTATCCAAGCAGTAAAAGTATTTTTATATCCCATATTTTTACTCATACACATAATTGAAATACCTTCAAAGGTATAACTTATTACTATATATAATATAATGGCTACAAAAATAGTAATAAAAAGTATATATAAAAATAATAATATATTCATAAGAACTATAACACTAAGTCCTCCCATAATATTCACTCCTCTACTAATTCTTTTCTACTTTATCTTTATTATTTTTAGACATATAAGCTACTAGTAAAATTATACCAATAAAATTACATCCAATTGATAACCCCACTAATAAACCACTACTAAATTTTCCAAAATTACTTGTTTCATTTCCTGAAAAAAATGTAAATGCTAAATATAATAAATTTCTTAAAACAATTAAGAATATTCCTATTTTAGTTGGTTCATTTTAAATACCACATTTCTTTATTTTTGAAATTTTTAATCCACTTTAACATATTTTCCTTTTTTCTAATAAATTGTAATTTATCTAACAAGTTTCTCTATCGAATTGTATTCATCTCCACTTATTTGATATATACCATTATATGGTTGTTCAATATAATAACTATTGTTTTTCTTATATACGAATATTGTAGATACTCCAGCTTCTATAAAGTGAAAATCAACTTTTATTTCATCATCAATATTTACAGGTGCATCTTGTATGCTTTCGTTTTTAGTAACTCTTTTTGTACCATTTAAAACATATAGTATATCTTTCATTTTTTCTCTGCCATTAATACTAATACCTTTTTCATTTTGATTTAATGAAATACTTTCTAATTTTTCAAGTTGAGGTAAATTGAGTGTATAAGTCCTTCTATCTCTAAAATGATAAAAAACTCCTATCACTAACACTACTAATACAATTATACCTAATACTGCAAATAATACATTTTTATTTTTCATACCCATTCCTCCAATCATTTCAACAAATTACTATTTATCTAACTAATTCTATAATGTCCAACTATATCATCACGATATTCTAAAATGTCTTCTTCATAATATCTTTGATAAGGATTAGCATGATGAATAATAAAAGATATTCCTTTTTTATTTCTGTTATCTGATACTATTCCAATATGTTTTTTAAATACAATGATGTCCCCACCTTGCCACTTATCTATTTTATTTATATCAGTAGTAAGACTTATAGCATTATTATCTAAATATATCTTTAAATTTTGAACTCTTCTAAAATCTATCTTTTTATCAATACTATCTATATTATATAAATCTTTATTGGCTTTAATATCTTCGTTTACTAATTCCATTAAATCATAGCCTGCATCTTTTAGGGCAAAAGCTACTACATCAGTGCAAACTCCATATTCATCATCAGGATAGCCTGTAGTATAATATTTACTCTTATATTTAGGTTTTGTTTTTATATAATCTCTTGCATTATTTAATATATCTGTTTGATCATCTATACCATCATTATCTTTATCTATCTTACTCTTATAAGTCATTATATTGAAATCTTTATTTGTATATTTCTTATGCTCTATATAATTTAAATGATATAGTGCATATAAAACTATAATTATTAATATTACTATTATCAATGTAGTAATAATTGTTATTTTCTTTTTCATTTTTCTCCTTTTTTATTAAGCCAGCTTATAGTATCTTTTATAGTATCTTTCATATCTCTATTTTTATATCCTAACTCTTCTTTAGCTTTTTTATTACTAAAATTAGAATTAGAGGATAATGTGTATAATGAATACTTTGTAAAGAGAGGTGTTTGTTTTTTTAAATTATAATATGCTTCAAAAAAAGGTGCTATTATTTTTGCTAAACAAATTGGTAATACTATTTTTATTTTTTTTATACCTTGTACATCGCATATTAAATCTGATAGTTCTTTAATTGTTATATATTTATTTGATAAGATATAACATTCTCCTTTATTATCTTTTTTAGAGGCAGTAATAATAGCGGCCGCTACATCTCTAACATCAACAAAATCATATCCTCCTTTTACTGTGGCAAATAGTTTTCCATTTGATACTTCTCTTACTAACTCAGTTAAATGGCTATTACCATAATCATATGGTCCTATAATTCCTGATGGATGAATAATACAAGCATTTAAGTTTTTATTTTTAACTGCATTCATAACATATTTTGCTGCTTCGGCTTTTGTTTTGGCATATAATCCATGAACTTCATCAGGATTGAAATCAGTTATCTCTTCTATTAAATCATTATTTTCTTTCTCTGGAATGGCATGTACACTACTAATATAAATAAGTTTGGCTTTTGTTTCTAGTACTTTATCTACTACATTTTTAGTACCATTAACATTTACATTATAAACAAGTGGATTATATTTAGTCTTTATGTATACAACTGCTGCACAGTGAATTACAAATACTTCTTTACCATCTATGTTTTCAAAAAGAGGTAATAAGGTTTCTTTCTTTGTAACATCTCCATAATATATTTTACACTTTAATTTTTCTAATGATTTTATTGATTCGCCATTTAAAACGAAAGCTCTTATTTCATTATTATCATCTTGTTCTAACTTTCTTATAATATTATTTCCTAAAAAGCCATTTGCTCCTGTTACGATATAGATTTTTTTCATATTTTTCCTCCTATCTAATATATTAGTGAACTTCTATATATAATTATATCACTGATTTTATAAATTAAAAAGAGCTAGAATGTATCTAACTCAATTATTTTACTCTATACATCTTCTTCTCTCATCATTCTTCATACCTAACTTCACTCATATAGTTAAATCCACTTAAGAAATAATCGTATTGATATTCTCTTACTCTATTTTCCATAATATCATTTATAGGTATAAGAGTTAAATCTTTTAATACTACATATTTATATGTGAATGTTAATACTTCATCATAATATTTAGTTAACATATTAATTTTTACTGTAGTAATAACTGTTTTATTTAAATCAGTATCAAAATAACTCATTAATTCATAAAAGGCTTTATCTGTTTTTACTATTCTTTCATTATATATTCTAATTATTTTTTCACCTTCATAATTACCACTTATTTTTTCAGTAGTAGGATACTTCTCATTACCATAATTCTTACTATATAAAACATTATTTTTTACATAAACATAATTAGACATAAAATCATAATCTATTTTTTTACCAAGAAATTCTGTTGAATATTCCCATTTTAGATAATCACTTAAACTATAATTAGCTTTCAAATACATATCATAACTATCATTTATTTTATTATCTGTATTATTATCATATAGTGTATATATAGTATCATTATAATCATAAAACTTTATATCTGGTCCAGCATCAGGAGTAATATTCATAACTTTGATATTTTTATCTACATCATATACTTTTTTATAATTAAATTCTCCATTATCTAATTTTTCCGGTAAACTATGCATCAGCAGCAGCTTTATATGGAGAATGTATAAATGGTTTTCATAATAAAGGTATGTATTATTTAACCACTAATAAAAATGAAATTAAATACTATAAAGAAACAAGTGATTTACTTCTTAAAAAAGCTAAACCACTTATGGAAATTTATAAGGAAAGCAATATAAAGGAATACCATTTATTTTTAAAGAAAGATTAATTTATAAGTGATATGCCTTCCCTTTTATTAAATAATTTATTCATAGATAAAACAATTAACTATACTTATAAAGAATATATAGAACATTTAAAATTAATGAATGAATATGCTAAGAATAATAAGAATTATAATGTCTTAACTGAAGAAGATAAAACTTTCAAAAATATAACGATAACTATTTTAAAAAATAATCATATTATTATTTCAAAAAATTCTAATCCAACAATACATTTTGTTATTAGACATCCTAAGTTAGTTGCCGCTATTGAAAGTTTTAATCCTCTTGTAAAGGAATTATAATTTGTAATATTAATTATTTTAATAGAGGATTAGGAATTGATCTAATCCTCTTTTTGTTATACAAATAAAGTATCACTATCCAAAAGTTATGTAATGCCAGCTATTATTAATATTAATATTTTATATTTATTTTTTTACACTTTTTATATTTTGTAATTCGAATCTATATTTTTGTTTTATTTCTGGATATTTATGATGATCTACTTCTGATATAAACATATTATATGGTCTTATATATAGTTTATTATCTCCATATAAAGCTCTGTATATAACATATTCCTCTTCTGTTTCACTATTTATTGCTATATCTTCAACTAGATATAAGTCTCCTTTAAAATGTTTATATATTCCTTTTATTTTTATTTTATTCATATATATTTTTCACCTCTTAATATTTTTTATATTTAACTAAATAATATTGGTATATTACCATATAGTATTATTCTTAATATTCCTATTAATACTAAATGTAATGGATAATATAGATAGAAGAACCATTTTAACCATTTTATTTTTCCCCTTTCGCCATTATATTCTTTTAAAAGAGGATATACTAGTACTGCAAATAAAGATATTATTCCATATGTTTTATTTACAAAGATAAAGGATATTAAGGCATATAATGATAACCATAACATCATAGCTTTCATTTGTTTATTTAAATTACCTCTAGCAGAATACATAGATAGTATACTCATTACCGCTATTGAACTAAAGTCAGCAGGAAAAGCTATTACATTTATTAGTATTACTAATATCCATTTTTGATATTCTTTTAACTTATTATTACCATTAGCTACATATAAAGCTACTACTGACCAAGCTAGTGACCACATAATACTAGTTTGATTAAAGACACTACCAGTAGCAAATGGTATATAATTTATACCGAAGGCAAAACAATAAGCAAAGTGTGATATTATAGCAAAGATAAATAATCTTGTTATATATTTTTTTAGATTCTTAGTATAATGATATCCTTCACATATAAAGAAAAACATAATAGGAGCAGTCACTCTACCAATAACATGTAATATTATAGGTACAATATTATTTTGCATATTAGGATAAAGTAAATCTGCTAGATGATCTATTGTCATAGCTATTATTGCTATTATTTTTAAATGATTTGAATTCAATTTTTTCATATTTATTCCTCTATAATCATTATATCAAAAAAAGTAGAATATTTCATCTACTTTAGATTAATTTTATCTATTTCCTAATGAGCTTATAATCTCATTAGGTGATAAGAAGCCTATGGTCTTCTTATCAAATATTTTTATTGTTTGGCTTAATTTTGACTTAAAATCGGTTTGTTTTCGACTTAAATTCGAACCATTTTATTTTTTCTAACGTATCTTCACTTATACTATATCTTATTTTTAACTCTAACATAATTATCTATACTATATAAATTATAATTTTAATACATTATTTATATCTTCTTTTAATAATATCATTATCTTCTATATTACCTATTAGTAGTGGAGAATTAACATCATGATTATGATAATTTTCTATTACTTTATTCTCATCATAATTAGCATAACAATACTTGCAAAAGTGTCTACAACTATTATATACACCAATATCCACCATATTAACACAATTACAATACTTGTTCTTTCTTGAAGTCCAATTCTTATAAGATTTACCAGTTAACTTATAGGCAAGTGTATGAGATAAACATTCTTCATTTATAAAGCCATATTCTTCTAATGTTTCTTCTTCAGCACAAGTCTGTACTGTCATATTATTATTACCTGCTATCTTACTAAAAGACTCTCCTAGTAACTTATAGTCTTCTTTAGTAAATGGTTTTATTTTTAAAATATTATTATTCTTTCTAACATTCTTATAATCATCTATAAATGATACTATAATATGTTTTACATAACCATTTAATGTACTACATAGTTTATTAAAAGCCTTTATATGATATTCTATATTATATTTATAACTTAAAAATATTGGATCATATCTAATATATATATTATCTATTCCTATTATATTTGATAACTCTTTTACTCCTTCAATTATATCCCTCTTATCTATAACATTAGGTTCAATATCTTTATTATAAGAAGTTATTGTTATATGAAATAGTATTGGTTTATCTATTTCTTTTATTCTATCTATTATTGGAAGAGGATTCTTAGTACAAAAAACTATTAAATCAACATCTTCAAAATATATTTCATTTACTAAGTGGTAATTAAAAGGATTTCTTACCATAACATATCCTTCTTTATACCTATTCATAAACCACTTGGTATAAAAAGCTACTATATCAGTTCTTCCGCTTACATTTAATATCATACTTACATCACATTTATATTATAGCAAAAAATACATAAGTTTTAAACCTATGTATTATCTTTTATCTTTTTTAAATAAACTTAAAACTCTAGATTTTGCTTTTTTATTCGATACTGGTTCTTCTACTGAAGGCACTGGTAGAGGTTCCCCTAATTGAGAAATATCTTTTTTAGTATCCAACTCTTCCTCTAACTTATTTAAATATTCTAGTAATGATTCTTGTCTTTCTACCATTATGCCATTTAAAAGACTCTCTAATTTTTCTCTATGTTTTGGATCATTTATTCCTTTTTCCTCAAATAGATAGTATTTCATTTCTTCTTTTATCTCATCACTAATCGAATCTAATTTTAATTTAGTAATATATTCTATATCATAGTCATAATTGTTATTATTTTCATTTTTCATTCTTTTTATAAGCCATTTACGAATTTTAGAATCTAATGTTTTAATTAATAACATTACATCACTTTTATGATGTAGATTATCTACCATATCTAATCCCTTATAAATTAATTTGTATAAATCCATAAAAATATCAAAATCAGTAATACTTTCCAATACTTTTAAATCAAATCCTTTATATTGATTACTTATAAAATATGGATTCATTAAAAGAGCAGTATAGTGCATAACAAGCCTTTCATCCATATTACTTATCTTAATTAAATTATTTAAGTATTCTGGATCGTTACTACCTGCTATAAGATTATGATCAAATATTCTAGAACTCTTACCTAATAAATCATATAGTTCTTTTGATAAACTACTAATATACTCAGCATCATGAAAGAATTTTTCTCTTGGATTTACTATATAATAATATAATGCTCTAGCATTCATTCTATTTTTAGCATTCTTTAATATTTCTACCTCTTTACGATAATCTTTTCCTTGAATAATTCTCTTATAAGTCATGATTTCAAACAATTCTTCATTAACATTAGGTGTAATACGCTCTGCTAAAATCTGCATATTTTCTAAATGATATTTATCATTTAATGATTCTTCATTTGTAGCTAAATACTCTAAGCCTATTTCTGAACATTTGGAAGAAATGTGTTCATTATCTGCCTTTGATATTAATAACATATCTTTTTGATGATATGGACTATTTATTGAAAATATACTTTGTGCTACTTCTACTAGAGCCTCTGCTGTATATGAATCTTTTGCTTCCACAATCAATTTTAAATCCTCAGTATGATATGGACTATCTATAAATAAGTTTTCTTCAAGTGCATTTAAACAGTACCTAGCAGTTTCTGCTTTGCTTATCATTTCTATGTCCTTATAAAAGTTTCTGCTTTCTAAAAACTTAGGATTACATATTCTATGAAAAAGATGCCAACATCCATCACCATTTTTTAATTTTGATATTGCTTCAACTTTTTTTGAATAATCTTGACAACTTAGCAAGTTTCTATCAATCAATATGTTCCTAAAATTTTCTACTTCTTTAGGTTCTATATTCAAACTAAGAAAATTATCTATTTGTTTAGAGTTAATACTTGACATCCAATTTTCAAAATTGCCTATAGTTTTAAATACATTTACTAAACCATATTTTTTTATTTGACTTATTATTTGTTTTAATGTTTCATTATTCATAACAAAACCTCCTTATGGTTTAATTATATCATAACTTTCAATGTTTTGTTATTATTTTCTTATTTTTCTAATATTTTAAGTTATTTTGCGACATTAATATAGAAAAAATACATAAGCTTTAAACCTATGTATTTCTATTTCTTCAATGTTCTAGTAGAACATTTAACTTCTTCTTTTTGTGTTAACAAATCAATTTGTTCATTATATTCACTATTTCTATGTTGAAGGATAAAAATATTTGTATTATTTATAGCAATATTTCTTCTTAAGAATTTAATTTGATCTTCTCTTGTTCTAAAGAAACTATTTCCTACTAAGCCCATACCATAGTTACCTATATAAACTTCTCCATCTTCACCAAGTACTGTATATACTTGTTTCTGCCAAGAATTATCATGACAAGATACATCATCATACTTCTCTTTTTTCAAAACAGTACCAATAATATAATGTTCATTATCTTGATTATATCCCCATTCTGAAATATATCTAAATATTAAAACTTCCATACCTTCAGTTATTTTATTATTCATATCAAAAACCTCCATTCGATAATATTATAACATATTTTCTAATATTTTTACTATTATTTTAGTATATATTTTTGCTTATATATAATAAATATGGTTGATATATTTATTTGAGACAATACCTTGGCTCAAATAAACACTCTAGAACCATAGATCTAGAGTGAACATAATAAACTATACATTAATACTTCTATATTCTTTAATACCCTTATTCATAAGAATATAATATAAAACAATAGTTACTAAAATAATAATAAGTACATGTATGCCAAGTAATAAATAAATATTTAACTTATCATATAAAGCAAAAATACCAATTACTGAGATAATAATAATCCCCATATTAATAAATACCGCTACCATACTACTCATACTTTGTTTAACTACTTCCGTATCATTTAAAGCATTCATCTTAGGATATTTCAAATTAATAACTAATCCTAAAATACTAGATAAAGTAATAGAACTAATACTCATACTAAATATTAACAATATATAAATAATATTAACTTTAAATATAATAAAGAACATTAATTCAGATATAATAACAAAAGGTAATTCAATAATATATGGATAAATTATCTTAGACTTAAAAATATCCTTCTCACTAATAGGCAAACTCTTCGTAATATTTATCGTCTTACCTTCTAGTGATACACTAGAAGATGTTATCGAAGTCATCAAACATGAGAATAGTACCAAAACATAATAAATAACTGGTATCGAAATATTTATATTTAACTCCTCATTACTAAGTAACATCTCTATAATACTATTTCCTTTAATACATAAAAGTATTGTTAATACTAGTACTAAAAGTAAACCAAATATCGTATTAAACATATATACAGGTGAAGAGAAATATCTCTTTAATTCTTTTATAGTTAAAGCCTTAATAGGACTATTCTTTTTATATACTTCTTTTTTATTCTTACTTTTTCTTACTATACTTTCTTTAGAGCCCCCTATTATTTTAAAGTAATATTTACCTCCTAGTAAAATAAATAATATAAATGGAATAATATTTATTAATAATAATTTTAAAAATACCATGATATCAAACTTATCTATTAATATAGTATAAGCTCCTACTGGGTAATATATTCTCGTTAACATATCATTAATACTAGAGGCCCTACTTGCTATATTAAGGATAAAATTATTTAAATTAAAACTTAAGAAAAAGATACCCATAAAGATAATACTAGATAGTATTGTTTGCATTATCTTCTTTGATTTAAATTTACTTGATACCAGTTTAACCAAATAACCTAAGATACTAGATATAACAGTAGGTATAATTGGTATTAATATAGTCATAATAAAAGATATTATATAAAAACTTATACTAGGATGTTCAAAACAAATATAGATAACAAAAGCTGGTAATAAAAACATTAAATTATATATATACTGAAATAATATTAATTTAAATATTCTAACAAATAGTATTTGACTCCTTTTTATTGGTAATGAAAATAATAAGTCATTATCTTTACATTCAAATAGTATTCCTTGTGATTTATAAATACCTTCAATTATCGTTATAATACTAACCATAAAGATAAATAAACTAAGCATTACATAAGTTAAACCAATTTCATGTAAGGGTTTACCTATCATATAGGCATAATAGCCAATAGAATAACCAATAGTCAAGAAAAGAAATACTGGTAATAATATCTTCTTTTTAGTACTAGCATTCTTACCAGCAGAATATTTAAATATATTCATATCACAAGTAAGAACAGCTTTTAATAGTGATAGTGTTTTCATTATTTTTCACCTAGTTCTAAGAATACCTGCTCTAATGATTCATCACCTTTGATATCTTTCATCTTACCTACTTTAACAATAGTTCCATCTTTAATAATAGCTACTCTATCACATAATTTTTCCGCTACATCAAGAATATGAGTAGAGAAAAATATTGTCTTACCATCTTTAGCCATATCTCTCATTATTTCTTTCATGTCATAGACAGCCTTAGGATCTAAACCAACGAATGGTTCATCCATTATTAACACTTTAGGATTATGAGCTAAAGCAGCAATTAAAGCAATTTTTTGTTTCATACCATGAGAAAAACTTGATATATCATCATTTAATTTATCTTCTATCTCAAACATTTTAGCATACTTTAGCGTATTTTCTCTTCTAATATCCTCTGATACTTCATACATATCACAAATAAAATTAATAAAATCAATTGCCTTCATATTTTCATATAAATCAGGATTATCAGCAACATAAGCCATTATTCTCTTGCATCCTAAAGGCTCTTCTTTAATACTTTTATTATCTACTAATATATCACCTTCTTCAAAATCAAGAATACCCATAATACACTTTATCATAGTAGTTTTACCTGCCCCATTATGACCAATAAAAGCAAATATCTCACCACCTTCAATTTTAAAACTAATATTCTTTAATACTTTCTTTTTACCATTATAAGTCTTACTTACATTTTTAATTTCTATCATAAATCCTCCTATTTAAGTACATTAGTAGTATCATTTAATAATTCTTGAACATTATTAAATACTTTAGATAAGTGATAACCATCTACAAAGACATGACTAACTGTTATATTTAAAGATATTTCATATTTACCATTATTTTCTATATATTTGCCCCAACATACCCTAGGTACAGTCTGTGAACTTTTATCTTCAGGAATAGGATGCGTCATACTAATAAAATCAGTCCATGGCAAACAAGTTATATAGTATTCATTATAACTAGCAGTAGAATTATAACTTTCATTATTTAATTTATCCTGATATTTGGCCTTATCTATTCTCTCTTTAGCCATCTCATAGAATTCTTTATAATTATCTTTATTTATAATTCTAACATTTTCAAATATCTCATTTTTTGTCATTACTGTAATAGCGGGATTTATCTCATCATATAAAACAGGTTTATTATTTTCAAATCTCATTCTTAAATTATCGACACTATTAAGTGCTTTAACAACAATATATAACATATTTATAAAGAATGATTCATTATGTTTCTTAGTATGTTCTACTAATGAAGTAACATCTAACTTTACAGTAAGACCATATGTCGAATTATTAAAAGAATTAAACCAATCATAAGTCTTCCTTCTCGGTAAATTATCTAAATCAATTTCATGCATCATTATCTTTCTCCTTATCTTTTATCATTATAGCAGATTCCAATCTATAAAACCTTAATATTTTCTTAAATATTATCTATCTTTATTTAATGTAACAGTAGTATCCCCTATTCCACCATTTAATTTTATAGTGTTAGAGCCCATTCCTAGTACTTCGTTATCACTTACTTCTTTATTATCAATTACCACTTTACCAATACCTTTATTTACTTTAAAAGTATAATTATTACCAATTAAATTTAAAGATAAAGATCCTATTCCTATATCAATAGTACTATTACCAGTAATCATTGATGTAATATTAGTTTTACCTACTCCTACATCTAAATCTAAATCATTAATATTACCATTTAGAATAGTAAAAGAACCCGCTCCCGTATTAATATTAGTATTATCAGAATAAATATCTTTAATTAAAGTAGATCCTGCCCCTAAATCAAGAGCTAGTTTTCTAGTATTCATATTTTCAATATTTAAAGAACCTGCTCCCATATCAATATCAATCTTATTTAATACAATATTACTAGGAATATAAATAGTTAATTCATCTTTCTTATTATTAGAACTATACCATATCTTTTTATTTTCTTTTACTATTAAAGTACTATCTTGAATAGTATATTTAACATTCTTACTATTTGTTTCTACAGAGAATTTATCTCCTACTTTAATATTCAAATTATTATATATTAAATCTATATCAATATCATCTATATTAGTATTATCATTATTCCATAACACTCTTACATCTCCATTACCAGAAGAATCACTAAATACACTAATTAAACTATATATACCATTTGCTATACCTGATATAATAGTAAAAGTTAAAAATATAGCAAAAGCCATAGATAAATATTTAATTATTTTCTTACCAGTAGTCACTTAATATCAACTCCGCCAAACATACACATAGCATTTATATAAATATTCTTTTTAGAATTAGTATTTTCTTTTTTATTAGTAACTCCTCCAAAGATAGAAGTAGATTTTACAATAACATTTACATCCTCTGGTACTAAAATATTAATACCTCCAAATATACCTGAAGCATTAATTACTATATCTTTTTCAATAATAGCTTCTCTTAAATCTAATTTAATACCACCAAAACATGCTGTTACATCACTACCATTAAACTTTTTATTACTTAAATTTACATCTTGTCCTGAGAAGGCTGCAAAATAATTATCATCACTATTTTTTTCTTTATTTAATTTATTTATTTTATCATTTACTTTACTATTAAAACTATTCTTAAATATTAATGATAATCCTATAATTACTATAATAGAAGGTACTATTAATTTCCATATCTTATCCAAATCTAAGATATCATTCATACCTAGTAATAAAATAACTCCTACTAAAAGACCAATTATATTACCAGTTTTATCCTCGTTAGAAAATAAACCTATAAAACAAGGTATTATAATAAATAAAGACCACCATCCATCAAAGAAAATATCAATATTAGTAATACCTAAACTATTAGTACCAACAAGTACTCCAAGTAAAACCAAAACCACACCCCATAAAATACTTTTCATATTATTCATTATTATCTCTCCAATCTTTATTATTTAATATCCATTTATTATTTGGATTTTCTTCTAAAAGCATTAATGCTTGAAATTCACTAGATAAAAATTCTACTACTTCTTTTTCTAATATTTTATCTTTAATTATTTTTATTTCTTTAATCGTTTAATTCTCCTTTCTTATAATTGCATTGTATCACATGATACATTATTTGTATATATTATTTAGATAATATTTTTATTTTTTCTTTTCACTCTAAGCCTAAGGTCTTAGAGTGTCATTTCTAGCTTGTAATCTAGAAATGATAGTATTTGTTAAAATATGTAAAAAGATATAGACTTTTATAGATATTTATAGTATAATTAACTCACGAAGGGAATACTATATATTGTAGTATTTTCTTACCGAGCCCCCCATACATTTGAGATGGCAAGGGCTCGACCTCGAGCTGTGCTATACACAGTAGCCCACCTTTTGGTGGGTTTTTTATATTCTTTTATTATTTAAAAACTTCATTATACGTTTTAATTCTTCATTACTTAAAAAATACTTTTCTGCATTAGTAAGTGAAATATGATTTTTCTTTTTATAATATAGTTTATCTATAAATGTTAACATATCTGACACTTGAAATAATCTTTCTTCTTCATGATCAAACTCTACAATCTTTTCTACATTTGAGAAAGAAGAAAAAGCACTATCAAGTATATAATTTAACTGTTCCTGACCATTATCATAATATATATAAATTTTTTCAAATTTTTCAAAATATTCCTTATTACTATTTATAAAACCCTCTATTTGCTTAAATAATTCTTTATTTAATTGTTTTCTAGTATTTTGATATTTTTTATCTATAACAACTATAGTTTTAATTTTTAACGTAGACTTTAATATAAAATAAATATGTACTTATGTCAATGTTATTTTTAGTATTTTTTCCTATATTTTATAATACCTTTATTTATAATATCTTACAAGGCTTTTAGCAAACAAACAAAAGTTTATTTTTTAGACCCTAGGCTAAAAAATACCCTATAGGACCTTAGGCCTATAGGGTAATAGAAAATAAATTATTTATTATTTAATAAATGTTTAATAGCTCTAGTTACAATTAATTTACCATATTTATAACTAATAGAACCCTGTTGATAAGCAATATAAGGGCTTCTAAGAGGACCATCACAAGATAGTTCTATAGAACTACCCTCAGTAAATGAACCCGAAGCCATAATAATTTTATCATCATAACCAGGCATTTCTGATGGCATAATCATAGCACTAGAATCTACTTTAGAATTAAACTGAATACCTCTAACATATTCTATTAAATCATTTTCATTATTAAAAATAATATTTTGAACAATATCTACTCTTTCACTATTATATTTAGGACTAACTTCATATCCTAATTTTTCCATAACATAAGAAGTATATATAGCGGTCTTTATAGCATTTGCTACTACCATCGGAGCAAAGTATAAACCTTCTAATATATATCTATTCTGATTAAGAGATGGTCCCACTTCCAAAGCCTGTCCAGGAACATTTAATCTTTCAGCGCATAAATTAATTAAATCTTCTCTTCCAACAATATAACCACCATTTGAAGTAATAGCTCCTCCTAAGTTTTTAATAAGAGAGCCTACACAAACATCTGCTCCTACTTCAGTTGGTTCTTTAGTAGTAACCATTTCACAATAACAATTATCTATCATAACAATTACTTCTTTATCAATACTTTTAATTAATTTAATTACTTTTTCTATCTTATCAATATTAATACTATCTCTAGTACTATAACCTTTACTTCTTTGTATTTCAATTACTTTAACTTTATTATTCATAAGAAAATCTTCTATTTTAACATAATCAAAGTCATTATCTATTAAATCTATTTGTTCATATTTAACATTAAAAGCCTTTAATGAAGAAGGATTATCATTAAAACCAATTACACTATCTAAAGTATCATATGGTTTACCACTAATTGATAATAAAGTATCTCCAGGCCTTAAAAGACCAAAGAAACAAGTAGTAAGAGCATGAGTTCCTGATATAAACTGACATCTAACCAAAGCAGCTTCAGCTTTAAAGATATCTGCAAAAACTCTTTCTATTTTATCTCTACCTATATCATTATACCCATAACCAGTAGTACTATTAAAATCACTCTCACTAATACTATTTCTAATAAAAGCATCAAGTACTTTACTACTATTGTATTCCTCTATTTCATCTATTTTAGTAAATATTCCTTCTAAATCTTTATTACTATTCTTTATAATATCCTCTAACATTTCTTACCTCCATCTATTCTTATAATACTATTATTTATATAACTAGCATTATCACTAACTAAAAAGAAAACCAACTCTGCCACTTCATTTGGATTACCAAATCTACCTAATAGAATTTTATTTTCTTCTTTATTAATAAATTCTTTATCTAAATTTTTATTCATATTAGTATTAATCCATCCAGGACATATAGTATTTACTCTAACATATGGAGCTAAATAATTAGCCAAATTATTAGATAAAGATATTAATCCAGCCTTAGAAGCATCATAATCAACACTTTCTATATATGGAGTATCTATCCCATTAGTAGAACTAATATTTATTATTACACCATATCTATTTTCTTTCATTTTAGGTCCAATCTTTTGACATAATAAAAAAGGAGCCACTAAATTTATATCTAAAGTATTCATAAAATTATCTTTAGTTTTATCCTCAAATAAGGTATCACATGTAGTAGCAGCATTATTTATTAAAATATCTATTTTATCATATCTATCATAAATAATCCTTAACATATTATCTATTTCTTCTTCTTTAGCAAGATTACATTTAACTACCAATACATCAGTATTATATAATTTATCTAATTTATCTTTTAATTTCATTACTTCATCATAGTTATTATTGTAATGTAATATCACTTCATAAGAGTCTCCTAGTAAAGATGCTATTTCACTACCTATATCACTTGAAGCCCCTGTTATTAATACTATTTTCTTCATATTTCTTCCCTCTTCCATGGTATTATATCATATTTTATATTTTTTTTAAATAAAATACTTGTCAAAATCAAAAATATATGATATCATTGTTATTGTCTTATGGCGGAATTGGTGAAGTGGTTAACACGGTGGATTGTGGTTCCATTATACGTGGGTTCGATTCCCACATTCCGTCCCAGATAGATTTTAACTAACCATAATGGTTAGTTTTTTTATTATTAAATTTAAAAAGACTTGAGTATTTTACCCAAGTCTTTCTTTTACTAGTTTATTAACCAAAGACATATCAGCCTTACCTTTAACAAGTGGTGAAATATTCTTCATAATAAGTCCCATATCTTTTTGTGATGTAGGTTTTACTTCTTCAAATACTTTATCAATTATTTCAGTAAGTTCTTCTTCAGATAATTGTTTAGGCATATAAGTATTTAAGATTTCTATTTCTTTCTTATTTTGTTCTACTAGATCACTTCTACCAGCAGCTTCAAACTCTTTAATAGAATCATTTCTCATCTTAATTTGTTTAGATATTACTGTAATAACATCATCATCAGTTAATTCTTCTCTTGGATTAGGTTTAGCAAGTTGCATAGCACCCTTTACCATTCTAATTACACTAAGACGAAAACTATCTTTACTTTTCATTGCCTCTTTTAAATCATTATTAATTCTTTCTGATAGTGTCATATCTATCACTCCTTAGTAATTTCTTCTATTTTTCTTTCTAGAATTAATTATATTTTGTTTCTTTTCTTCTCTTAATTTAACTCCACGTGGTGTGTAGCCTTCCGCTCTTTTTTTAGCTCTAGAGAGATCACCATTACGAGCAACGTTTGTCTTGAATCTTCTTAATGCAGACTCAAGTGTTTCATTATCTTTCACTCTATATGTTACACCTGCTGACATTTTATCCCTCCTTCCGCTTTTTCATTAAAGATTATACCATTATTTAATACAATTTACAAGTATAACAAATATATTTTTTAATAAAATATGACATTTTTTTACTATTTAAAACGGAAAAAGAACTTTTATTATTAATTAAACCTAAATATCACACATTTTATTTTCTGTTTTACGCCGAATATAATTACCAAGAGATTCCCCTATTTGATAAATTACTTCAAGTGTTTTATATATAGCAGTTAACATACTAGAAGTTAATCCAGTTCCCCCTTCAATACTTTTCATTTCATTTATATTTAATTCTTTCATACTATTCCTTCTTTCTAATTACATTTTTTAGGATTAGCTATACCATTTAATATTCCTGATACAAAAGCTATAACCATAGTTACTATACCAGTAATTAATATAGGATCTGCTCCACCTTCAATATTCTTCATAGCAGTTACATCTAATTCTTTCATTACTCCTCACTTTCTAAGTAGATAATCAATTATTTTTTTTATTTTCTTTTACTAGTTTTAAATCTAATGTTAAATTATTATATTTATATTTATTTGGCATATCTAAATTTATTGTTACTATTTGATAAGTAGTAATATTATCAGTAAAATATTCACTATCTATTTCTCTTATTTGATAATAATACCTTTTATTATCAATTATAATGATATTATTATTAGTAATAAATTTAATATTATCTAAAGGAATATATAATTTTATATAGTAAAAACTATCATCTTTAGTTACAAGCCCACGTAATTTATAATATGTTTTATAATCTAAAAGCATAAATGCTATAATTAAGGAAAGTAGCATTATAATTATTATCATTACATAAACATATACAATATACTTTATTTTTCTTGTTAATATTATTTCACTATCAATATATCTATTCATTATATACCTCCTCTATCATATTAACTTCACCATTATTTATTTTAATTATTCTATTATATAAATCACTATTTTCTATCCGATGAGAAATAATAATAAATGTTCTATCATGAAAATATCTAAATATATCAAGTAATATTTCTCTTTCTAATTTAATATCTATTTGATTAAAACCCTCATCAATCATAATTATCTTACTATTTTTTAATAAACTTCTTGCCAGTATTATTCTTTGCCTTTGTCCTCCTGAAATATTAATACCATTTTCTTCAAGAATATAATCATATCCCAAAATATTATCTTTAACAATATCATCTATATGTAATATCTTACATATATTTAAATAATCTACCTCATGAACATCTCTATCAAGTAGAATATTATTTCTAATAGTATCATTAAATAACAATTCATTTTGTGATACATAAGTAATACTACTTCTAATATCAGACATACTATAATCATTAATATCATAATTATTTATAAATATTTTATTTCTGTCCGCTTGTAAATATTTATATAATAATTTTAATATAGTTGATTTTCCACTACCAGAAGAACCTAGTAGTAGTACTCTATCTTTATCCTTAATAAATAAATTAATATTTTTAAGTACATAGTATTTATTATTAAAAGTATAACTTAAATTAACTATTTTAATATTACCATTAACTTCTAATCTCTTATCTTCATATATTTTTTCATCTTCAATATCAAAGAAATCATTAGCCCTTCTAATACTATTTTTAACATAATAATATTCATAAATTAAATCAATAATATTACGAAAAGGATAAATTAAATAACTAGATAAAAAACTTATAGTCATATAATCTCCTACTGTTACTTTACTATTTATAATCAAACTAAAAGTATAATAACTAACTAGCAAGATAATACTATCAGTAATAAACTCTTTTAATAAAAGAATAGTATTATTTATTTTATCAGTATAATAATTTATATTTAATAATTTAGAATAATTCTTACTAAACTTATAAATAATATTATCTTCTATATTAAGGCCTTTAATAGTTTCAAAACCATTTACCGATTCAATAATAGTATTATTTACTTCTACTACTCTCTCTTGCTTTGTTATAATAGTATTTTTTATTATAGTATTATAAATAATAATTATCAAAAAATATAGAAATGTTCCTACTAAATAAAGAATCAATATATCTTTATTTATATTAAATATAATTATAAATGATATAATAAATAGTAATATATCTAATAATATAGTTACTATTATTTTTGAAATAAAAGATTTTATATAAGATAAATCATTTATTCTTGATAATACTTCAGAAGCCTTTTTATTCTTATAATAATTGAAAGGAAGTAAAATTACTTTACAAAAAGATTCAATTAAGAGAGTTACATCAAGCTTTTGATTTAAATAAATCAAAAGATGATTTCTAATAAAACTAGTTATATTCTTAATAATATACAAAATGAAGAATACTATTGTTATTAATTTTAAATTATGTAATTCTGTATCTATTACTTTATCAAATACTATTTGAGAATATAAACCTACTATGCATGATAGTAAAGTAAAGATAACAGATAGTATAAAGACTATAATAATATTACTTTTATTATCATTTAATACTTTAAAAATTATTTTTTTAATAATTTTATTACTCTTATAAACAGGTAACTCTGATACTTTTTCTAATAATAGTATATAGCCTGTCCACATATTACTAAAATCAAAAATATCTATTACTTCTTTACCAGTACTAGGATTCATTATAAGTATTTTATTATTATTAATCTTATAGACTACTACAAAATGCATATAACCATTTTTATTTACTTGACTAATAAAAGGTAAATTTACTTCTTTTATTTTATCTATCTCATCTAACTTAAATCCTTTAGCTGCGAACCCCAAGTGAGAAGCTGCTAAACTTATGTTGTAAAAACTAGTTCCATCTTTAGTTGTCTTTACTAATTCAATTAGTCGCCCCTTTGCTATATCACCCCCATAATAACGAATAATTGATAGAAGGCATGCCGCCCCACAATCCTTAAAACCATCTTGCTTAATGATGAGTTTCTTCTTCATTCTGCCTCCCTTCATATATTAATACACTTTTATTTTTAATTTTTACCTCAATCTGTAATATTTTTTAAAAAAATTATTATTTTTATGACCTTAGGCATAAAAATACCTCTAAAGACCTAGGCTTTAGAGGCAATAAAAAAACAAATACCCAATATAAGTACTTGTTTAAATTATTATCTATCTATGAAAATCCATCTTAGTTATAATATCATTTTCTATAACAATCTTCCCAATATCATATTTAAAATTATTATTACTACATTTAGATAAATCTTTAAGTTCACATTTACTATCATCATTTAAATATTCATAAGAAATATTAACCAAATATTTATTATCACTACTAGAAGTAATTTCAATATTATAGTTACCAGTATAATTACTCTTCCAACCCTTACCAGAATAATTTCTACAGTAAAGATTACCATCTATTTCATAATAATCATCATATTGTTTAGGATTATTAATATCAGATAACTTAAGATCAGTTTTAAACAAACTAGAACTAGCAAATGTAGCTAAATAACTCTTAATTTCATCAATATTTTTATATTCAGACTTAACATATTCCCCAGTAAAAGTAGAACCATCATCATTCTTAAAAGTAATATCTTTAACATCAGTAGTATTACCACAATAAGGCATTACCATAGTCTTTTCATAATATTCATTAGCCTTATCAATAATCTCTTTTACTTTACTCATAGTACTCTCTTTAACATTACTTTTTTTAATATAAGTACCACAAGCATACCCAGTATAATTATTATCTCTCTTCTTATAACTAATTTTATACCACTTATCACATGCATCATTACCCTCTAGTTCTTCCTCTATCTTAACCTCTTGGTAGCAGGATAATCCATCAATAATATCTCCTGTTACACTATTTCTAACATTTAAAAGAGCCGTATTACCATCACAAGCTACATAAGAAATAGCACTATCTTCCTTATTATCCTTATTATCTTCTACTACATCATTATTCTTATCATTCCTATTATCATTATTATCACCATCTTTATTAATTATCACTAAATAAATAATAGCTCCTACTAAAAGTAAAGCAATAAAACCTCCTGCTACATACATAATAATCTTTTTCTTATCATTATTATTACTATTTAGTCTATTCATATCAACACCCTCCTCATCATTAACACCTTCTATTTGTTTCTCAATATCATTCATCATATCCTCCTACTAAATATAATATATCACATTTTTAATAAAAAGAATAGTTTTTAATATAAATTTCAATACAAAATAAGACACATAACGTGTCTTTAAAATATTATACTCTTTGATTTATAAATTCCATTCTTAACTTATCCGCTAAAGTAACAATAAATTCCGAATTAGTAGGTTTAGCTTTATCAACATCAACACTATGTCCAAAAATATCATCCATAAGATCCCAATCACCACGATTCCAAGAAACCTCAATAGCATGTCTTATAGCCCTTTCTACTCTAGATACAGTAGTATCAAACCTATCAGCAAGTTCTGGATATAACTCCTTAGTAATAGCTCCTACTATTTCAGGATTATCATATACCATAGTAATCGCCGTCCTTATATACTGATACCCCTTAATATGTGATGGCATACCAAGTTCATGCAATATTCTACTTATAGATTGCTGTAAATTATTATTAAATAAATTAAGACTTTTCTTTTCCAAAGTATTAAAAGTATCCAGTATTCTATCTTCTAAATCAAATAAATCAAAAGGTTTTAATATATAATAAGTAACACCATATTCACTAACTTTTCTTATTGTATCAGGAGCATTATAAGAAGTAGCCACTATCACATTAGGATGAATATCTTCCTTATTAAGTTCCTTTAAAACACTTAATCCATCTTTCTTAGGCATGATTAAATCAAGTATAACTAAATCATATTTTATATTCTCATTCTTTATTAGTTCTAATCCTTCAATACCATCATATGCTTTACCTACAATTTCAATTTTCTGATTATCTTCAAAATAATCCTCTACCATACTAATTAGATTAACATTATCATCAATCATTATAACTTTAATTTTTTCCATTTCATCTTACCCTTCTTTCTTACAAACAAATTGTACTACATAAATAAAGCAAAATATGTCGAATTATACCATCATTAAACAAAAATAAAGAAATACTATTTGTACTTCTCTATTAATTAAACACTTTGAATTATCCTTTCTACTTCTTTTATATTAGAAGAAATATCTCCTACTAAAACACCATTAATACCTTCTATATTTATTATATCATTAATATTACTACTATCAACAGAACCACCATATAATAAATTAGGCTTTTTCTTATACTTATCTTCCAAATATTCATTAACAAAACTAATAACTTCTTCAATTCTTTTTCTACTAGGAAGTGCACCAGTACCAATAGCAAATATAGGTTCATATGCAAATATAATAAACTCAATATTTTCAACATCCTTTAAATATTTATCTAATATTTTAGGTATAGCCTCATGATAATCATCATCTATATTTTCACCAAAACATAATATCGGAAAAATATTAGCATCAAGAGATGCTATTAACTTATTATTTATAATAACAGCATTCTCATTAAAATCTCTCACCCTTTCGTAGTGGCCAATAATACTATACTCAACTCCTAAAGATTTTAACTGATCAGTAGATATCTCTCCCGTATGCTTATAATCAGTATTATAATTCAAATTTTGACTACCAATTAACCAATCAGAATTATTAACAAATGCCTCCAAATAAATATCAGATGGGCAAATAATTATATCATTATCTGTCTCTAAATTATTAGTCCTCTCAATATAATTATATAAATCATCATATAAAAGACTCATCTTGTGATTAAATATTATTATCTTTTTCATACTACTCCTCTTCTACTATATAATTTTATCAAGACAATTTCAATTATATAGTCATTTCTAATACTTTGTTTTCTATTTTTCTATAATATTATTTTTTATCCGTCTAAAGATTAAAAGTTACTATTAGTTAACTTTCTTATCTTCTATAACATCAATCCCTACTAAACTTCTACTTTCCAAATATTTCATCGTAGCACCACCACCAGTAGATACATGATAAAAAGAATCAGAAAAACCAAGTTTATTAACAGCGGCAGCACTATCTCCACCACCAATTATAGTTTTAACTTTATTTTTATCTAAACATTTAAAAAGCATTCTTGTTCCTTTAGCATACTTATTATCTTCAAACAAACCCATTGGTCCATTAAAAATAACCCTTTTAGCAGTTTCTAATACTTTATTAAATATCTTAATAGAATTACTACCAATATCATAACCAATATCATTATCATTAAATTCATTGATTTTCTTTTCCCCATCAGCGGTCATAAAATCTACAGGTAATACTATTTTATCATCATACCTATCTAACATATCCTTAGCAAAATCCAAATGCTCTAAACTAACAATAGATTTACCAACATCATAACCTTCAGCTTTAAGAAAAGTAAAAGACATTGCTCCACCAATTAAAAGTTTATCACACTTTTGTAATAACGATTCAATTAAAACAATCTTATCATCAACCTTTTTACCTCCTAGTACCGCTATAAAAGGATGAGTTTTAGCATCTAATACGCTATCAATCTTCTGAAGTTCTTTTTCTACTAAAAATCCTACTCCGCTAGGTAAATATTTTGGAACACCTGTTATTGAAGTATGATTACGATGACAAGTACCATAAGCATCATTAATAAATATATCACCAAGACTAGCCCAATACTTAGCTAAATCATCATTACATTCCGATTCTCTTTTATCAGGAACATCTTCAAATCTAGTATTCTCTATAAGTAAAACACTTTTCTCTTTCATATTATTAACCATATCAGTAAGCCTATCACTACAAGTATCAGGAGAAAATAAAACATCAGTATTCAAATATTCTCTTAATCTTTCCGCTACCGGATAAAGACTATTTTTCTTTTTATCCTCTTCTGTTTTAATTTTTCCCAAATGAGATAGTAAAATAATCTTAGTATTAAATCTTAAAGCATATTTAATTGTCCTAAGACTAGCAATAATTCTCGTATCATCAGTAATTACACCATTTTCGATAGGAACATTCAAATCACATCTAATAATTATTTTTTTCCCTTCTAAATCAAAATCCTTTATTGTCCTTTTCATCTTTTTCTCCTCTAACATAATTTTATCACAATTAAAATTATTAGTCTATATTTAATCTTTATTTAATAAAATTAAATGAGGGATATTATGAAAAATATTATTGAATTTTATTACAATTTATCACCAGAAAACATTAAACAAAAAAATAATAATTACTATTTCAATACAAATAATAATAACTATATCTTTAAAGAATATAATATTAACATAGCATTAATTGAAGACATAGCAAAATTAAATATATACCTAAATAATTATTTAAACATTAATAAAATAATATTCAATAAATATAATAATCCCCTAACTAAAATAAATAGTAGCTATTATATTTTAATATTACAATCAAATAAAATTAATATAGATTTAGCAACTATTTCTAAGTTTTCTTCAATATCTTTACCTAAAATAAACACATTAGAAAGAAATAACTGGCAAATACTTTGGAGTAATATGATAGATTATTATGAAACCCAAATAGGAGAAAATAGTAAAAAATATCCCCTTATTCGTGAATCATTTGATTATTTTATCGGATTAGCAGAAAATGCCATATCATACCTTACATATACAAAAAAAGAAACACCTAAAACAATATATGATAATAAAGTATTATCCCATAATAACCTATATCATCCACTAGAAGACCCATTGAATATCATTATTGATCACAAATCTCGTGACTTAGCAGAATATATAAAAATATCTTTTTTTAACAATAATAAAAATATATTTCAAGAATTAGATAATTATTTTTATTATCAAAAATATTCAGATTATGGAATAAGAGTATTATTCTCCCGTATTCTCTATCCTAGTTTTTACTTTAAAATATATAACGATATAATTCAAGGAATAATAAAAGAAAAAGAACTAAATAAAATAATAAACAATATTGACAAATATGAAATATACATATACAAAATCTATATATATTTAAAAAAATACTCAAATCTACCTCCTGTAGAATGGTTAAAAAAAACGAAAAACTAATTTTCGTTTATAACCTTAATTACTTCTGGAATTTCATTTACCAAAGCAGTTTCAATACCATCTTCAAGTGTAGAAGCAGCCATTGGGCATCCTGCACATGCACCAATTAAAGTAACATAAACAATGCCATTTTCATATCTATTAAACTTAACAGAACCACCATCATTTTCTAAATAAGGTCTAATTTTATCTAGTACTTCATTAATTTTTATTTCAATTTCTTTATTTTCCATTTTCTCACCCATTAATTATTATATATTTTTTTTAAAAAAAGTACAAGAAATATTCTAAAATTTCAAAAAAAATGTTATAATAACAAATGTGAGGAAGATAGTATGGAAAAAGTAAAAAAAAATGATGTTATCAAAGTAAAAGTAACAGGAGTTCAAAAATATGGAGCTTTTGTCAACAGTGAAGACAATAATTATGACGGATTGATTCATATATCAGAAATATCTTATGGCTATGTAAAAAATGTTAATGACTATCTAAAAATTGGAGATTCCATCTATGCCGAAGTAGTAGAAGTTAGTGATAAAGACAATCAATTAAAACTAAGCATTAAAGATATAGATTATAAAAAAGATGGTACAAAACTTAAAAGAATGGCTGAAACAAAAAATGGATTTACTCCTCTAAAAGACAATCTAGAAATATGGATTAATAAAAAAATAAAAGAAATAACTGACAAAATGTAAAAAAAATTATTTTTTTTTTATAAACCTCTTGACAAACAGTACCAAGAAATGGTATAGTATTAATTGTCATGAGACAATGGGCGATTAGCTCAGTTGGTTAGAGCACTTGCCTTACAAGCAAGGGGTCATAGGTTCGAGTCCTATATCGCCCACCATTGCCGAAATAGCTCAATTGGTAGAGCAACTGACTTGTAATCAGTAGGTTACGGGTTCAATTCCTGTTTTCGGCACCATTTTTTTGGAGGGATAGCGAAGTGGTCAAACGCGGCAGACTGTAAATCTGTTCCTTCGGGTTCCATGGTTCAAATCCATGTCCCTCCACCACTTTTGTTTGGTTATTGAATGCCCCGTAGCCAAGCGGTAAGGCACCACACTTTGACTGTGGCACTCGTTAGTTCGAATCTAGCCGGGGCAACCAAATTTATTATTTGCTTCGTTAGCTCAGTCGGTAGAGCATTTGACTTTTAATCAAAGGGTCTGGAGTTCGAATCTCCAACGAGGCACCATTTATAAAATATAAACCTTAAAATAAGGTTTTTTATTTTTACTAAAAAACTTTAAAATAATTTAATATCCAACAAAAAAAGTTAACAAGCCAAAGTTAACTTTTTTTATATATTACTTTCCTTAAAATTTCTATATTCCATAACAAAATGCCATTTTTTTTTATACATAGTAAATAATAATTCATATTGCATAAAAAACATATTATAATTATTATCATTAATCTTTTCAAATAAAGCAATAATACCATATTTTCCACGATTAACAAAGCATATTTCTTCTAGTAAATTAACCATTTTCAGTAAATCATTATAATTATCCTTATCAATATTATCTAAATCAAAACCTACAGCCATAAAAAGCTTATCAAGTTCATTTCTAAGTACAAGACAATTATTATAAAAATTTTCTATAATTAATTTATTAAATTCTTTATTAAAATATGTAATATTACTATTATCATAAAAATATTTCTTAGTTAAAAAAATATTATCCTTATCGTTAGCAATACATAAAGGAAGAATAATATATATAAGTTCAATATTGCTAAAAGAATTAATAGTATATGTAATAAAGTTATCTAAAATACATAAAAATTGTTCATATTCCGTTAAATATTTTTTCTTAATAATCGTAGGACATTCAATATATATTTTATTATCACTAAGATAGCCCATATACTTATCTAAATATCCCTTATCTAAAAGATCTACTATAAATATCCCATTTATTAAATTATCACTCCTATTAATAACATCTTTAATCTTATTTTTTTTAAACATATATACCACCCCCTAGATACAATTAATACATTATCAAAAAAATATAAAAATACCATCAATTATCTTATATAACATAATAACCCCCTTATCAAACAATCAAAGTTAACCAAAAGATAACAAAAAAGCAAATACTATTTTTAAGTATTTACTATAAATTTATTTTTTTTAAAATATAATATTTACAATCAACAGCACAATCATTTTCTAAGTAATTACTAGCAAATTTAAAATTATTAATATTTTTAGCCTTCTTATTACCATCCGAATAAAAACCTTTTAATCTAAGTTTACCATAAGCAATATCTCCAACTATATAATCATAATCTTCAAAAAAGTCCGTATAATGATTAACAAATTCCTCTTCATCAAACCCATTTTTATAATCTTTAATAATTTCATATTTATTATTTTCAACTTCAATTATTTTCATATATCATTATCTCCTATTCATAATCTTTATTAAAAGCCGTTTTAATTTGTTCATATTTTGCTAAACTAGAAGCAGAATTCCAAGTAATAAATCCACCATCTAATCCAGCATCATATAAAGCTTTAACCTGATCCTCTATCTTACTAGCATTATAAATAACAGTAGGCTTCCAATAAGGTGTATCATAGGCAGTTATCCATGTTCTAGCAACAGCCGGCGTAGGAATCTCTTTTTGTCTAGCAGCAGCTCCTTTAGCCCAATTATATACAGTTTGATAAGCATTAGTCCAAGTATCAACACTTCTACCAAAATGATCCGTATAAGGCATTGAACTAATAGCATCAACAATATTAGAAATCGCAGGCCAATACTGACCATAAGCCGTTACATATTCTCCAGAACATTCCCCAAAGACATCAACAGATAAATAAGCACCAACTTTATGAATTTGATCTGTTGCATAAAATAGAAAGTTTTGAACAGCCTCAGCCTTTTCTTCATCATATTTATTTTTAAAATCACTATTACCCTTTATTGACATATTATAAGCATCTTCTGGAAATCTCACATAGTCAAATTGAATTTCATTAAAGCCCATCTCTTTTACTGCCTCTTTAGCTAGTTCAACATTATAATACCAAGCACCTCTACTATAAGCCGATGGCCATAATCTACTTGAAGCCGTAGAACTAATACAATCCTCAGGATGATCTTTACCATAATGAACATCATTAAATACAACAATTCTACCAATAGCATAAATACCAGCATCTTTAATTTTATCAATAGCCGACTTATAACTACTATTATCGTTAATAGCGGTCGCATATGCAGTAGGAGATATTTCCTTAGCAACATTAGAAGAATAAGCAAGAGCACCATCCTTAATATCCACCACTATAGCATTAACACCATTTTCCTTGGCAATCTTTAAATAACTATCAATAGAACCAATTGTACCAGCATTTAAATACATCGTTTTAGCTTTCTTAAGCAATTTATTATCTTCAAACTCAACTCTTTCATAAGGATAATAATCTAAAGTAGAAGCCTTACCACCATATAATTCTCTTCCCTTAAATTTTCTATCTTTATGAATATCATAAACACCATTATCATTATAAACACTATCCGCAGATTCCTTATCATTAACTAAATATTTACTATATACATATCCTTCAGTATCATTGTATTTAATCTTATACATATTAACATTACCATCATCAAATAACTTATCATAACCAATAATATCAAGTTTATTTCCTTTTTTAATAAAAGAAGCAATCTTTGAATCAGTTTCATTTTCATATACTGTAACTGAAGTTCTAACATATCTTTCTTTTTCTAAAACAACATCTTTAACATTTTTAACTAATTGTTTAGCATTAACATAATATTCTTTATTATCAAATTTTATAAGTAAATACTCATTATCATTCATATTAACTTTTTTACCAGAATAAATAACTTTCTTACCACGAACAAGTTCACTATTTTCTTTAAGATTATTATCTTCATCCATAATATAAGTAGTAACTTTATTAGTATCTCCTGCTAAATACATTGAACTTTTACCAATAGAAATATTCTTTCCTTTACTAGTAAAAAATATAATAATTCCTATTATTAAAATAAGAATAATAACAAAAGCCAAAACCCTCCCTATTTTAATCTTCCTTTTTCTTCTTCTTTTCTCCACTTCTACCACCTAGATATAGTATACCACAAAAATATAAAATTTAATAAAAAAACTCAAACATTTTATAATATTTGAGTTTAACTATTTAAAAATAAAAATACATAAATAGCGGCTTTTCCAAGATTATAATTAATTTCTTTAGAATAACCAGTTACCTTTTCATAAAACCACATAACTTTATCTACTAAACTTACTACTATACTTTCACGGTATTTAGGAAATACACTAATACTAACAGGAAACATATGACACTTAATAATATTCTTTTCTTTATCTGACAAAACAAAATGCTTCTTAGCATTATTTAAAGCAATAGAAGGATGACTAATAAGAAGTTTTCTACTATTTTTAGTATTATATTTATTTAAAAAGAAATCATGAAGTAATCCTCCTCTAGCGGCACTAACATAATCAAATCCTAATTTCTTACATATTTTATAAGAATAATAAGATACTCTTTTAGAATGAACAAGTCTATTAATCTTATGATGAGGACATAATTCTATCTTTTTAAATTCTCTATTATTTAAAATATCTTTTACTATTTCTTTATATTCATAATTATCAAAATCTATTTTCATACTATCCCTCACAATATTGTATTTACTAATTAATAAAATAATAAATTAAACAGACTAAAAGAAGCCAAAGCTTCTTATTTATCTAGCATATTTAGTAAATTTATCTTAAACATATCTCTATCTGCATGAGATTTAGATACCATAACGCCCTTATAAGTAGAAAGTTCTTTTTGATGACCTTCAGTTAAAATATCTTCTGGTGTTAAAGTATCAAGCATTACTAATTTTTGATTTTCATAAACCGTATAATGTAATTTAACATCACCATGAACAGCAGCAAACATTCTATCAGTAGGTAACTTTAATTCGTATTTAGTAATACCATCTTTAGTATTTTTAGATACTATTACACCCATAAAATTTCCATCTCTAAATGCTGGATAAAAATCAAATACTAATTTTTTATAAGCAAGCATATTGTATTTTTTTACAGCTCTTTCTTTTTTTCTAAATTCATTTTCATTTAAATATTCTATTACAAAACTATTTTTCATTTTAACCTACTCCCCCTAGATTTCAAACGAAATGTATTACGATTATACCATATTTTATAATACTTGTCAATTATTTTTGTAGGCTAAGCCATAGTCTTACCATATCATATATAGCCTATTATATAGTCTATATATGAACAATCATAAGATATCATATTTGGGGTGAAGTACATTCTAACTAATAAATATCCATATACTAAAAGATATTCTAGTAAAATATTAAATAATCATATCTCCTTTAAACGAAGGAATAAAACTATCACTTTGACTACTATCTTCTTGTATAAAAGCATTTCTAATACCTAAATCATAAGCATAATTAATTATCTCATCATATTCTTTTTCATCAACTTTATCATTTAATTCAGAATATTCTAACTTTCTAATTATAGTATACTGATTCATAATACTAATAATAATATTATCTTTATAATAATCATATAAATATTTAATAATTTTTTTAGAATCATCATAATTATTAGGTAACACCAAATGTCTAACAATCATTCCTTTTACTAAAATACCATCTTTATTATATCTTAATTTACCTACCTGTCTATACATTTCTTTTAATGCTAAACTAGCAGTTTCAAAATAATTACTAATATTAGAGTATTTACCTAATTTATCATTATAGTATTTAAAATCAGGTAAATAAATATCGATTAATCCTTCTAATAATTTTAAAGATTCTACTCTATCATAACCAGATGTATTATATATAATAGGAATAGTTAAGCCACTATCTTTAGCTATAATAATACTATCCCTTATTAAAGGAATATAATGACTAGGCGTAACTAAATTAATATTTAATGCTCCCATATCTTGTAATTCAATCATTATATCTGCTAATCTATTTACTGTTATTTCTTCACCTATACAATTAAAACTAATATCATAATTTTGACAATATACACATCTTAAATTACAATAAGAAAAGAATATCGTACCAGAACCTTTATCTCCAGTAATAACAGGCTCTTCCCACATATGAAGATGATAACCACCAATCTTCATTTTATTTGAAGCTCTGCAGTATCCTATCTCTCCTATATTTCTATTAACCATACATTTTCTTGGACATAATTCACATTTATTAAATAATTCTTCCATAAACATCACAAAATTATTCTATAACAAAAAATAGACTTTGTAAAGTCTATCTATTACCTAATATAAAACATACTACAACTGCAATTAACAAAAGAATAGTTCCAATATTAATAAATCCCATACTCTTCTGTCTTTTAGGAATATCCAATTTAATTCTTGGCATAGTAGTAGTAAATTCTAAATTATCTCCAACTAATTTTACTTTTTTAACTATTGGAAGAGGTATCTTCTTAATTCTCTCTTCACTAATACCATTACATTCTTTAATTTTTTCAATGTCTTCTCTATCTTTATCTCTATTTAACATAAGCTTATCTGCTACAATTAATTCCAAAGATAAAGTCATATACTTTTTATTATCCGAAGAAACATAAGGCATAATATATTCACTAAGTTTAGCATTAATATTCTTAATAATACCTATTCTATTATGACAATCAAAACTGTATTCAATAATACCATTATCATTTTCTTCAAAAACAGCTATATTAACTTTAACTTTATCAACAATAACTTGAAAACCATAGTCTATATTATTAATAGTATAAGTAAGACTATCTCTTTTTGGATCATAATAATCATTTTTTCTAAATAATTCTCTTATCATTGGAATATCTTTTTTACTACAAAGAAAATCTAAATTACTATGTTTTCTTTTAGAAGCTTCTCCTAGTAAAAGATATGGTACAATACCACCTCTTAAATACATTTTAGCAGTTGTCTTATTCATTTTACAAATTTTTTCATATACCGCTACTACATCTTCGTAAGGAAAACCTACTTTTTCCATATTCTCTTTATATGCTGCTACACTATTATTAAAAATAGTATCTATTCTTGTTTTAATTATTTCAATATCTTCATTTCTATTCATAAAAGCCATAAGTAATTTTTCCTTATTTTCATTAGGAACATACATTGACATAGATTCTAACTCTTTAATCTTATCTTCTATATATAATTCAACTATCTTGTTTTTTTCTTCCACTTGCATCACCTACTATTTTCATAATAATTATAGCATATTAAAAGTATATATGTAAAGAAAAAGAGAGAATTTTTTAGAATTTTGTTCTCTCATTAATATAATTTTCTATATCTTCAATTTTAATAATTTCCTGCTTCATAGTATCTCTATTTCTAATAGTAACAGTACCATTATTAATAGTTTCATCATCTATAGTAATACAATATGGAGTACCAAGTGCATCCTCTCTTCTATATCTTTTACCAATACTACCAGATTCATCATAAGTAGTAGCAAATGATTTAGATAATTTTTTATATATTTCCATTGCCTTTTCACTATGATATTTTTTAACCAAAGGTAAAATACAGGCTTTATAAGGAGCTAAAAATGGATGAAATTTCATTACTTCTCTTGTTGTACCATCATCTAATGTCTCTTCATGATAAGCATCGCATAAAACCGTAAGTATAGTTCTTTCAACACCTACTGATGGTTCAATTACATAAGGAATATATCTTTCATTTGTCTCTGGATCAATATATTCCATATTTTTTCCAGATACTTTTTGATGACAAGTCAAATCATAATCAGTTCTTGAAGCAATTCCCCATAATTCTCCCCAACCAAATGGAAATAAATATTCAATATCAGTAGTAGCATTACTATAAAAACTAAGTTCTTCTTTAGAATGATCTCTAAGTCTTAATTTATCTTTATTAATACCAAGAGATAATAAATAATTATAACAATAATCTTTATAAAATTTATGCCACTCTAGTTCTGTACCAGGTTTACAGAAAAATTCTAACTCCATTTGTTCAAATTCTCTTACTCTAAATATAAAGTTACCAGGAGTAATCTCATTTCTAAAAGATTTACCTACTTGACCAATACCAAAAGGTACTTTAAGTCTCATACTTCTTTGTACATTTTGAAAATTAACAAATATACCTTGAGCAGTTTCTGGTCTTAAGTAAATAGTAGACTTAGCATCTTCAGTTACACCTTGGAATGTTTTAAACATCAAATTAAATTGTCTAATATCAGTAAAATCACTCTTACCACATTTAGGACAAGGAATTTTATTATCTCTAATATAATTCATCATCTCTTCTTGAGTCATAGCATCCCCAATTTCCGAATGTGCATATTCATCAATAAGTTTATCTGCTCTATGTCTAGTTTTACATTCCCTACAATCTATTAAAGGATCAGAAAAAGTCTTTAAATGACCTGATGCCTCCCATGTTTTAGGATTCATTAAAATAGCACTATCAAGTCCCACATTATATTCATTTTCTTGAACAAATTTCTTAAGCCATGCTTTCTTTATATTATCTTTAAGAAGTGCACCTACTGGGCCAAAATCCCAAGTATTAGCAAGTCCACCATATATTTCACTTCCTTGAAATATAAATCCATATTGCTTGCAGAAATTTACTAATTTATCCATATTTAAATCATTCATATTTTTCCTTCTTTCTTTCCTATATATAATACTATAAATTACTAATTTTGTAAATATTATTCTATTACTTCATATATTAATTTATTACCATCATTCTTATTATTACTAATAATAAACAACTTATTAGTATCAATATTAGGTACTTCTTTATTAGTATATAAAGTCATAATAGTATCTCCTACCTCTACTATATCATTAATATTTTTATTAATAATAACACCAGCAGAATAATCAATTTTATCATCTTTATTTTTTCTACCTGCTCCTAAACTACTAGATAATTTAGCTACTTCTAAAGAATGAATATCATATAAGTATCCACTACTTACACTCTTTATCTCATAAATATATTTACTCTTAGGAAGACTATTAATATCTCCACCTTGATATTTAATAAACTCTAATAATTTATTATAAGCCTTCTTATCTTTAATAGCTTTAACCACCATATTACGTGCTTCTTCATATGAAATATTAAGTCCTAATTTAACCATATAACTAGCAAGTTCTATACATAATCTCATTAAATTATTATCATAACCATAATATAATATATTTAAAGCCTCTAATACCTCTAATGAATTACCAATATTATTACCTAATGGTATATTCATATTAGTAAGTAAGCAAATAACTCTCATATCATTTTCATAACCTATCTTTATCATTAAATTAGCTAAACGTCTTGCATCAGTAATATTTTTAATTAAAGCACCTTCTCCTACTTTAATATCAAGCACTAAATTTTTAGATCCCGATGCTATCTTCTTACTCATAATTGAAGAAGCAATAAGAGGTATACTCTCAGTAGTACCAGTAACATCTCTTAAAGCATATATTTTCTTATCCGCTACCGCAATATCTTCAGTTTGACTAGTAATAGCCATACCAACATTTTCTATTTCTTTAATAAATTGTTCTTTTGATAAATTCACATTAAACCCTGGTATTGATTCTAATTTATCAATAGTACCACCAGTATAACCAAGTCCTCTACCACTCATCTTAGCAACTTTACAACCAAGAGAAGCAACTACTGGAGATATTATTAAAGTAGTTTTATCTCCTACACCACCAGTAGAATGTTTATCAACAACATTACTTAAAGTACTTAAATCAAGCATACTACCAGATAACATCATATATTTAGTTAAATATATAACTTCATTATCCGTCATATCATTAATTACTATTGCCATAAGTAAAGCAGACATTTGATAATCTTTAATATCCCCACTAACAAAACCATTTACTACATATTTAATTTCTTCTTCAGTAAGTTCTTCTTTATTCTTCTTTTTAGTTATAATATCTATTATATTCATAATACCAACCCTTTTCTATATTAATATCAATATAAATATATCATATTTTTAGCCAGTAATCAACAAATTATAAAAATATATTATTTACTATTTAATAATTCATCTAAATATTCACTATCTTCAAAATAATTCAATTTCATAGCTTTCTTTACTTCCACAATTGTCTTATCAGCAGTCTTCTTAGCCTTCTTGGTACCTTCCTTTAAAATATTATATACCTTTTCTAAATCTTCAGCATATTCTCTTCTTCTCTCTCTAATAGGAGTTAGTTCATCATTAATAACCTCAGTCAAAAATCTTTTAACTGAAGCATCTCCAATACCACCCTTTTGATAAGCTATTTTTAATTCATCTAAATTATTAAATTCCGAATAATATTTCTTAAAATGAATATCTTCACAAAATGCTTCTAAATACATAAATAAAATATTACCATCAATTATTCCTGGTTCATCTATTCTTCTTGAAGTAGTCTTAATACTAAAAACTTTTTCTTTAATAGTTTCTTTATCATCAGATAAGTATATACAATTATTTAAAGACTTACTCATCTTAGCATTACCATCAGTACCTACAAGTCTTCTTTGATAAATATTATCCGGAAGTAATGATTCACATAGTACTAAAGTATCTGTATCATAAATTCTATTAAAACTTTTAACAATTTCTCTTGTCTGTTCTATCATTGGTTCTTGATCATCACCAACGGGTACAATATTAGCCTTAAATGCTGTTATATCAGCAGCCTGACTAATAGGATATGTAGCAAAACCAACTGGAATACTCTCGTTAAAATTTTTACTATTAATTTCACTTTTAACCGTAGGATTTCTAAGTACTCTAGGTAAAGTTACTAAATTCATATAATAGTATGTAAGTTCTGTCAAAGCATTAACTTCTGACTGAACAAAAAAAGTAATTTTATTTGGGTTAAGCCCTACTGCCAAATAATCAAGCATTACTTCTATAACATTTTTTCTTACTTTCTCCGGATTATCAAAATTATCAGTTAAAGCTTGTGAATCCGCTATCATAATATAAAATTCATCATAATTCCCTTCTTCTTGTAATTTATATCTTCTTTTTAAAGACCCAACATAATGTCCTATATGTAATCTACCTGTTGGTCTATCCCCTGTTAAAATTATATTTTTCATTTTCATCTTCCTCTCTTTCTATATTTATAAATTATTTAATTAAACACCACCGTTTACTTAATATACTCATAACAACCTCCTATTAAATATGCAAAAAAGACCTACCTAATAAAGATAAGTCTATAAATTACATTAATAATATTTATATTAATTTAATTCCACGAGTAAATAGACTTATCCACAAATAAGCCTAATTGCCAACTATTTAATTTAACTATAGTCATACTTGCTATCATAGTCTATCTCTCCTTCTTGATTAAATTTTATTACTATTTAATTATTTTGTCAACACCCTAACGTTATTTTTTATTATCTAATATAATAAGGATCATCTAATTTCATAACTAATTTCTTAGCCTTTTCTAATTTATCAATATCAGTACCAATATATTCACTAAGTTTATTTCTAAACATTCTTAAAAATTCCAAAGAAGTAACATTCTTCTTATCATGATACATTTCTCTTAATAAAATATCATTATTAACAAATTCATCAAAATAATTATCAACTAGAAAATATCTAATTTCCGCATCAAAAGCAGCCATATTCTCTTTTAAAGAAGCATTACCAAAATTATATTCCATACTATCTATCACATTAATTTTACCATTACTATATAAAATATTATACATAACATCATACAAACAAACATTATTTTTAGTAAGTATTTCTATATCGTAATAACTTTTATCTATAGCCTTTTCTAATAAATTTAAATTAGTTGATAAAAGATCAGTATCACATAAATTCACTGAAGAAACATATGGCATAGTATAACCAATTATTCTATCATTAACACAAACTACATCACTAGGCCAAACAAAAGTATTATTTTTTATACCACTAAATTTAAGAATATCATCTGCAGTATATCCTTCATCTTCATCATCAAAATATCCATGAAAAATTTTATAAACAACTTTATTCTTTTTATCAAGATAACATATACCTTGCGAACCCATTCCTAAAAAGAATAATCTTTTTAAATATAAATCAAAATTATTTTTATTATTAAAACTAACCATAGTACACCTCTCTATTTATATTTTTTTAATTTTTCTGTTTTTTCAATAAAACTAAGTATCACTATTAAATTATTAGCTATCATATTAATAAAATCTAATATACTAATCTCTCCATGAAAAGTAAGTTTTCCTTCATAAATATCATTAAAAATTATTTTACTTTTACTAAGTTCTCCCATAAATATAACTCTATAATTTCCATGAGCTATAGAATTCCTAATACCATTAACAATACTCTCATTAGTTAAATATTTTATATTATTATCACGATAATATTCTTTTTTACTAATTTCATTTTTAATAACTAATAATTCCTTTTCTATCCTTAGTTTCTCTTCTTGTAATTTCTTTAACCTAGTATTTAATACTAAAACAGCTTTTTCTTTATCTTTTACTTTTTCTAAATCATTAATAGTAGTATAAATAATCTTATCTAATCTCTTATTTTCTTTTATTTTAGAAATAAGTTTTAAATTAAGCTCATTAATTATCTTTTCATCAATAGTATTTTCTTTAACACTCATTAAAGATAAATCTAATTTATCAAATGCTAATCCATTATTTTCATCAGTAGTATACTTATTATTATTAATATATACATCATCTAAAGCATAAGAAAATAACGAGTTAAACATTCCTATTGCAGTAGCGGCTACTAAATCATAATTAACATATATAGGAATATTTCTTTCTTCTATTTCATTAATTATAACATTCTTATCAAATGATTTCTTTTCATTAATTATATCTAGTAAAATTAAATTTCTAAGATTAGATGAAATAGCATTAACTTGATTATACTTATTTTCTAAATATCTTTGAAGTTCAAATCCTATTATTTGAACCTGGATATCATATTCACCATTAGGCATAACATCAAATAAATAATCTGCTAACTCTAAATATTTTGCATCAATTTTAGGTAAAATAGCTTTATTTTCTTTTTCTAATAGTTCTTCCCTTATTCCAAGTAAAATATTACTTATACAGCTTACTTTAGCAGCAGTTATATTTTTCTTCTCTATAACATTATCAAAGCGTATTTGTTTATCAAATATAAAACTTAATAAAAAATATGTATAAGCCAAATTACCTTCATAATAATCAATTATATTATTACATTTATCCATATAGTATCCCCTCTAATGCCAAATATTATAGCATAGAAATTTAAAAAAAGCAAATTTATGTTTGCTTATTATTTCCCTTTCAGCCTGTAGTCTTCCAGGGTATGAGAAAGCCTTAAGTCTTTCTCATAAAACATTAAAGAAAATAAGTACTATTTCAAGTACTTATCAATTATTTCAAATAATTTATCTTTACTAATAGGCTTAAGTAGATAACCACTAAAACCATATTTTAAATATTCTTCATTATATTCATATTCATTATTTCTAGTAAGTAAGATGACATTAGTTTTAAAGTTTCTAATATCTTTAAATTTCTTCATAACAGTTACTCCATCTAACGGATCCATAACTTCATCAAGTAATATTAAATCATATTTCTCTTTACCTCTAATTTTATCTAATGCTTCTTTACCTAAACTAACATAATCTAATTCTATGTTAGTATCTTTAAGTAATTTACTAACAATCTTTTCAGTAGATATATTATCATCTACTAAAAGAATTTTCTTTTTATCATATACTTCTTCATATTTATCTAATTTTTCATCTGCTTCTTTTGCTACTTTTTGATCAAGTACTATCTTCATCGTAGTACCCGTTCCATATATACTACTAGGAATAATAGTACCACCCATTAAAGTAATTAAAGCTTTAGCATTATATAAATTATTATTTAAATTAAGAGAATCTTCATTGTGATCATTCTTTTTATTAAATACTTTAATTATATCATCTGCTTTCATACCAGTACCCGAATCTTCAACAGTAATAATAAGTCTTGCTATATTATTTTTAATGATAGCATTAACATTAAATTCAATATAACCACTACTAGTGTATTTAACACTATTATCTAAAATAATATCTAACACTTGTTTAAGACCGACACTATCACCATATAAATATTCAGGTATATCACTAGCTATACTAGGACGAAAATCAATATTCTTAACATTACATTTTTTACTATATACAGTAACTAATTCCTTAATAATTAATTTAACATTATACTTATCATTATACACCTTGATACTAGCACTATCAATACTATTTATATCAAGTATTTCATTAGTCATTGTAGTAAACTTAGCAGTACTACCCTTTATCTCTCTAGCAGCATCATTAATAACTTCAACATCAACCTTTTTATTACTCGTTTCATCTAATATATCATCAGCAGAATAATCAATATCTTTAGTGATATTTCTTATTTCATTAGTCATATTATATAAGAACATAGTCTTCTCTTCATTAGCATTATCACTAATTTCTTTTGCTCTATGTACTTCTTCTAGAATTTTCATATCAGGATTTTCAATTGTATGATACATAATCATAAGTAAATATGCTTCCATCGAAGTAGCCAAAGTAAGAGCAGGATTTATTTTTTGAATCAATGCTACTACAGAACCACCTATTATAAATACGAATAATGGTAAATATTTCTTAGATTTTAATTCTTTATAATTTTTAATCATCGAAACAAAGCATAATATAACACATATAGTAGAAATAATATAAACTACATTAGTACTAGGCCCATATGAATATATAATGTTATTTTTATTATAAATATCTAATTTAAGATAGAATATTAAAAATACTGAAAATAAATACATCAACATTATAATCATTCTCAAAGTATTATTCTTTTTATTTGCTTTATCAAATGATATAGAAAAAACATACAAACTAAATAAAAATACAAAAGTTACTAAATATAATAAAAATAATCTATTAACAATTTCAATCAATATTTCACTTGAAGAATATTTTATTGTAAATATACAACCAAACTCTAATAAAATACCAATAAGATTTAATGTAATTAACTTTCCAAATGTATCTAATTCAAAAGTTTTAATATGACCTTTCTTTAAAAACATAACATTTAAAAATGCAATATATAATATACTTAAACTTAAGAATGCTAAATTAACATTTACATTCATACTAGCCACCTACCTTATAACAATTGTACCACAAAAAGAAAAAAAGTTATAGTACTTTTATAGCTTTTTTATCTTCTTTTTATTATTTTCTACTATATAATTTTCTATTCCTAATCCAGAAACAACTATAAGTGAATTATTAGGTATACCTTCCTCGGTAAGTGCAATATTATTTCTCTTTCCGCATCCACTAAGAGGAAATTCATTTCTCTTATTAAAGACAAATTGTGAAGTAATTTCTTTTCCAAATATTTTTAAGCATCTTTTATAAATACTCATAATTAATTTATTAGTATCTTTGATTTTAGCATCAGGCATAGCAACAAAATGAATTACATATTTATCTTCTATTTTTATAACTTCACAAGATAAAATATTTTTTGTATCTTTTAAAACAATATCCGCTATTTGAAATGGTTGTATCTTATCTTCAGAATTAATTCTACCTTTCATATGAATTTCACCATATCCGTCTTTATAACCATATACACAGCAGTCCCCCCATACTTTACCTAAACTATCTTTAATAAAGAATTTATCAGTAGCTTCAGGATTATTTTTATAATAAAGCATAGTACAAGGTGAATTAGCTACTACTCTACCTATTTCTCCTGGTTCACAAGAGTTACCAAATTTATCAAGAACATCAACATGGACCATATTATATGTTCTAAGCCCTTTATCTTCTTTCTTTAATAAATAATTTAATTTCTTTCTTTGCCATTCTTTAAATAATACAAAGAATAAACCACCATGTTCGCAGTCTCCTCCAGCCATTGACATCACAACCGGAGATAATGGTGAATGAGTAAATTTACTACCAGCATTTACTTTTCTTAAAAATTTATTACAAAACTTTTCTTCACCAATAGAATTTGGTTCTCCTACTATCATTGGTACTAGTAAAAATGGCATCTTAACATTTTTAAACTTCTTATTATTTAAAATATCATTAGCACACCTTACAAAGAAACTTCTAGTAGCAGTAACAAAACTTGGTTTATTTATAAGTAGACTATATACAAAATGATCAGGAGTATATATAGGTTCTACTGCAATTTCTGATCCTTGCATTAATGGATCAGTAATACATGACATAATATTAGTATTAGAATGTGTTGGAATATGAGCAAGCATTCTAAGATTTTTCATTGATGGAACTTTAGATATTTTAGGATCATGATAAATACCCATTACAATATAACTTTTAACATCATGGACTATAGCTTTAGGTCTACTAGAATTAGTGGAACCACTTGAATAAGTAATTGTAAATTCATCATCTAAATTAACTTTTTCAATATAGTTACCTTTATATTCTTTTCCAAGATTTAAAAATTCAGAACTAAACATAAATCTACTACTATTATCTTTAATTTCATTTCTTCTATCTTTAAAATCATACCATTTCTTTTCTAATTTTATATATGGATTTTTACCATTAAGTAAAGATTCTGTTAAAGATATTAATACTACCCTTTTGTTTTTAGATTTTTTAACAGAATCATCTATAGCACTATATTTGTCATCAGTAGCAAACAAAATATCACTATTACATCCATTTATTATTTCCGTAATATATTCTTTATCAAAACCTTCTCCAAATATATTAGCCTTAGCCCCTATTAAACTAATACCTCCAAGTAAATAAATAAATTCAGGAGTATTAGCCATACATATAGGTATTTCATCTCCCTTTTTAATACCATAAGCCTTAAGAGCTTTAGCATATTTAATAACATTATATTTTAATGTTAAATAATTTATTTTAGTTCCTTTATAAAATAATGCTGTTCTATATAGTTCTTTATCCCTTCTTTTAAATATTTCTTCAAATAAAGAATTATTATGATTTTCTTCTATTTCTTTTAATAATTCTTCTGTAGTCATTTCTTTCATACAAAAACCCTCTTTCCATTTAATTTTTTTTCTCATAAAGATGATATTATTTTACCACAAAAGAAAAATTTTTACAACAAAAAAGAATAACACTATGTTATCCTTAATTATTATTCTTCAGTTTTTTTAGAAGCTTTTGCTTTTTTAGGAGCTTTTTCCTCAGTTACTTTAGTTTCTACTACTTTTTTAGAAGTATCTGCTCCTTTATAAAATCCACATTTTGGACATGCTCTGTGAGGTCTAATTTTAGCACCACAGTTAGTACATTCTACTAGTCCGTTAGCGGTAATTTTATAATGAGTTCTTCTCATATCTCTTCTAGTTTTACTTACTTTTCTAAATGGAACTGCCATCTTCTTCACTCCTTCCCTATAATAGATCTTTTAAACTACTTAGTGGATTATTCTCTAATTTAACATCATCTTCACTAATTAGTCTCCAACCATCACCCTCAAGTGTTAAATTTTTATTTTTATCATTAACACACTTAAGAGGAATTTCCACAAGAATATTTTGCCATAAATCTTCCGTAATATCAATAGTTTTTTGAAAATTTATTCTTGTTTCATCTATTTTTTCATCAATACTACTAGTAAAATTATATTCATAGTCCTCTAATGTTATATCATCAGGTAATATCATTGTACCACTAAGAGTACCAGATAATTCATAAGTATCATCTATTAACCTATCTAGATATCCATTAAAATGGACATTATTTAATCTTCTAATTGTACTAGTTTTTAATAGTTCGTCATTAATAACAACATCATTATCAATAATAATCTTTTTATTATTAACAACAAGATTAAATAATTCAATTACCATAAAATTTCACCTGCCTAATAATTATATAATATTTTTTACAAAATATCAACCTTTTTCTTGATTTTTCCTTTTTTTATAACGATATTATCTATACTCATGGGATAAACAAAGTTAAAATATCTAAATATTCCTGATGTTTTAGATAGTTTAGTAATACCTCCACTTATAATTAAATGTGTATTATTTATATCTTTTACTCCTCTAGTATTATCTGCAAATAATCTATTATCCGGAGACATTAGTCCTCTATTTCCTTTAATAATTTTATCAAGATAATATGGCATCATTCCATTATGCATATGACCGCAAAAGATAAAATTAAAATTTTCAAGTTCATTACTAACATCTTTATTACTTATGTTAATAGGAGAATGACAAAGTACAATCTTTATTTTATTACTATTAATATTATTAAATAATATTTTATCTTCTTTAATTCTATCTAATAACAATTCTCTAGATTCATGTTTATTCTTGTAGTAGTAGTCATAATCTTGTTCTAATAAATATACTATAATTTTATCATCTTCATAATAATTATTATATCTAGATAAAAATATCCCATCTATTCTTGATACTTCTAACCAAAATTCATTATTATCATCTTTTGCCTTTTTATGTTTATTTCTAATGGCTAAATCATGATTACCTAAAGTTATAAATACTTTACTTTTTTTACTTACCTTTTCTAAGAATTTTATTAATTTATCTCTCTTATCTATATTATTTACTACATCAGTACTATCTAATAAATCTCCTGCGATAAAGATATACTCACTATTTTTTAATTTGTTATATATTAAGTCTAGTTTTTTATCATTAAATTTATCTGAATAATGTAAGTCTCCAAATAACATCATATTTATATCTTCATTACCCATATTATAATAGTGTTTCTTTATATCTATCATTTTACACCTCTAAAAGAAAGATAGTAATTATTCATCACTATCATTACTTACTTCTTTCTTTATTAATACTTCTCTTGGTTTAGAACCATTTTGTGGACCAATAATACCTCTTTCTTCTAGTAAATCTACTATTCTAGCAGCCCTATTATATCCAATACGATATTTTCTTTGAATAAGAGAAGCAGATATTTTACCAAATTCCATAGCAAAATCTACAATATCATTATATAGTGGATCATCATATTCTTCTTTTGATTCATAACCATCATCATACTTAGTATTATCACCATTCTCACTACCACTCTTATCTTCTGTAAGTGAGTGATCATAATTAGCTTTTTGTTGTGATATTGTATAATCTACTATTTTTTGAAGTTCTTCATCACTTACAAAAGCACCTTGTATTCTAATAGGAACATTCTCACCCATTGGTTTAAATAACATATCACCTTTACCAAGTAGTTTTTCTGCTCCAGTTTGGTCTAATATTGTTCTAGAATCTATTGATGATGATACAGCAAATGATATTCTAGATGGAATATTAGCCTTAACAACACCGGTAATAACATCAGTAGAAGGTCTCTGTGTTGCTACGATTAAGTGAATACCAGCTGCTCTAGCCATTTGCGTAATTCTCATAATTGAATCTTCAACATCTTTAGCGGCTACTAACATAAGATCTGCTAACTCATCGATAATAAATACTATATATGGCATCTTAACATAATCTGTATTAGTTTCACACATTTTATTATATGATGTAATGTTTTTACACTTAGTATCTTCAAATACTTGGTATCTTCTTTCCATTTCTACAACAATATTTTTTAAAGCAATAGAAGCTTTTTTAGGATCAGTAACAACTGGTGTAAGTAAGTGTGGAACTCCATTATACATTGATAATTCAACCTTTTTAGGGTCAACCATTACTAATTTTACTTCATCTGGTCTAGCTCTCATAAGAATAGAAGCTATAACGCAGTTAATACATACTGATTTACCACTACCAGTAGCACCTGCTATTAAAAGGTGTGGTGTAGCATTAATTTCAGCCCATTTAACTGTACCCATGATATCTTTTCCAAGTCCAACCGCAAGAATAGTCTTATCACTAGGAGCAGGTAATTTAGATAATATTTCTCTAAATGAAACAGCAGAGTTTACTTTATTAGGAAGTTCTATACCAATAGTACTCTTTCCTGGAATAGGAGCCTGTATTCTAACGTCTTTAGCGGCTAAATTAAGAGCTATTTCTTTCTGAATAGAAAGAAGTTTATTAACTTTAGTACCAGCTTTTAATTCAAGTTCATATTGTGTAACTGATGGACCAATATGACATTCTTTAATCTTTCCTGGAATATCAAAATCTGCTAATACTTTTTCTAAAGTTGCAATATTTTGTTTAACTGCTTCAATATTTTCTTTGTCATTTCCAGCTTTAGCTACTTTAAGTAAACTAAGAGGTGGAAGTTTATAATTTAAATTAATTTCAGGTTTTTCCATTACATTATTATCTTCATTACTACTAGTCATTTCAGTAGCGGATTTTATTGGAATATCTGGTTCACTAACTACTTCTTTATCACTAACTTTATCTATGTCTTTAGAAGACAATATAATTCTTTTATCTTCTTCCTCACTATGTTCTTTTTCTTTCTTTTCATGTTTAATCTTAGGTACTTTAATTTTCTTAATTAAATCTATAATACTAGTATTAAATAATAATATTGTACCAATAACTATTAAAGTAATAACTACTATCTTAGTACCATCTCTAAATAAACTATAGAATAAATAAGTAAATAAAGCTCCTATCATACCTCCACCACTATTAGAGATATAATAACTAAAGCTATCTACTAAACCTTTATTTGAAGAAGCATCAAATGCTTTTAATAAATTATCAAAAGTATCCGTAATAATTTTTACTCCTTCTTGACTATTTAATGTTATATATTTTACATGTAATAATACTAAGAATGAAATAACTATTATATAAAAACCTATCCATCTTAAACTACTAAAATTAGGCATCTTTCTTTTTAATATTAGATATCCTCCAAGTAATAATAAACTCATTAATAAAAATATATAAATATTTCCTACTAAAAAGATAGCAAATGCTCTAATAAAATTACCCGCAGGTCCATATGCTCCAATACCTATAATTGAAGCTAATATTAATATAATACCTATTACTTCATTACTATATTCAAATTTCTTCTTTTCATCATCTTTTTTCTTTTTTTTCTTAGCCATCTTATCAATCCTCTACTCGTATTAATTATAACATTTCTAGATATAAAAGTAAATGTTTTATAGTTATTTTTATTTTTTATTATTGCCATTAAAGCCTATATATAATAGTCTTTAATGGTTATGAATAGCCTGTAGTCTATTCATAATAAACTATCATATTTGAGGTGAAGTACTTTCTAACTATTAATTTATTACAAATACAGTTACAAATACAGAAAAAGAAAACTATTTATTATAGTCTTCTTTAGTCTTCTCTACAATTTCTTTTAAATATTTACTAGTATAAGTACAACCACTAATAGCATCTAGATTATCTAGATTATTTTGATTATTAATAATTTTATTTAAATAATCATTACTATATATCATATTAGTATAAGTTTCATGACTACTAATTACTTCAATATTAGAAATATTATTATTAGTAAAGATAATCTTTAATTTTATACTACCTTTACCAGCATATCCCATACCTTTAACTTCATATGTAGTAGTAGTCCCATCCTTAACCTTAGATAATATTTCATAAGTATCATCTAATGGCTTAGTAATAATATTCTTACCTATTACAAAAGAAGATATAATACATAAAAGAATAATACCAATTAATATAATATTACTTATATTCTTTTTATCATATAATTTAACACTTAATTTATTAATAAATATAGTAATAATATTAACTATAAGTATCGATATAAGTACTCCTTCTGGTAAAGGTGTTAAATATCTAATACCCATAGTAATAATACCCATAAGTATACCACTTATTACTTGTCCTCTTCTTGTAATAGGAGTAGTTACTGGATCAGTAGCCATAAATACTGCTCCAAAAAGCAAACCACCACTAAGTATATTAAATAGAATAAACCATACACCTATACCCTTAGTTAAACAAATAATAATACTAATAATAGTTACACTACCAATATAACTAGTAGGTATTCTCCATTTAATTATTTTTTTATAAGTCAAATATATAAAAGCAATAATACAAAGTAAACTACAAGTCTCTCCAATAGCTCCTGGTATATTACCAAATAAAAAGTTAAATAAACTACCATATGGTTTAACTAAATTATCATAAGTAACTAAGTATCCACTAGCGGTCATATTAGTAAGAGGAGTAGCACTACTTACTACATCTACTTCATAAGGATTAAGATAACCACCAGTTAGTGATGAAAAGATAACTGTAATAAATAAACTACCTACTAAAGCAGGATTTAATTTATTTTTACCTAAACCTCCCATTAATACTTTAGATAAACTAGCTATAATACTACCTATTATTACTAACCATATAGGAGTATTAATAGGAATAATAAGAGATAAAAATACACCAGGTATAATAGCATAACTTTCACTAAATAACTTATAAAAACTTCTTTTATCCTTCTTAATATAATAATATAAATATTCAGTAACAATACAAAATAAACTAGCTACTGAAGCAAATATAAGTGGTTTAAATACTAAATATAAATTACCATAACCTTTAATAATTGGATAAATACCATTCTTATATGTAGAAAATATAATAAATGGAATTAAAACAACTAATATAGTATACATCATATTAGAAGTACTATTACTACTCTTTAGAAAGTTACCACTTCTTACTTTAAATTCTTTCATTTATGATTCACCTTCTCTTTAGCAATATTAACAAATTCTCTAACTTCTATTTTAGAAGGACAAATATAACTACATAATGAGCATCCTATACATTTGTTACATTTAAGTTTCTTTAAATTATCTATATTATCAATATTTTCCATAATAAGTACTGGCATAATATTAGCAGGACATACCATCGTACATTTACCACATTTAATACAAGGTAAATTCTTTTCAAAATGATCTTCCATCACAATAATAGAAGTAACATCTTTAGTAATAACAACATCATCACAAGGCATACTCTTACCCATCATTGGTCCACCAACAATAAAGAGAGGATTCTTTATATTTTTATATCCATCTAAATTACTAATAATCTCACTAGCTAAAGCTCCTATTTTAACTTTAACATTTTTCTTTTTCTTAATACCAGGACCAGTTATAGTAATAACTCTCTCAGTAAGAGGTCTATTATATTTAAACATTTCATATATAGCATATATAGTAGAAACATTATTAACAATAATACCTTTTTCACTAGGATATTTATCATATTCTATACCAAGAGTATTTCTAACTACTAGTCTTTCCCAACCATTAGGAAAAGCATCCTCTACCAATCTCAAACTAATATTAGGATAAGTCTTAATATATTTATTAAACATTCTAATTGATTTAATATCATTACTTTTAACTGCTATAATAGCTCTAGGTATCTTTACTATTTCTAATATATTATCAATAGCCTCTAATATAGAATCAGCATAATTAGCCATAACTGCTTTATCACAAGAAACAAATGGTTCACATTCTACACCATTAACAATTAAACATCTAATATTATCCATACTATACTTTAAAAAAGTAGGATAATCAGCTCCTCCAAGTCCCGATATACCATTATCTCTTAAATCATTAATAAATAATCCTTTAGTATAACTATTAATATCTTTACTTTTTAATTTACTTTTTTCATATTTTTCTTTAAAATCATTTTCAATAACAACACATTTAATTCTTTTACCATTACTAATTAATTTATTAGTACCACATACAGCATATCCAGATACTGAACTATGTACAGGAAAATTATTATCCTTATTAATAGCAACAATCATTCCTTTATATACATAATCTCCTTCTTTAACTAAATACTTATATGTAGTACCATTCTTATTTTCAAGTGGTACATAAACAAACTCAGGTTTAATATACATCTCTATATTATAATCAATCTTATTACTACTATCAATTCTAACTGGTTTATTCATATCTATTCTCCTCTATGATAATAATATATCATAAAATTATAAAAAAATAAATATATTTATTACCTTTCATGAAAATCCAAGGTATTTTCATGTCATTACTAGCCTGTAGTCTAGTAATGAATAATTATTAGAT
>ERZ827197.137-NODE-137-length-102794-cov-7.338645_pt1 | contig 102794 bp, 133 predicted proteins | sample MGYA00519867_ERZ827197 | MGnify/ENA primary metagenome ERZ827197 (study PRJEB31778, sample SAMEA3449278) | human gut metagenome | biome: human gut; feature: human-associated habitat; material: faeces | place: United Kingdom | collected 2010/2012 ...
TACTGGGAGTAGGTAGCTATGACTTGGGGTACTTATGCTCCAATGCTCATGGAAAGATAAATCCGTGGGCACGGTACAAGCCTGTACGTTACGAAAGCCTTGCACCGGGTGAGAATGAAAAATGGTGGCAAGGATGGGATGGGAACTGTGGTATAATGCCTAAAAGAATTTCAAGTTATAGGGATTCCGTTAATTGGGCAAATGGAAGTATGAACGGATGGGAATACACTCCACCGACAGGTGGTAAGTTTCCATTTCGTGCCTTAGATTTTGATGGGTATAATCATAAAGCCAGAGCACCAATTGGCAATTTTCTTGTTCCCACTCAGGCTACAAACCAATTCACAAGTAGCTCTTTCACTGCTTCATGTACCATTATGATGCCCTCAGAAGGTTCCCAATTGCTGGATGAGCTTAACATAGGGGATATTTCAACCGTAAAGGATTGCTATTTCGGAATATATGCGAAACAACGTAGTGGAAATCAGGGTAGAAGAGTTACGGCAAAAAATAAAATAGGAAGTGGGTATGCTATGGCGGAAATGATAACTTATGGTATGCCTACGGGAACTTGGGATGTTTACCCTTTTCTCTGTACGGCAATTCTTGAGCAGAACGCTTCTGATGTAGCCAATGACTGCTATTCAATACCTTTGTTATCAAGTAAGTCAATAGAGATTATTTCTTCTTATGTAAGCATTACCGTGCTTGCCGGACTACTTCCATCAATGGCTGGAAATACTACGGTTACTATAAGAGTAAGAAACAGTTCGTCAGGTACAATCACTTTCAGGAACAATGCTTGGCGGACACGTTTTATAAATAAGGATTTCAAAGACCCATTGGTAATGGGAGAACAATATGGCAGTATATCCGATTTTGATGTTCCTGCCGGCACTACCAAGGAAATGGAGATAACAGTATCGGTTTCGTCACAATTGGTTCAGGCTAAGAACGCCAAATTGTGGGTAAGTCTTAATAGTGCAAGTTACATAGACAGCTCCATATTCATGGTGGCTCCCGACCAATAAAATAATAAGTTATGAAAAAAGTGGATGTATTAATCAAAGGTAATCTCTGCTGCTCGGCAGCAGGGGGGGCTGATTGCTTGCCGGCAAATTCCCTCTGACTATGATGTAAGCGGGGCTGTCACTATTGAAGGTGACACCCGTTTTACTTCTATTGATGTAAAGGACAAGACTGTCCTAGTTCTGGGTCATATAACCGCTTTGGAGAAAGGAGGTAACAATGGCCCATTCTAACGGAGTGATTACCGCACCTGTCGGTATAGATGCTGATATAGCTCCCGTACTGGGAGTAGGTAGCTATGACTTGGGTTATCTTTGTTCTAACGCCCACGGCAAGATTAATAAATGGAGCTATATAAAACCTAAGGAAGCCAATACTCCAGACTTCAACAATGCCAATCTTCCGGGTCTTATCTATGATTCGGTAAACAAGACCATAGTATATGATGCCCCGAAAACATGGTACAGGGCATTAGACTTTGACGGTTACGACCATAACGCCAAGCCTCCTACAATAGACAATGAGCTTTTGCTTAATCCTGTAAGTTCTACTGCTGTAAGATGGACACTTACAATAACTCCTTACTGGGCAGACCCTAGATATAATTGGGGGAGTATCTTAGGTGGGTTTACATGGGCTAACATGAAAATAAAGGTAGAAGTCTACAATAAAAACAATGTTCTTGTAGATTCCGGAACGTTTACTGTAAGCGATATTGCCGATACAGGTAGGGTTTCCTTGGAGTTATTAAGAAATGGACTGATAGTTTTTGGAGATACATTTATTTATCTTAAAGGGTATTTCTGCGACTATAACGGGAATGTTCTCTGTATGATTCCCAGTTCTTCTGACGGACTTGTAAAAAAGCCCATAGTTGTTACACAGAGTTTGTACATCTATATTGGAGAAACTACCGCCAATGCTTCGGGATTTGCTGTTACAGGTTCTCTTGTGGGTGGTGATGGAGGTACTTCCGCACAATGCCGGCTTAACGTTACCAATAATACTTCCAGTAATTATGTGGCTTCCGCTGGTAGACCTTATGCACGGTATAGATGGAGGGCTAAAGACGGTTCCTATACAGGCTCATGGTCAGGAAATATATCCATGCCATCATGTGCCAACATACCAAAATCTTTCACCCGTATGGACACAGTGGATGCAGGAAGTCCACCGTCTTATGGAAATGTAACTCAATGGTACATAGATTATCAAGTAGTTATGTATTAAAAAGAAAAAGCCCACCTAATAAGTGGGCTATTTTTATGTATTAACGTATTCTGGGTCTGGACCGCTATCCTTTTTCATTCTAAGGATAACTGGCTTGATTCGGCTCCATTTATTAATCTTGCCATGGATGTTGGAACAAAGACAGGTAATAATTTGGTGATAACAGATTTAATTTATTATATTTGTGGAGTTATATAGGCACATTCTAAAGTAAAAATTATGGAAATTAAATTCAATTCGTTACAACAGGCGACTATCGGAGTATCGGGTAGTGATATTACCTATGAATGTACAGGTAATGCCAACATTTCTGGAAACGTCCTCAATACATTTGAAGGAGGTAACATTACAAAGAAAGGTGATGGAACACATCTTGCGACTTTCAGTTCTTTTAGAGATGGACAGATGAGTATAAACTTTGAAGGCGGTTCTCCGGAGGACTGGCCCAATCTTATAGAGGTTGCCAATACTTTCCTGTCCAATTTAAGAGAAAAGGTAGGCACTATTGATGTAAGTACAATGAAAATTTAAACTAAATATTGATTATGGCTGAAACTAAGAAAGAAAAAGGATTGACGCTCACAAAAGGAGAAACCATCCAGTTGGCTGCAACCTTAAAAGAGTTACATTATGGTAGCCTGTCCTCTGACGGGGCAATGAAATTATTGAAGAACACCCTTAGTGTATGCAAGGAACAGGATGCTGCCGAAAAGGCGCAACAGACTATTGTCAAAGGTTTCCGTACCGATGAATACAAGATGTTGAGCGAAAAGGTGCAGCAGAATGACGCTACGGAAGAGGAAAAGAAAAAATTCGATTCCTTGAACCGCACGGCAATGAACAAAATCAATGAACTTACAGATATTCTGTACAATGAAGAGGTAACTCTTGAAGTACAGAAATTCACCGATGAGGAATTTGATAAAATCCGTGAGGCTAACAAGGATAAAGTTACTAACGGTGGATTTGTCACCATTTACAAGTGGTTATGTTAAAAGGATTACAAAGCAGGTTTCTGTTGGTTGATGGCAAGTTCAACCTTACTTCCGGAGTGGAGAAGCATAAAGACAGCATTTGGTTTTATTGTGTGTTTGATACTTTTCGTATTTATGCTTCCGATTTCGGGGCAAAATTTGTCAACTTCTTACAGAAACCGGCTTCCTTTTTCGTAATGAACAGGACACTTATAATCGGTAACTTGCAGAAAGGAATCAAGAAATACATTCCCGGCGTTTCTGTAAAGACCATTGATGTAGGATATTTCGCCAATGACAGGACTGAATATCACTTGAAAATCGAATATACTTCCACGGATGATAAACAGAACAAGATTGATGATGTGACTTTCGTATAACCGGCTGTTGTGATTTGCTGTTGTGACTTGCTTCAAATTTAAATTATAACTTTACTATGGCTCAGACAAAGGAAGAACTTTTAAAATACTTCGCCAGTCTTGACGTGGCACGCTTGCAGAAATTGCAGAACTATTCCAAACTGCTCATAATTCCGGAAGAGGATTTGCTCTCAAATGCCACCATGTCACAGATGGTTCAGAAAGCCCACTCTCTGGCTGATTCCCTTTTTCCCGAATGGACTGACCGCAGTGAATCGGATTTCGGGGAATTTCTAGTGGAACTATTCGCCATTTTTTCGGAAAAGGACTTTTGGTATCTCAATGCTTTTGCCAATGAGAGCATATTAAGAAAAATGCGCTCTTACAGCAACGCTTTTTCCAAGGCATCCTCTATGGGTTATCAGGCTATCACCTGTAAGAGTGCTTCGGCTAGTTTCAATGTACAATTCGTTGCCGGACCTGCTGCCACATATCACAGGGGCGACCTGCTTGTAAGTGTGGGTGACAGGAAATTCACCAACTGGGATGAGTTTTCATTGCCTGTAAATGCTGCCAGCACCACCAAACAGATTACTTTGCATGAGGGTACACTTTATGCGGAGGATTTCATGTTCAGCGGTTATTCGGTACTGGTAAGAAAGGAGAATATTGATATAAACAGCATTTCCGTGGTTATTGACAATATAACCTATACACGGGTGAACAATTTCGGGTTCTCATCTCCCGAAAGCACACATTACCTAGTCATTCCGGAAGAGGACGGTTCCGTTGGGATATTCTTCGGTGACGGTACTTATGGAATAAAACCACCCATAGGAAAGGCTATCCATGTCGAGTACAGGAAATCAAGCGGTGCTGACGGAAACCTGTCTGTCCAGAACGCTTCCGTACTGGATTCCCTTGCATCACGCAGCGCAACTTCCGTAACCATGCTTACGGCTTCCGCTGGAGGTACTGACGCGGATACATTCGCTGCCATACGTGAAAAGGCTCCCACTTATTTTGCCACAAAACGGGCTGTTATCAATGAGGAAATTGCTGAAAAGACACTCAACAATTTCCCGTTTGTACATAAGTCCAAGGTAAAGGTAATGGGTAGACAGGTAAGTTACATGGTTATTCCTACTTCGGGTAATGCAGAACTTAATTCTTCCGAGCTTTCCACGCTGAATACGGAATTTGTTCCCTATGTTATGGGCGGTTATGAGGCTAACCATGCAAACAACCAGTATGTGAATCTTCTTACAGCACTGGGTGCTACAAAATTCATAGTGGACGCTGTTGTCGCTCCCGGCTATGATATGGCTTCCATACGTAGCGGTATCTTGCAGGTGATAAGCGATGTCACCAATCCTTTGGTACGTGCGGAATATGGAGTGGGCATAACCAAATCGGGTCTGGATATTCTTATCCGTTCCTCTGTTGCCGGAGTTCAGAACTGTACGTTCAAAAAACTTTCAGGAAGTTCGGAATCAATAATTCCCGAAGTTAGTTTAGGAGAACTGGAGATTTTCAGTACAATTGACACATCTAAAGTGGAGGTAAGATTAAATGTCGTTTAAAAGTAACATACCGGAACAGGTGCTTGCACACCCCAATACGAGAAAGTTCGTTTCCGTGATGGATGGGGTAAATGAAGTGAAATCGGATATTATTTTCACTTCATTACGTGCATATAATCCGGCACTTCTCCTTGATAAGAACTGGCTGCTTAAACGTCTGGGTGACTATGGGGTTGATTTCATACCTATGGAGTTTCCGTTACCTGTTATACAGCAGTTTCTTCTTAATGCGGATATTATCCTTGGCACAAGAGGGAGCAAAAAAGGCGTTGAACTGTTTCTTAGCGTAATGACACTGGGAACGGTATCGGTAAATTTCAATTCCTTTTATGCAGACCCACAGGTGTTGCTTCTCAACTCCCTTATACAAGGGCATATAGTAGGTGACACGACAGACCCCAAGTTCTATCTTATAGGTAACTCGGATATAATAAATCCTGCGGTTACTTTCTCGGCTACGATAAACAGCAAATATTTCGGTACTTCATATAAGGATATTATTGTAAGTACAATAAAAAAGGTGCTTCCGTCATGGTTGGGTTTCAGTCCTAACAAGACCATAAACATTACCACCAATACGGCAAGCAGCTATTATTTTCATCCGTTACTAAATCCGTATTTTGTATGAGTGCAATCATAGAAAGAGCGTTCAATAAGACGCAGAAAATTATCCGTGCGGTTTTCAGAGGTTCCCCTAACCTTATAACCACATCGGATTTGAACCGGCAGTTCGAGAGCATGAGGTATCAGGCTGACCGGATAGATGAACGTATCGGTGTAGTTAGTGACCTCTCACTTAAAGTGGAAGTTGAGGATAATACTTGGACTATCACACCGTCATTTACTTATCTTGAAGCCAAAGGTCTTGCTTTCAGTCCGGCAAAATCGGCTGTTTCATTGTTTAGCGAGAGTGGGGTTTATCTTTGCTTAACTGCTGATACTGAAACAGTTACGTATGCTTCGGACTTTAGCCATGAAATTGCCGGCGCATCATTTTCAGACGGTACTTCTATGGCTTCCGCAGACCAGTTGGTGTACAAGAACGAGAGCATAGTGGTTGTAAAAGACCCGTCCACGCTTAATAATTTGGTAGCCGTTCTGGCACGCTGCACAAAGGATGCCACAATCATTTATGCCATACCTAACAGGTCTACCATACAGGACTACGTGAAATCCGTGGTTAATCCTCTTTTAAGCAGAATACAAGTTCTGGAAACGGCTATTATAAATACCGTTACCGTGGGAAGTATAATGATGTGGAACAAATCCCTCTTGGGAAAAGTCACTATCGAGGATATAAAGAACTCCATTCCTTATGGCTTCGTTCCCTGTCACAGACTTATGTTGGGTTCTGCCACAGCCAATACCGAATTTGCGGCATGGTCTGCCTACTGTAAGGAACTGGGATTCACGATAACAATGACCGGAGGTTCCACATATTCAATCAATTTCGCACAGATTTCGGGAGTTCCGCTTATGGACGGACGTTTCCCGTTGGGTCCTAATACTGCCTACACTTTGGGTTCTACCGGAGGTAATGAATCCGTTACGCTTACTGAGAGACAGCTTCCACCGCATACCCACGTATATTCCGGAACAAACAAGGATGTCGGCAGGTCTTACAATTTCACCAAGGCTAACGGTAAATCTGGAACTTATTCCAAAACCCAAATTGCGGAAAATGGTTCGGGAGCGGATGGTAACGACAACAGAAGTGCGGCTTCCGAAACCACATCCACAGGTGATGGCGGTGCAGTTAATATAATGCCTCCGTATCTGGCGCTTTACTTTATTATAAAGATAAAATAGGTTTTTCCGGCATTTGTTTGTTTCAAAAACTTTTGTATCTTTGTATTGGTATTTGATGCTAATTCTCTATGTCTTTATCTAAGGTTGGACCCAGTGATGGGTCTAGCCTTTATATTTATATATCATATAATATTAAAAACGAAATTATTCACTCTAAATACTTATTGCGAAGATGGAAGTTGGAAGTAGCTTGATTTTAAGCAGTGCTGAAATAACAGCTTTGGGTAGTACGGTTGACGAGGTACTTGAATCATTAACCTTACCCAATCCCGAATATCAGAACAAGATACGTTTCGGACGTAATAAGAAATTCTATTCAACCATACCCAAGACTCTCTGTTATGTATCACGTGAGGGTTCCGGCTATGTTTTACCACGTTACTATTTTGGTGAACTTGGAAAGTACGGTAATGAGGGAAGAAACATTGATGGAAAATTCAGATTCGCACTACGTGATTACCAACAGACCTTTTGGGATGAAAACAAGAAACATCTTGAGGAAAGTACCGGAATACTCCTTGAGGGCAAATGTGGTAGCGGCAAGACAATAATGGGATTGTGGATTTCCCTTGAACGTGGAAAACAGACCCTTGTACTTGTTCCTACTTACTACCTTGCAAAACAGTGGCAGCAGAGAATATCCGAAGCGACCACCTGTTCCAGTATTGTTATAGGCAGCTCCGATACCGAGATTCCCGTTGACAAGGATTTTACCATAGTTGTTATGGACTTGTTCTCATGCAGGGTTCTTCCGGAGGAACTGGTAAGGAATGTCGGTCACGTGATAATGGATGAGGCCCATAGAATCGGTGCTGAAACCTATTTACCTATCCTAAAGGAAATTCCGGCTAAATACCGTACTGCACTTACAGCTACTTTCAGACGTGCCGATGGGGTACACCGCATACTTAAATACCATTTCGGGCTACATTTGGTTATGGCTAACGAGTTTCCAAGACCTCATGTTTACGCAATACGTACAGGTGTTACCATTGACAAGATATTCTCCAGCAAGATTCCCCATGAAAGATTTTTCCGCTTCATGGATGAGAACGGTCTTAAATACCATGAATCTACGGGGGCTGTCGAGTTCAAGGCTACTGACCGGCTGAAAAAACTTATTGAAATGTGGCCCACAAAAAACGTGGAGAAACAGGAGTTACGCAGGGTGATGAAAAAGGCTACCGACCTTAGTTATCCTGTTATTGACGGGTATCTGAACGACCACTCAGGAAGAAGAAAACTTATGATTAACCTTATAAGGAAATGCCTTGATGCCGGAAGAACCATACTTTTCCTCTCCAAGAGAAAGGACACCCTTAAAGCCCTTACCGAATTTTTTTCCACCTATAAGCCCATGCTTATCATATCTGAAACCAAGGAACGTACACCCGAAGAGGAAGCGTACCTGCAAAATGAGTGCCGGCTTATATTCGGAGTGACACAACTTGCGAAAGAGGGTTTGGATATTGACCGTATTGATACCCTTATTATACATCTGCCCATGAAAGACACGGAACAAGCCATAGGGAGAACCACACGTATTCACCCAAACAAGAAATACCCTGTGGTGTTTTACCCGTTGGACAATTGTCCTCTTACTTATGCCACTTTTAGCAATGCGCAGAAATTTTTCAAAATAAACGCAGAGTATAAGGGTATTCGTAGTATTCAGACCATAGATACGGTTTTGTAGTTGGAAATTTTTCCGGCATTTGGCAATATATTATATATTACTTATATTTGTTCCTGTTAAAATCGTAGTAGTTTTATGGTAGTATTAAGAATTGTGCAGGAACTGACCAAGATGGTCATGTTCATTCTTCTTTGGGGTACTCCCCCACTTATGGCATGGGTTTATTCCTGTGCGTTTTACCTACTTTTGTATTTTGTTTCCATAATCGGAACATTTATTCTTTTCTCTCATTTTGAAAAACTGGAATATGGAAAAACCAATAAGACCTAACAGACGTGAAAGACGCTTGTTATTGCGAAAAGGAAAACGTGGTGAGGAATACACTACGTATGTGGATAATAAGGGAAACGAGTTCGACTATAAAATCGCGGCTAAACTTTCCTCCTTTCTTAACATCATGTGGGGGTGCACCAAAAGGGGTTTCCCAGTAGTTGTTCCCTATCTGAGATACAATGCTTGGGCGTTTTATCCTTTCTTTTTTATACGTAAAAATGTGCGGAAAAATTTCCAGCAGTCACTTACGCTAATCAATCACGAAAGGATTCATGTCGTTCAGCAAAGGGATATTCATGTAACAATAAGCCTTCCCCTTGTGGTTCTTTGCTGTCTTGCCGAAGCATTTGGATGGTTCAATCCTTTTTATTTACTTTGTTGCATCCCTTTCACGCCTACAATATTATACGGTGCTGAGATGATACGTTCCTTTCATAATTTGGTAATGAGGGAAACGGTATCGGGTTCACCGATTACATTTGAAAAAGTCCGGGCTAATACTTGTTTCGAGCGTGAAGCCATAAGTAGAAGTACCAACCTTGACTATCTGATGCAGAGAAAATTTTGGGCGGTAGCCGATTATTTCTAATCAAAAAACAATAAACCAATTTTTAAATAACAGATATATGAAAAAGTACATTGGAACAAAACAGATTGAAGCAGAACCTATGACAAGAGGTGATGCGTGGGGAAAACATCTTCTTAGAGAAAAACCGTCAACGGAAAATTTCGATGATGAGGGTTATCATGTCCGCTATGAAGATGGGTATGAAAGCTGGAGTCCTAAAGATGTGTTTGAAAAGGCATATAAGATTGCAGAAACACCAGTTGACCGTATGCAGATAGAAGCCGAAGAAGTCAATGGAAGATATGTAAAGTTAGCCGCTTTCATAGATTCAGGGAAAATGGATGAAGTCGTTAATGATATGTACAACAAGTGTTTACTGGAAATGCAGTGTTGTACTATGTTCGACTATATACGGCTTCTTGACACTCGCATACAACGTATGCAAGGCTCTGATAGCGCAGAAGTGCGGAAGATGAACTTTGGTATGGCTATTATGGCTCTCAAAGCAGGTTATCCAATTCGTAGAAGCGGTTGGAACGGGAAAGGATTAATGGTATTCAAACAGGTTCCAGCTCATATAGAGAGTGATGTTATTCCAAAGATGCAATCTCTTCCGCAATCAGCAAAAGACCTTATTCTGAAAGACAAAGGTTTCATTGACTATACTAGTCAATGCCTTATTTACAACGAGAATACCGGACGCGCTGATTCATGGGTTCCGTCTATTAGCGATATGTTCGCCGATGATTGGGAGATTGTTCTTCCTTAGTGTAAGAATACGCAGATATAGGTATGATTGGAAATCTTCCATTTGCTTGGACTCTCCATATCATAACCTATTATGCGTAGGTTCTCCCTATTGTATGGTTTGCCCTAGAAATAAAGGGGTGCTTAGATTATTTAATCTTAAATTTGTAAAGTGTATGGAAATTAAGTCTGCAAGTATTAGGGCTGAAAAACTTATAATTACCGACAGCTCCACAAAAGAGGACTACAAGAAGGTTCTTTCCCTTAATGTAGGGGATGTGTTCAAAGTTGAAGGTGACTATGAAACGTGCCTAGTGCGCCTTAAGGAAGTACGTGCCGAAACTGAGGGTTCTCCCGAAACGTTCGGAGTATGCCCTATAACTCCGGGCACTTCCTTATTCACTGTCTACGGACCACAGCATCTTATTGTTACTGATAAGATGTAAAGTCAGCATTTTGTCCGGCATTTGGACATTTTAAAAACAAAACGTATATTTGAAGTACAAAATTAAACAAAACGCTTACCCGTTAAAACGGTAGGCAACATTATTAATCTTTTAAAATTAAACTATTATGGTATTCGGAAAAATTAAACCAGTAGCTACAATCGTAGCACAATTCGCAGCAGGTGTTGAAGTTGAGTGCATCCAACATGAAGGTAAAATGTTTATGCCTGTCATTGCAGGTGACTTTGACACGGTAGATGATGGTAAAAAAATTGAGGATTCTCCTGCACCTAAGAAATCCGCACCCAAACCGGCTCCTCAAGAGGAAGAGGCTGCTGACGAAAAAGTCTATACCGAAGATGAACTGATGGATATGGACGTTAAGGAACTTACCAAAATTCTGAAAAACGACTTTAAAATAAATCCGGATGATTTTGACGGTAAGAACACCAACAAGAAACTCCGTAATCTGATTCTTGATGCACAGGAAAAAGGTGGTGATAATTCTTCTGATGCAGAAGCAGAGGATGGTAGTGATGATGAACTGATTGATAACATTGCCGATGTTCTTGAGGACTTCGACAGTGGTAAGAAGAACAAGAAAAAGGCTGTTGCTGCAATTATCGCTTTCGCTGAAAATGAAGATGATGTTGATGCAACAGCGGTGAGTGAAGCCCTTTCCGATTTTGAAGATGATGAAAAGGCAAGCATTGATGTTATGGCTGAACAAATTGCCAAACTCCTTACCAAGAAAAAAGGTAAATCCACTGCTGCAAAATCAAAGAAAAAACCTGCTGAACCGGAAGGTGAGGATGTTGAAATAGACGACCTTGAAAAAGGTGATTTGGTTGCCGTTTACTGGGATGATGAAGAAACCAAAGGATGGTTTAACGGTAAGGTTTCGTCAATCAAGAAAGGTATTGTGAAAGTTAAATATGATGATGGCTCCGAGGACGACCTTGACCCAGAAGTTCATACAAAGATTCGCAGACTGGAAGAGTAATCCGATTACCATTTAGTTTGAGAGCCGATGGTTAGTTCCTTCGGCTCTTTTTTGTTTCACCTAATTTTCAAGACTTATGCCAAAGAGAAAAAAATCAGTTACATTACTAAGTAATGAGCAACTTGCACTCCAAGGATTGGAGTTCATAAATAAAAAGGAACAGGAAAAAGCCATAACCAATGAATTGAAAACATTACGTGTTCCTTTGGAAGATGCGGTTATGGAAATCGGTAGTGAAGATGAAAAAGGTAACAAGTATATCATACTGGAACACGCTGACAAGGAGATTGTCCTAAAGGAAACCTTGCGGTGTGGGAAATCCTTGCTTCCCGAAGCCATAGAAGTATTGAAAAAGAACGGGTTCAAACATTGCATAGAGAAAGTGGAAGTTATCCGTGAATCCGTACTTGAAGATGCCATACTTAACGGTGAGATTGACGAATCCATACTTTCACAGATTTACGGTATGAAAACATCTTATGCTTTTTCCGCTTCTTTAAGAAATCGGTTCGATGGAGAAATTAAAGACTAGAACATTCAAAGTTAACGGTATAGTCGTAAAGGTTGTTACCGTTATGGGGTTTGCCCGTATAATCGGCAAGAGTGCCAGTACCGTAAGACGGTATGAGCACGAGGGTACTATTCCTCCTTGTATCTTTAAAATAAAAGGATACCGATATTATCCCGTATCTCTTGCCGAGGAAACGGCAAAAATAATTGAAACTTTCAAGGGCAGTGAAAGACCTCCTGCCGAGAAAGTCGCTCAGATACATGAACTTTTTGAAAACGAAAGGAGAAAATATGCCTACTAAATCAACTCTCAAGAAACCTGCTTTGGAGGTTAGAAATGATGCTTCCGTATATTACGAGAAATCACTTACAAAAAATTTGGGTGACTATAACTCTGCAAAGATAACTGTCGGAATCACATTGCCGATAAATCCTACCGAGGAAGTTTTGGCATCCGTGAAATCCACCATTGAAATTGCGGACAATATTGTTACCGAGGAATTGAAAGTACAGGTTGCTGATTTAGATGAGAAGTAATGAACAGTCTATTCAAGTTACGGAAGAACATGGCTATCACAGGTCTTGTTCCTTTCAAGTATTTGCTATATGCTGCATTACTTACCAAGGTAACTTCCTTTGAACCGGAAGATAGTGACGAGAAATTCGGTGTATTCTCTGAGAACATATCCGACTTGTACGACTATTTTCCGGAGTTCAATTCCAAGAAAAACAATGAGATTGATAAGGCTCTTGACGATTTGGCGGATGAGGGTCTTATCAGTTTTGACGCAGAAAATCCCGAACTTATTTATCTTGGGGAGTTCAGAGGAAGGAAGTTCTTTACCTTTGAAGTTAAGAGCAGTTTGTTTGAGGAAGCCAAACAGAAACTTGACGATGCCATAAAGGCGTATGGTAAATCCCGTTCCGCAAAAGACAAATCACGGAGCAGGTACATACGTGAGCAGATTGACAAACTGATTGCCGAAAAAGGTGTCGAGGCATTTACTCCGAATGATTTTACAGACCTGCACAGTTACCTGTATGAAATGTACACAGGTGGGGAGGTGTATATCATACGGAGTAAAGTCGAATATTTCCAGACCAACAATATGCTCAAGGCGTATGACAGGTTTACTGTTTTCGCAATTCTTATAGAGGGAACTTTGAACTATGACGAGTATTCCACAAGAGGTGTGCCCACACTTACAAATGTGGCTTACCGAAAGGACGATATTTTCCGCAAACTTACCAGAACCGATTCTGACAGTAAGGACTATATGCGTGAAATGGATACTACTGATGGTTCATTTTAATATTATACTATGACACAGAAAGAAACTGAATATTATTTGTACTGTGGGATAAAACTCGGTTGGCATGATAAGACCTTTGCCGACTACACCAATGATGAGAAAGCGTTAAAGATGGTACGTAACTATATACGGAAATCCGATGAGTTTGTCAATGACGGATTAGGAATGTATCTTTGGGGGAGCAATGGTACAGGAAAATCACATTTGCTTAATTGCGCTTTCAAGAGATTCATTGAAAAGGGTTACACAGTTAGGTTGTTCTCTATGGATGAACTTGTTGACAAATATACAAGCTCGTGGTATTCTGACGAACAGAAACAGGACTTGACCAAGATTCTCCGTGATGTACAATTTCTAGGTATTGATGAGTTCGGAAAGAACGTGGATTCATCAGGAGAACCATTACCGATACCGGATTTTGTAAAACGGGTGATTGAATCAGTAGTCCGTTACCGTGTTCAGATGAAACGCCCCCTGTGGATAACATCCAATACGGAACCTAAATATGTCAAGAAGGTATTTTCGGAAGATGTCGCTTCCCTGTTGAGTGAGGCGGTTGTTACCGTATGCGTTACAGGTGGTGATTTCAGAAAGACTATTGCCAGTAGGAACAAAAGAAAATTAATGTAACAATGACCGAGGGAGAAAAGTTGATGGTTGCTTGCTTGAAACGCAAAGACCAAAAGATACTATCGCTTATCCAGCGAAAATGGTTGGATGGTGCTGAGATACGACAACATAAGTTTATCATGGACTACTATCGTGAACATGGTGAGATTATGGGTGTGAAATCTTTCTGTGAGAGATTTAAACTGGATTCGGGAACTGTGGATTCCCGACCCAGTTACTATCTCAACAATGTAAAGGAAAGATTCATATTCGCCACTATGACCGACAATATCCCAAGAATATTGCGTGGGATAAAGGACGACCCCCGTGAGAAACTTTTTGAGTTGCAGTCTTTGATAGGTATGCTTTCGGTGGATGCGGTTGAAAGTAAGGATGTGTTATACTCCGATGATGTGGAAGCACGTAAGGCTGATTACGAGGAACGTATGAAATCTTTAGGTGTTACATATCTTTCCATGGGGTGTGATGATTTGGACAAAACTTTCTTCGGATACCGTAAACAGGATTTAATTACCATTGGTGGTAAGGCTGGTCAAGGTAAATCGTGGCTGCTTGTTTATCTGGCTTATCTTCTTGAACAGACCATACTTGACCGTATGGAAGCCACGGAAGAAACTTTCGGTGATATACTGTTTATCACAAATGAAATGGGGGAAGAAGAAATAAAGGAGCGTATTGACTGCATCCGTTTCAAGCTCCCCTATGAGAAGTTTATGAAAGGTACATTATCCGAAAGGGAAAAGTCACGCTATTATAGAGGTCTTGACGCTCTTAAAAAACATAAGTCCAAGATAAGGATAGTTTACAGTTGCCAGACCATTGACGAACTTGCAACCTTTATGGGTCTGTACCAGCCTAGTGCGGTATTCGTGGACGGTTCCTATCTTATGGAAAGTAAGATGCAGGAGGGTTGGGAGAAGATAGTCTACATTACCCGTAATCTGAAACGGCTCGCAAAAAATTTCAAGACACCCATTATCAATACCACACAGTTGAAGCGTGGTTCCTCAAAGACAGCCAGTAAGTTTTCTATGGACGGTATGGAAGATTTTGCATACGGTAACTCATTCGTGCAAGATTCGGATATTGCCATAAGAATGTTTCAGGATGCCGATATGAGGTTTCACGATATAATCGGTTGTGAAGTTGTAAAGGCAAGACGTGTCGTTTCCGGAACTACTCTGATTTTCCAGAATGATTTGGATAATATGCTTCATTCAATTACCTTAGCTAAAAAAGAGGAAGATGAAAGACCGAAAGTCGAAACTAAAACAGACTATTGATTTTGTGGACATGAACGGTGTGGGTACTGTCAGATGCCATGATGGATTTCGTGACGTTATGGTGTACGGGTACTTTCATAGATACCATTGGGATTTTATTGTCCATCAGGATGTGGAATTTCCCGACTGCTACATAGTAAGTGAGGCATCTACCGGAATGTGTATGACCGACCCATGTTTCGCTGTTATGGAGGATGCCTTGTCTGCGGCACTTTCCGTTATTGATGAAAAACGGTATTATTTTTTCACCCGTACAAAAGATGTGCTCGTGGATGGAAAGTACAACCTTAATAATAGAAATACGAATCCTTTAACTTTAGGAGTTATGCAGTTATGTATGAATTAATAAAAGAAACCGGAACAACTTATGTTTACGCCTATGATGGAACACATGGTGAAATAAAGGCATTTGATTTCCTGTACAGCCATGTTATGTACCATGAGGGTTTTAAGTATTATGTTGGGCATACAGACGGTTATCCCAAAAGGATTGCATTGGTTGAAGCCAATTCCCATGCCTTTGCAGTTACTTATCAGGAAACGGTTCCCAACATAGCTGCAAAAAAACTTTGTGACTTTTATATGTTCAAGCTCAAGAAAAAAGGCCTTGATGTTCCATCGGCTGTTGACAGTTTTAATTCACGGAATAATTTATTTATTGATATATGGAAGATAATAATGTAAGACCGTCTTTCTTTAAGAGAATCGGTTTGTTTTTTCAATTCTTGTGGGAAGTAGTCAAGAATAACTATGTTTCCTTTATTACATGGATGCTCATAGTTATTTGTGTGTTGTTCGTTGTCTGGCTGTTCATTGAGCCTATCGTATGGTGGACACCTATATCTGAGGTTCGGTTATACGTCCGGGCATTTCTTATCATGTTTGCCATAAGCACTTTCTCTACATTACGACTGTATAATTCCATTGTAGTAAATAGCCGTTTTGCTTTGAAGCTACGTGAAATACTTACCCGTATTGAAAGATTGCTCCCACGCATCAATCAGGTTATGGAATCATCCCGTACATCCGCAAAGGAGAATACAAGTGCCATGACAAGACTTTCTGCCAGTCTGAAAAAATTGTCGGAAGCTATGGATGATTTCAACAGAATGGAGAATAACAAAAACAACAGAAGAAACAATGACTGACTTACTGGAGGTATTCAAAGATTTCAATCCACAGAAAATGACCAACGGGCAGATTCGTATGGAATGCCCGTTCCGTGAAAATCATCCAGACGGTAGCGGAAGAATGTCATTCTTTGTATCTCCCGATAAGAACGCTTTCCATTGTTTTTCCTGTGGAGCACACGGAAACCTAGTACGTTTGCTTACCACGAAGTTCGGAGTCAACTATTTCGAGGCGGTGGAAATGGTTAACCTTGTTGACTATCATCCCGAAGAAAAGGAGTTCGAGCTTGATTTAATGTGGGATGTGAATAATCCTCCGCAGGAATTTCTTAAAAGGGGTTTGCGCAGAGATACTTTGAAACATTTTCGTGTGGGCATGATGGACAAGGAATGGTTCGTTATTCCTTATTACAAGGATTTTTCCAATCCGGACACTTTGCTCGGTTATCAGAGAAGATGCTATTATCCCGACCGGAAAGTCCGTAACAGTAAAGGGTTCGATAAAAAGAATTACTTGTATAACCTTGACTTTTCATATAACTATGTAGTAGTTGTGGAAGGTCAGACTGATGTTATGCGGTTATATCAGCATGGTTATAACGCTACGGGTATCATGGGGGCTGACTTAAGTAACTGGCAGGCTGAACAGTTGGGAAAATTTGACAAAGTGTACCTTGCCCTTGATAATGATACTGCCGGACGAAAGGCTACCGAGATTTGCTATCACTTACTTAAAAATCATACCGAGGTGCTATTAGTTCCTTATCTCAGCAAAGACCCGGAAAAATGTATATCTCCGAAAGTATGGAGCAGGGCGTTTAATAATTCTACCGATTATCTGCAATATTCTATGGAAATGACAATGAACTGGGATTCATATTTGGACTTATGTACCGAGGTACAAAAAGAATTGGAGGCAAGAAATGACTAAGATATTATCAATCTGCGATTATTTGCTTATTATACATATAAGCAATGAAGAGGATGCTATAAGTTATTTTGAAACACATCTCAAAATAGCACCATTACAAAGTTTGGTAGTAGCTATCAGTTTTCCTAAGACTGATGTTATGAGAAATATAGAAACATCAAATCATGTATTTGATTATTTTACAGGTGACACTGTGCCCTTTGTAAAAAAGTGGCGTGAGGTATTTAAACCCTATAATGATGAGAATGACCCCATAGCTTACTTGGATGAGAAACGGTCAATAAAAGTAAGTCCTTTTGACACATTTTCCTATGAACATAAAATACCATTTGATACACTAAGGTATCTACGGGATGAAACATACGTAGACCATATTGTTTATGAGAATAGGAGAAATCTACTTGACAGGCTCATCACTAATGATTCATTGTGGGAATCTATGATACATATAGGTGCTACCCCTGAGGGTGTTGAAATAAGGGAAAGACTAAATGTAGTCAAACTAGAATCCGCTTCTACTTTAATCGAGGAATTAAAGGCTCTTAGAAAGGATTTGCATTGATGAAAAAATTTTCTTATATTTAAGTGTGATTAATAAAAGCACATTCGTTTTATTTTATGTGTAACCGGCAATACAATGCCATTTAAAATTAAAGATTATGCCAAGTAAGACTATTGAACGTACACGTTCAAGACGTGGTGGTGATGATGAAAGTTCACCGAGAAGTTCTAAAAGAGAACAAGGTTGGGGTGCTGTTGCAAGACGACAGGAAGAAGTTAAAAAACGCATTGAAGAAGCTGGAAACTCTCTTCGTGAATTTTGGCTTAAAACTGGTGAAAGCGCCATTATCCAGATTCTCCAAGAAGAACCTTATTGTTTTGATGCACATCAAGTGAAAGACAAAAGAGGAAAATGGACTATTGTTCCCTGTCAATTGAATACAGGAAAACATTGTGTCCTTTGTTCCGATGGTGTCAAACAGACATGGCGTGCTGCTTTCAAGATTCTTGATTACCGTGGTACTTGGGACAGTGATAAGAAACGGTTTAAGAACGACAAACCTGTTGAAAAGATATGGATTGTCGGTTCTACTATCGCTAACTCACTTAAACAGATTAGGGATAAGGACAAGAAAGGAAGAGAACTTAATCAAATGGTTCTTGAGGTCACACGTTCCGGCGAGGGTAAGGAGTCCACTTATAACTTCGAGCAGGCTTTTGACGAAGATGATAAGCGTATGCGACCTATTGACTGGGATGAACAAGGAATGACTGCCGAGGAATATTGCCAGCCGCCTACGGAGGACGAAATTGACGAAGCAGGTTATACCGATGAAGATTAAGTGTTAACTGTAAGGAGTTAGGTTCAAGACTTAACTCCTTATTCTTATTTGAAGTGATTATGATAAAGATTCCTGTTTTCAAAGGTGTGGTTCAGTTACTTGAAAGTATCGGGGAAGTAAAAGAGTATTTCAGTAAGTGCGAAGAGGATAAACTTCTTGCATTTGACTGGGAAACCACAGGGTTGGAATATGATGCGATTCCTCTAGGACTTTCCTTGCACCAAAAAGGTGTGGGCGCTTGTTTTATTCCAGTGGATTTCTTCTTCTCAAAAGGGGTTCCAATGAATGAACTTGCCGAAGTTTGCAATGAGAGGTTTCCCCATTACAAGCTGATAGCACACAACGCCAAGTACGATACCATGATAAATAAGATGAACGGTATCAAGGATGAGTGTTATAAGATATTCGCGGATACACTGGTTATGGTTCATCTAGTAAACCCGTCACTCGACAAACAGCTAGAGAAACGTGTTGCCGAGGATTTCGGTTACGTCAAAAAGACCTTTAAGGAGATATGCGGTAAGGCGTGGAATAAGATAAACTGGTCTGTTGAAGGTGATTCCCTGCTTGAACTTCTTGCTGGCTATGCTGGTGAGGATACTTACTGGACCACGAAAGTATTCTACAAGTATAATCCTCTTATGGATGAGGATGCCCATAGAATACATGATAGAATTGAACTTCCGCTTATTCCGATTCTTCGGGATGCCAAAATTCGTGGGGTTCTTATTGATGTTCCCTTGTTAAAGGAAATGGGTGAGCAGATAACTGCCGAACTTCCCAAGATACTTGATGAGGTGTATGATGAGTGCGGTTGTGTGTTCAACTTAAATTCTGCAAAGCAGAAAGCTGCCGTATTCTTTGATAAGATGAAACTTCCTATTGTAAGCTATTCCAAAAAAACAGGAGCACCCAGTACGGATGCTGCTACATTTGAGGAATGGGATTCTATGGGAATACGTGTCGGTGCTCTTATGAACGAATATTCGGAGTTGAACAAATTGTACACCGGATATGTTAAGGCTATTCCTAACTTGGTTGACGAGCACTCGGTTCTAAGAGGTGACTTGAACAGTTGTGGTACAAAGACAGGACGTTTCGCATCTACCGGACCTAACTTACAGAACCAACCTAACAATTACCATTTTCCCATACGTGAGGCATTTGTTCCAAGACCGGGCTATAAGTTTGTCAACTATGACTACTCACAGTTGGAACTCCGTGTGATGGCGCACATGAGTAAGGATGAACGGTTTATGGATATCTTCCTGCACGGACGTGACCCACATGGTGAGGTTGCCAAAGCCTGTAATATTACCCGTAAACAGGCAAAAGTGATGAACTTTGGCGTGCTGTACGGTATGGGAATCGGTAAGTATATGAGAACTTTCAATGTGGCCAAGGAACGTGCCATTGAGATGATTGACAATTATCATAAGTCGTACATAGGATTTGCCCATTGGAAAGAAGCTACTGAAAATTTTGCCCGAAAACATGGGTACGTGAAAAATCTGTTCGGTAGAATACGTGTTTTCAAGGAAACTACAAAGTCCAAGTTCACCCGTAATGAAGCCATGTATTATGCCGAATTAAGACAGGCGGTAAACACCATTATCCAAGGAACTGGTGCGGATATAGTGAAACTGGCTACTATTGCAATGTGCCGGAAGTTCAAGGAACTTAATCTTGATGCCCATTTTTTATTGCAGGTTCACGATGAGGTTCTTATTGAAGTACGTGAGGACCAAATGATGGAATGTGAAAAAGTGGTTATTGACTGTATGGAAAACACCGTCAAACTGGACGTGCCGTTAATTGCCGATGGCAAAATACTTGCAAACTGGGGCGAGATGAAAAATGACGATATTGTTTCTTATCCATACAGATTCAACTATGGTCTAGTAATGGGAGTATTATAAATGGAAAATTACAAATAAACTATGGCTAAAAAACTTTCAGTCCTAAACTCCATGTTATCCAAGTTCAATGATTTAATGGGTGACGGAGTTGTTCACACTGCGGCTACACTACCTAAGTGCCGTAAGATATTAAGCCGTATTCCGGCGTATAACTATGTTACCTGTGGAGGTTTCCCCATAGGAAGAGTTATCGAACATTATGGTGAGAACGGTTCCCTTAAAAGCTATGCTTCCTATGATGCCATAGCAAAATTCCAGCATTATGATTGGGCAAACCATGAGCCTAACGCTTTCAAGTCATTCACCTATAAAGGCGATGATACAATGAGGGAACTGGAATCCTTTGAACTGCGTGACGGTTATAAGCCCAAAAAACCACCTGTGGCACGAAGAGTTGCCCTTGTGGATATTGAGGCTACCTACACTCCCGACTGGGGAGAAAATTTCGGTATTGACAATGAGGGTCTTATTTTGGTAAGACCTACCCTACTTAGTAACTGTGTGGATATTATACAGGCATTGCTTGAGAGTGAAGAAATAAGTCTTGTGGTTCTGGACAGTATGTCCGCTATCGGTACTGACGAGGAAATAGGAAAATCTATGGAAGACCAGCAGATGGCTTCCGGAGCACGGTTCTGGAATAAGGCGTGCCGTAAATTCCAAGCTGCCATGAACAGTAATCCGACAAAGGAATCCACTCTTATAGTTATCAACTCGGCATACCAAAAAACGGGAATAGCATACGGCGACCCAGAAGTCATACGTAACGGTGAACAGTTGAAGCGCACGAAATCATTATCCGTGAAATTCAAGGCACTTAAAAAACTCAACGCCAAAGTTGATGAGGGTGAGATTGTAATAGGAAGAAACATATCCATTGAATGTGTGAAAAACAAGGTGGGTGTTCCCCAAAGAAGTGCTACATTCTTTTACGCTTATGTGGACTATGGAGGTACACAGGCATATTCTACTGATGCCTCCGGACAGATAGTTGACCTTGCCATGAAATATAATCTCGTAGAACGTAAAGGTTCTTGGTATGACTATAAAGACCTCCATGTACAGGGCATAGACAATTTCGTGAGTGAACTTACAAAATCCGGGATGCTTAAAAAGCTGGAAAAGGAGGTGTACCGTGAGATGTTTTGATGTAACTCCTGTGCTTATTCCTGTGGCGGTGCTTGTGTTTCTTATGGCTCTCCACACTGAGGTAAGTTTTTCACCGTTCCGTATAACTTTCCATAACTGGAGAATGGTTGTAGGTGTGCTTCTTATTACTTTGGGCGTTCACTTGATATGCCAAGGTGAAATCATAAAGTACAAGAAAGAACGTATTGAGAAAATCGAGTAACTAACAAATCCGGCTGACGGAGTAACAAAGTAGTAACCAATCATAGGTTAGATAATTAGCAATTATACTACTTTAGTACCGAGTTAGTCGGATATTAATATTTGACTATGGGAAAGAAAATTGAAATGACCGAAGATGAATTTAAGAAAATCGTTCTTATCCTCAAATGCAGCAAGAGATATGTCAACTTACCCCCTAACAATTTATTTTTGGGGAACCTTTGGAGGGTGTCCAGTAAACTGGCTGACAAGTTGTTGAAAAGAGACGGTTTTCAAATTGTCAAAGGTACAGGAAGTCGTTATACAGTAAAACCTGTGGAGGACAAAAAACTGGAAACTGACTAAAACTTTACGATTATGGCAAAAGGACTTTTTGGAGGACTGTTTGGTGGTCAAGGACTACAAATGGTTGGTAAACTTACAAAGCAGAACATGGAGAAACTTCAAGCGTCAAAACCCCATGACGAAAAGAACTCGGAAGATTCACCTCTCCGCAAATTACGTGACGCAATCAAAAAGTAATCTCGAAGCCTCATTGGAAAATCCAGTGGGGCTTTATTTTTCAGATTGTTTTCCTCCTAAATTTTTCCTATATTCAAGTATTAAAAATTTCTCACTATGAAAAAAGGAACCGTACATTTCACATTAAGCGATGATGCAGGTAAACTTCTTATGCAAATCGCCCAAGAAGCATTATTATATGAGTTAGACCCAGAAAAAGCTATAAAGGTAATAACCACATCCCTTATGGGGTGTCCGGATAATATCGCTCTCAAGATACTTAAAGGTGATATGGAACATAGATTAAAAGGTGGAACGATTATTACTGTTAAGGGAGATACCATAAAGTTTTATGGAGGAAGGTTGACTTATAGATCATTTGGTGAAAGAGATATTAGGAGTATTGTAATTGATGAATCAAAAGAAAAAGGAGATTGATTATGGCAATAAAGATTATTAAAGAAGCTAATAAGAAAAATCCAATTTACTTCCGGCATTGTGATAGATGTGGATGTGAATTTGAATTTAATAAATCGGATATACACAGTGAGTTTTTTGACCAGAGAGAAGGATATAATGTAATATTTATCCCATGCCCTTCCTGTGGTAGCACTACTGGGGTTAAAGAAAAGATAATACGATATGAGTAAAGTAACAAAGGAGGAACAATGAAAGCAAGAGTAAAATCAACAGGAGTTTTGGTAGATGTAATTCCCCAATTAAACATCAACTCTCAACATAACAATAATTATTTATATGTATGTGATAACATGGTTTACAGAGAATGCGAACTTGATTTTTTGAATGTTGGGAATTTAGTAATTGATTGGGAACAACGTAGGTACGAATTAGCGAAAGATATTATTAAGGCTGTTATAGCAGATGACCGTGGGGGTAATTCTGATGCAATCGCTAAATATGCGGTTAATTGCGCTGATGCACTAATTAAAAGATTAAAGGAGGTAAATAATGGATAGCGTACAGACACAAACACTTTCCATTAAAGGACATGGAGGTGGTGAAGCGTATATTGACTTTTGCGATGGACAATTGTGTGTTTCTGTTGTTATAGAAGGGAAGCAAGCGGATTTTAGCTTTGAACCTGTTACTCTAGGAATGTTTGCCCATGCTTACAAACTGCATTGTGAAGAGTGTAAAGCCTATGAAAAACGTAACGAAAATAGCCAAGAAGTCAGCCGGACTTAGCCAAAGATGTTCGATTTGCCCACTTTTGAGAAGCTGTACTCCGGAAATAAACAGAATTTGTTTTGACAGCTTTGTAGAGGGTTTCAAGAAAGGAGCCAAGGCGGCAGAAAAGGAAATAAACAAGAAATTTAAATCAGAAATATGATAGATGCTTGCGTACTTACAACATTAATAGAAATACTATTTCCCCAAGAAACAGTATTTAATTGTTTTGGTGTAGCAGTAACGTTCCTACAATGGAAGGTTCCCAAGACTGGTCTTTGTTTTGAGGCGGTTCAAAGAAATGGAAAATGGGGTTGTGTTACTTCATTTATGGCAAGTACCCATGGGTATGGACATCCTCTTACCCGTTCTGACTGTGTGCATGATACTTTGGAACAAGCTGTAATGCACGCATGGAACAAAGAAGTTCTTCATGGGTTTAATATGGGAAAAACCAATTGGGAAACTCATGCTCGTAAAGAGTATTCCAAGTGGCTTGAAAGTTCTGATAAAATTTCTTATTTTAGTGTACAAAACTTATTTTAGGAATATGACTGAAAAACAAAAACAGCAGTATCTTACTGCACAACAGGCGAGGGAAATCGCCACCACTCCTTACAGGGAGGTATTTACCAAAATAAAAATGGCTGCTGAAAGCGGCAAGTGTTCATTGACGATAGGATTCTGTACGGATGTGTCCGAGTTGGTAGAGATACTTAAAAGTGTTGGTTACTCTGTAACTCTTACCACCAGTTACAGGGATAGCGTAATGAAGATTCACCGGATATATTCTATACAATGGTAAAGAGTAAATTCGGGTATCTGAACAAACTTATGGACGGTTCCACTACTACACGGGAGCGTTCCAAAAAACAGGAAAGTCGTATAGCTAAAAAACTCCGTGGCTATACGACTATCAATTCAGGAGCCACATTCGGGCAAAATGATGTGATTACTGATTTTTGTGAAATTGAGGCAAAAACCACAGCCCATGAATCATATAGCCTTAAATTATCCGAGTGGGTTAAACTGAAAAAGAAATGTTCGGCTAAAAAAATTCCTATCTTTGTGGTGGATTTTGAGAAATCCCGTGACAGCCTTGCTATTCTTACTTATGAGGACTTACAATTTTTGATTGAACTTGCGTATAAGGATAACAGTTAGGGGTTTTGTTATTTCCATAAAAATTTGTATATTTAACTATGCCGAAAATAAACTTATACCGTATATTCCGCTTTGAATATAAGAAACAACAACACGGGTTGTTTAAAGTGGTGGAATATTCACAAATGACTGATGGTACAGGATTCCGGAAAAGAACACTCCGAAAAAATCTGGATTTGAGCACCGCAGAGAGTATAATTTATAACTTAGAAAAATCACATAAACTTTTTTAATCTCACAAAATGGAAAAATATTACTTTTTGAGAACTCTCGTAGAAGAGGGTAGACAACGTTGTAAGGCACTTAACGGTCAGACTTTTGAAGATGGTACTAAAATCGACAGCACGGTAAATGTAAGTGCCGACAGGTCTTTAAGGGATGCGTACCCCACGGGTACAACCTTTGTGACCGATATGCTCAAGCCTGCCAGTAAGTATTATCAGGCAGGAAACATCTTTCCTATCGGTATTCTTGATGCTGATTATCGGGACCCGAAACATAAGCCTACCGAAGAAATGGTTAGAGCCTATGAAATATTTATAGGTACTTCCACCTCTTCTTATGATTCTGGCAGTTCAGATGAAAAAAAGGACACCAAGACTTCCTCCAAAACTTTATTGGGGAAGATGAAAACAAATCCGGAATTTAAAATCCCCTCTATCGGTTCAGAGGGTTTCTATGTAGATTCAGATGTATGGTATCTGCTTATGCGTAATATTCAGAATCAGGTGAACACGATGCTTATCGGTGCTACGGGTGGTGGTAAGACCGAACTTGTGTTACTTGCCTGTAAGAAACTTGGCATATCCTGTTCTGTCTATGATATGGGTTCCATGTATGACCCAGTAGCCGGACTTTTAGGTGTACACCGATTGCAAAAGGGAGGTGTATCAGTATTTGACTATGCCAAATTTACAAGGGATATATCCAAACCGGGTGTAGTGCTTTTGGACGAGTTATCCCGTGCACCCGTTACTACTAATAACATTCTGTTTCCCTGTCTTGACAGCCGTAGAAAACTTCCTGTGGAAATTGCCGGCGGTGAGGACTTACGTGAAATAGAAGTGCATCCGGAATGTTGTTTTGTAGCAACTGCCAATGTTGGTGTGGAATATACGGGTACAATGAGTATGGACCGTGCACTTGTAGGACGTTTCTTCCCTATCGAATTATCATATATGCCACCGGAACAGGAAAACAAGGTTTTGGTAAAACGCTGTGGAATTTCCCTTTCGGACGCTACAATTATTACAAAGGTTGCAAACAGTTTGCGTAATATGTATAACAAACAGGAGATAAGCAGTTCCATTTCCACCCGTGAAACTCTTATGGTGGGTGACTTGGTTGCTGACGGATGGGATTTGGTACGTGCTATGGAACTGGTTCTCCTTCCTCTTTTTGAAGGTACTCGCTCCGATGGAGAACGTGGTATCGTATGCAGGGTGATTAGTAGTAGATAAAAATTTCTTGCCTATGGCAACAAGTAATCAATTTCCCGTAGACAAACCTAAGAAAAAGACCTACGGTAGCTTGTGGTATAACGGGAAACGCATCTTGAAAGATAGGGCGTTTCCTATACTTAATGCCAAGAAATCCGAGTTGCTTAAAACCGGGTATTATAAAAAGGAACTATTTAAAATAACATATTGACTATGGCTGTGGATAAAGATATGGTTGTCACCGATGAAATCGTGGACGAACTTTTGGAAGATTGGTTGGAACGTGACGGTAAGGCGTTCACACATATACGAAAAGAGGGGAAACTTGATTGGGAAAGTACCTTGGAAGAGGGCAGTGCCTATTCTTCCTACTATCTGGAATGTGCTGATGAAGCAGAACTGATAAAGCGTGCATATCCTCTGGCACGTGATATGATAACTTCTATGGATATTCCCTACAAGGTAAAAGTTGTAATTCATAACGGGGAGGACAGTTTCACTGACTTTCAGAAAGTACAGGTTTCCACCATAATGCTTACTGACAAGGCTCTTACTGTTGGTGAACGGTTGGACGTATTTTTGGGGACCACTGTACATGAGGGATGCCACTTGTTGTACACAAACAAGGAACGTCTGACTTCTATCGGTAACAGAATCATATCCCGATTATTCAATATACTGGAAGATGAACGTATTGAGAAACTTTGCGGTGATTTGAAACCGGGTTTCGCACGATTCTTGGAACGAAGCAAATATTACTGGTTTGACAGTTACTACTTGGATTATGTCGCTCCCAAAAAAGAAAAATCGGAACTTAATGATTTTGAGGTTCTTCTCAATCTTATACTGGAGATTGTCCGATACCCTAAATACATAGATGAAGCCGAGATAGTAAAGTATGCTCCATATCTCGTTGAAATAAAGAAAGTGCTTTTACCCTATCCAGTAACTACTAAGGAAACGGTTCTCGCTGCCTATAAGGTTTTTGATATTCTTAAAGAGTTCTATAAGGACAAACTTGAAGAGGAAATGAAAGAGGATTCCGCTTCCGGAGGAGGACTATCGGGTGTGGAGGTTGAGAAACGAATGGCATCCGACAGTTCGGATATACTTGACAAACTTGACCGTTCAATGCCGGACCGTATGGATGACTCCAAAATTGCTGATGCCGTGAAAAAGGACAGAGGTTTGCTTGGAGATGTATGTGAGGGCACAGTAGATATGGGAGGAACCAAGGATGCCTTTTTCAAATTTCCTCCTACTAATGAGGAACGGTACAAGGAATCACTTGCCAGAGTTAAACGTTATGCTCCGGCAATATCCAAAGTTATACGTTGCCATTGTAAGGAATACCAGTACATACACCGCTCTATGAGAAGCGGTATGCTGGATACTTCCAAACTTGCCGAAGCCGTACAGGGTGTTCCTACCGTATATATCCGACAAGGTGAAGTAAGGACTGACGGTGTAAGTGTGGGCGTGCTTATTGACGAGAGTGGTTCCATGTGCGGTGGTAGAATAGAAGCTGCCCGTGATACTGCCATACTTATCAATGAGGCTTTGGGGGATTCTCCAAAAGTGGAACTGTTCATTTACGGTCATTCGGGTGACAGTCGTTTTGACGGTGCTACCGAACTAATGATTTACCGTGAAAAAACTTTCAAGCCAAGGTATTCCCTGGGTTCTGTTGAGGCAAGATGTGAAAACAGGGATGGTATTGCCATACTTGAAACCGCCCAGCGTATTCGCAAACAGACACAGAATCATGTTTTGCTGTTTGTTCTATCAGACGGTGAACCGAGTGCTTCCCGTTACAGGGGCAGTAAGGCGATAGAACATACAAAGGAATGTGTGGATAAAGTAGAGAAAATGGACTTTACTGTAATTCAGGTCTGTATTAATATGTGTTATGACCCAAAGACAATGTTCAAACATTGGGTTGTGCTTGAGGACATGAGTAATCTCGCTTTCAGCTTAGGGAAAGTAATCAAGAAAGCTACTCTAAGTGCAGCAAAAGTTCATGTTTTATAAACAGCATTTTGGAAACTAAAAATATTTGTTATCTTTGAAACATCAAATCGGAGGTTAAATGATGTTCTAGGAACAGCGTTGGATTTGTGAGATTGCCGATGCTGTTCCACTTGGTTCCATAGCTCAGTTGGATAGAGCAACGCCCTTCTAAGGCGTGGGTCAAGTGTTCGAGCCACTTTGGAATCACCAGACTCTCTGATATTTGTAATTTTCCATTCCGTGTTAGGAGCAGTTCAGAAATGGCTGCTCCTTTCCTTTTAACTTAAATAAAAATGACTAGAGGTGGTATAGGGAGGTTACTCCGTAAAACTATAAAAGGTTCTTCCGATGAGAAACCTTTATCAATTTCTGATAAGATAAATTCTGCCTGTGTAAACGGGGTTACTTCTGCCAGTATATTTTCCGTTTTGGGAATCCGCAGAAAGATTAAGAAACTTCTTGGTATAACAGAAGATTTTAACCGTGATATTTTCTTTATGGAGTTCATGGATTTCTATATGACTGTAATGGCTCCGGATAAACGTGCAGAAGGTGTATTTCACCCGTCACAATTATTGGACGGATGCCCAAGGCTCATGTACTATGACTTATGTAGGCTTCCTCCCAGTGACGTTAGGGTTTCCACCATCACGGGGGAACTTCAAAGAACATTCGATGTGGGTACATGGTATCATGTATATATGCAGGCTATACTTTATAAAATAGGACTTCTCGAACAGGCGGAAGTTCCAGTAGTGAATAAAGACCGTTACATAAATGGTAAGGCTGATGGTGTATTCAAGAAATCGGTATTCGGGGAGAAAGTGGTTTTGGAAATAAAGACCATGAACTCTTTCTTTTACAGAAAAGCGATATTCCGTCCATTTGCCAAACATGAGTTTCAGGCATCCCTGTACGCTAGAGAACTAGGTGCTACTAAAGTTCTGTACCTGTACATAAACAAGGATACTTCCGAAATAAAGGATTTCCTCATGCCCGTAAATGAAACGGAGTTGGAAAAAGCCGATGAAAAGATGAACACTATTATTGACTGTGTGGAAACTAAAACTCCTCCTGCAAGAATTTGTCCGGACGCCCATTGCAAGGCTGCTTTGAGCTGTCCTTATACAACTTATTGTTTTAAACATTAAATCTCACAAATTATGCCAGTAAGAAAACCTAAAGAGGAATCTTCTCCGTTAGAAAGATTCCGTAAAGTATTTGCCGAGGTAGAGGCTCCAAAAGGAGGTTTACCCACAATGCCAGTAACCATAGCGGAAACAAGTTCTACCGAACTGGGTAACATGATTGCCAAATATTCCGCATGGCGTGAATTTACCGAGGATAGACACATGGAAGCCTGTGCTGTTTATGCCCAATGTAAGTCTGAATATGACTTAGCGTGTGATAAGGCGATGCTGTCCGCAGGTGGTGGTACTGTAACCGAAAGAAAAACTTCCGCTAAAGTAACTCCCGAAGTGGAGAAGTTGAATAAGAAACTTCTGGAAGCGGAAATATTCCGTGACCTACTTGCGGGAAAACTCGAATCATTCAGTAATGTGCTGGCAATGCTTAGTAGGGAACTGACACGAAGAGGTGTCGAAAATATGTAGACTTATGCCCCATAATCCTAGTTGTTTCCCTTTGGGAAGCTATATAAAAAGTGTATATTCAGGCAAGGTATATCAGATTACCCAGTTCTACAAAAACGGAATGTGTAATCTTTATCAGCCTTACCTAAATTCTAATGAAAACTGGAACGCCTGCAATAATCCACATTTTGTAAGAGTAGATATTCCAGTGGAAATATTAACCGTTTTAATGTAATGCCTAAAAGAAGTATCGGTAGGAGATTACGACCTAAGAAGGAAGTTATCCGTAAGAATAATGTAGTGGTTAAGAAACCAACGTCAAAGAGCTGTTGGAAGTCATTTGAAAGAGAAGTTGCCAAACATTTCGGTACAAAGAGAGTTCCATTGTCCGGAAGTAATAGCGGTCATAATACTAACAGCGACACGCTTCATCCCAAACTGTACATTGAATGTAAGGTTAGGGGAAAATCCGCTATATGGACTTTGTTCGAGGATACTAGGAACAAGGCTAAAGTGGAGAAAAAAATTCCCATTATCGCTTTGCGCCAAAAAGGTGGTAAAGGATACCTGCTTGTTATACGTCCGGAAGATTTACATAAGATTTCAAAAATACAACTTGAATCTGTGGAAGTAGACGAATAATTGTTATATTTGCACTATTCAAAGTCACGCTGGGTAAAATCGTAGTAATTATGGAAGCAATTAATGAAGTACAAGAAAAAGTCACTACCCTAAGATGCAGTTCATCTACTGATGCCAAGAAATTGGCTGGTAGTATTTATTCTACCTACCAAAGCAATCCCGATAATGATATTATAATAAGAGTTATTGGTGCGGGTGCGCTTAACCAAGCTATTAAGGGTGTAATTATAAGCAATAAATTTTTTGCTAAAAAGGGAATATTGATAGGTGTACAGCCGTTTTTTCAGGATACATCCTTGAATACTACTGCTATTGGACTTAAAATATTCTTTTTAAGTATATAATTTCGCAGGTTTTATTTGGAAGAATAAAAGTTTTTAGTACATTTGCACAAGCGGTTTTTACAGCTAATCGCTTTATAAATGAATACTGCTGGACTTTTAAATTTTCACTATTATGGGAACAACTAGAGGTGGAGGCGGTGGTGGCGCTGCCGGTACTGCTCGTGGTGGCAGTGGACGTAGAACTGCTACTCGTGGTGGCAGTGGACGTAGAACTGCTACTCGTGGTGGACGTAGACGTTAAGCCCTCCAAAAGTATTCACAAAAAGCCTGCTATTTACATAGTGGGCTTTTTTCTATTTTAATAAGATTATGAAAAGAGAAAAAGTAGTTTTGCTGTTTACTGGAGGTTTTGAAAGCCTGTATAATCTGGATAAACTCTCCAAATCGTATGATATTCATTTGTTCTATGTTGACTATGGGCAGGACAATATTGAAAAAGAACTGTCTGCAATAGGTTATTATATTGAAATCTATAAAGATTCCGTCAAGAGTTTCCGCAAAGTAACTTACCCCTTACAGTTTGAGCCTATTCGTGATAAGGATGGTAACGTGCATAATGTGGATATTCCCTGCCGGAATCTTTTGTTTCTTTCTATGGCAGGTAATTATGCTACTGCTATGGGAATAAAGAAAGTGGCATACGGTGCTGTGGATTTGGGAAGTTCATGGTTTGACGGTGGTTATCTTTTCTATGAAGAGGCAAGATATTTGTTTGCCAAGTCTTATAAGATTAAACTTCTTGCTCCGGCAATGAATGTGCCGTTTGTAAAACTGGCTAAGAAATTAAGTACGCTAGATTACTCACATCTTACTTTTTGCCCCGATGGGGAAAACGAAAAACGCAATTGCGGAGTATGTGACAAATGCCAGAAAGTAATAACTTCATTACGTAGGGAAAAATGGAGCGCAGAGTTCTTGAAGAAGGTAATGAGTTGAGTAAAAGAAAAGCCACTCTGTTTTTTTCCGCATCATCCGTAGGTGACTATACCACATTACGGGATTTCGGTATAAAGGACACGTTGGTTTCTTATTTCTACTTGAGAAAGTCACTCAAATTTTACCCACCGCAATTGGAGAAACAACATAAGGAAGGTGGTATATTTATGACGGACTCCGGAGCTTTCTCCTTTATGGGTAAAAAAGTGGAGCATAAAATGACTACCGAAGAATACTGGCTTCCTTATTTGGAGGAATACGTGGCTTGGTTGCATGAAAATAAAAAGTTTATATTTGTCGCTGCAAACCTTGACTTGGACATGATTGTAGGTAGGGAAGTTGTTGACCGATGGAATGAAAAATATTTCAAACCGCTCGAAAAGGATATAAACGTAGTATATGTGGTGCATCAGGACGCACAGGGTGACAAGACTGGTCTGTTACGCCTTAAAGAGTATTGCCAGCAACATAACTACGTAGGATGTAACCAGACTATGAAAGATAATGCTGCCGAGATATATCGCATTACAAATGCCTATGGAACAAAAGTACATGGGTTTGCTTGGACCGAAATGAACCTGTTGCAAAGATTCCCTTTCTTTTCCGTGGATTCTGTAACATGGTTGGGAGGTACTCGTTTTGGTACTACTTATAACTATGACGGGAAAAATTTCAGCACCATTGACTACAAACATAAGTACAGAAGAAAGGCTAACCGTATCAAATATGAGGATGCCGGGCTGAGTATGGAAGATATACGTGGTGAAAAGCGTATTCCTATAAATAACATGAACTTGCTAGGGTGGTTGGGATTCCGCAGGGAATTTCTTAAAATCGCTCACTGCAAGCTAAAGAATAAACCTGTTTTGTATTACGATAAAACAAGAAGATAGTATGGCAACTGATACAATTGAAAAAAGAATCGAGGCTGTTCGTGGTACGGAGGATGCTGATTTGTTGAAAAGACATTTGTGTCCTTTCTTTGAAAAAGGGGGTTATCCCGACTGCATGACTTGTAGAAAAACCGAGGATAATCTTCTTGACTGTCGGGAGTATTATCTTAAGCGGATAAAAACTCTCCCTATGGATATATGGTGTGAGGACTTTGACAAGTTTATTGTCAATACCCGTGACAAGGTATCTGTAAATGAGATTATAGGCGTAGGAATGAACTGCAATTCCTGCTACATTTATGACAAGTGTCCTATGTACAGAAAGGATTTTGCCTGTGGTATAGACTGGGGTGACAAGAAACCTGCCACACCTGCCGATATGATGGACTTCCTTATTGACATCCAGTATGAAAGAGTAAGAAGAGGTTCTGTTATTGAAAAGGTTGACGGTGGTGTCGCTGATGCCGGACTTTCCGGAGAGATTGACCGCCTTAATGATTTGATGGCTGCCAAAGCCGAACTGGGAAGAGAACGAATATCGGTAAATATCGAGGCTAAAGGTGCTGCTGGGGGTGCTGCCACTTCTGCCGGCGGTGGTATCTTATCCAAAATATTCGGAGGTGCTCCCAAGGAAATAGAACAACCGTCCACCATATCCATTCCGGCAAAACCGTCCTCACGTGAGGATATAGTTGATGTGGAGGAAATAGTGGAGGAAAAGGAAACCGAAAAAGTTTCACGTAAAAGAAAACGGCAATGAGAAAACCGAAACGCAGACTATATTCTACAAAATATCATAAGAAACCTAGACAGTTATGGAGAACAAACGTACCCAAGAACTCTTCCGCTACTTAGTGGGGAGTTCTATTGAATTTAGAGTTCCCAAAGGTTGTGAAAAGCCTTTGAAATCCTTGACCGGAACTAAAAACAAGATTGTAGAAAACACACGTCTGGCTGAACTTGCCGGAGGTGTTATATGTATTTCCCTATTAGGGGAAATGGCTAACTATTACCGACATCAGACTTACTACCCTATGGTAAGGGGTAATATCACGCTGGGAAGATACTATGAACGTATAAACGACTACTTGGATACTCCTACCGAGGAACGTGCCGAAAGGCTTATAGACCTTTTGCGTAGTGAGAAACCTAAACTCCGTGATACGATTGTAAATGCCATAGGGTACTTTTGTGGCATCTACAAAAGTAAGAGAGAAATGTTTTCCCCTTATCTTAACCGCTCGGAAAAATTATTTGTCTTATCATTCTAAATATAACCAATATGAAAATAAACAGCATCTATCCCGGCTATATGGGTGAGGTAAACCGATTCGGAATCGGTATGCCATGTACTTTTATCCGTTTATCAGGATGTAACTTGAGATGTTATAAGTCAACCAAAGGAATTCTTTGTGATACTCCGGAGGCATTGGAAATGAGTAGTGGAACCGAAATGGGACTTGACGAAATACTAGCCACGTGTCATGATATAGGGCATAATATCATTTGCCTTACAGGTGGTGAACCATTGTTGAAGCGCCCAGATATTCCTAAGTTGATTACAGACCTCATTCAAGCTAACTTTCTTATCGTGGTAGAAACTAACGGGTCTGTTTCCCTAGCCAATTATGTTCCTTTCAGAAATTACTATGGTGACATGGGCGGAGAGTACGTAAATCGTATATCTTTTGTGGTTGACTATAAACTAGGCAGCACAGGAGAAACTACAAAAATGCGCTCGGAAAACTGGGTGCTTATGGATGAACACGATTATCTTAAATTTGTCATAGATGATATTTCCGACTATGAACAAATGAAAGAATGGATAGGTGCACACCCGAAATTTAAAGGTAAAATAGCTGCCGGACTTATGTGGGGTTCAAAACTTACTTATGCCGAACTTATGGAAAACCTATCCAAGGATAACCTGTCAAGTTTTGTCATATTGAATATGCAGGCACACAAGATGGGATGTATGTATGATGTGTTCAAGAATCAAATTAATAAAGTATATATTCCAAAAGACTTGTAATTAAGAATATTATTTGTATCTTTGAAACGGAACAGAATTTCGTAGTTGACGTTTCAAAAATGTGTAATATTTAAAAGTTTAACAAAATGGCTAAAATTGAAAACTTAACAATCCTCAATCCGGCAGATAAGACACATTTGTATGCTGTTGCGATTGGTAAGGGTGCTCCGGCTGATGTTGATAGATTGGTTACGGACACTCATGTATTTAAAGTAGGTTCACAGTACACTGACTTGACTGGTAAGAAACTCTATATCCGTGTGAATACCAAAAAGGTTGCGGCTGATTGGGCTGAAATCGGTGGAGCTGTCGGTTAAAACTTGTTTGTTTGTGCAATAAATGATTGTAATTTAATTGGTTTTTGAAAGAGGAGCTTGAGAAAGTTCCTCTTTTTTTGTGCCTATTCGGATAAATCTATTATATTTGCATCGGTCAAAACAATAAAGTCATTTTTAAGCCTATGGATGTCCTGCGTAGATTAGTTCGGTTGTATGCACCGTTTATCTGTACTATAACAGCCTACATTCACGGATACAAATTCTTGAATGGTTCGCTGACAGACAGCTTCGTGTATAATTGTTCAATCAATGCAGGATTTTCTGTGATAATGATTCTTTATGTTATGGCTACGGCAAAACGTATGTGTATTTGGTACAAACTGAACTTGGGATGCCTGCTAGGAATCTGTGCCTGTTCGTTCATCTACAAATACGTACCTATAAGCGAGGTTGTGTACTTCTGTGCCGTAACGCTTCTGTCCGGCATAGGAATAATTTTCTTTCTACTCACTCTTATTACTTACAGACTTTTCAAATCGGTATAAGTACAGATATTCACCAGCACAAGGATTACTTCAAGACCATATTGTTTTATATTGGCTAATGAGAATGGTTTGTGGTTCAATTGTGCAATGTACAGAAGTATAATCTCCGTATTCTTATGCAAGCCGAATCTCTCCCTAATATTCCTCAGATGGTTGTCAACAGTGTGGCGTGAGATACATAGCCTGTCAGCAATCTCCTTCTCAGACGAGCCACTGGCTAATAATTTCACTACTCTTAATTCAGCTTCACTGAAATATGATGTATTTACGTCATTGACTGGGTTTTTTCATATACATTACTTTTGGGGTGTTATTACAAAGGTAACAAATTAGTTAAGAGAAAGGTTTAACTGGAATATAAAATGACTACCATGATTGAAATGTACGACCGCATAATGAGCGTCGTTGAAGAAGTTACAGGAATCTCCAAGGATAAGATTCTAACCTCTAATTGTGAGGAATGTGTGGATGCCCGACACATTCTAGTCTACATACTGGGCAACCGTAGTTTCTCAGATAATAAAATCGCGGAGCTTACAGGACTTACACGTCCGGGTGTATGTATTATACGTAATAACTTTAAATACAGGCGTAAGCGTTATTTTGTGAATCTGAACTATGAGAGAGTTTACGCTAAAGTGTTCGACAGTAAAGAAAAAGTAAAGAGCTAGTAACTTATTCCTTTCCCAAGAGAGAATGTTTAGCGAACTTTGAACCAATTCCTAATGAGAGGAAGATTTCTAAAAATTATCATTAAAAACTTACTATTATGACAGCGGAAGAATTAATGACCATCGCTAACATGGGTAAAGGAACTGACATGAGTTCTTACGAACATTTTATGATGGCTGAGAAATCAGCTAGACGACCATCAGGTGTTGGTATCGCAGGTCTGGCAATTGGTAGTACCGCACTCCTTGCAGCCGTAGGCGCATGGATTTTCGGTGGTGTTTATGCCAACTCACAGAGCAAGGGCAACCAACGTGCTATTGATATTCTGGCTACTACTGCTTTGGCAGAACGTGCTGAGAGAGTTAACCACCAGAATAACCAGACTCCTAACAATCTGGATATTATCCGTATCATCACTAATGCACAAAGTGGAGCAGGCGCAGGAGCAGGTGCTAATGCAAGTGCTTTGGCTCAGGCAGAGGCTTTGGCTTTGTTACTGAACGGTGGTTCCGGAAGAAACGGACAGGTTAATCCTCAACCCGTAGCTTTGTATCAACCGGCTATGCCTTGTTGCTGCAACACTGGATGCGGATGCAATCAGTAAAAACTTCGGGAGTTCTCTAAATAGGGGAACTCCCTTTAACCCGTTTAAACATGATTTGGAGTAACAATAAAGTGAAGTTGGAAATGCTTAAAGGACTGAGAACAAGTAGTAAGATGTCATTGAAGATGTCCTGTCTGGCTATTGCAAACGGTGATTTGAAAAAGGCTACGGAAATGTATGATTTCTTTGCTAAAGATATGCAGTTGCCAGATACCGACCCAGTAGTACCTACTACTTTCCAACAGATAAAGGAAACTGCCGGAACTATTCTCGGATGGTTCAACGAACATCAGGATGATGTTACAAGAACATTCAACTTTATACAATCCATAAGGAAAGGTGAGCCGATTATCAATACTCCGACCACACCTCCCGTGGATATTCCTCCGTTACCTACTGAATAAAATTTAGAATATTATGCAGGCATTTGAAATGAAATTGTTTATCTACGCTGAAACAGAACAGGAAGTAGAAGAATGTAGAAAAGCGGTACATGCATTTATTGAGGAAAATCGCAAAGAAGGGCGTGCAGTTACTGCAAGCAAACTTACCACCGCATTAGGACGATGGAAGTCCAATATGTTTGTAAAGGCAGGAATTATTAATTTCTTAAACAGTTAAAGTTATGGCTAAAGAAGGTTGTGATAAAAATTGCGCTACCTGTGATATAGGTAATAGAGCGTATTGCGCAGTACAGTTAGGTCTGAAAAATCAGGAGCTACTTATGAATATGCAGACTATTATTTCAGGGTTGATTCAGGTTTTGACCCCTATCCTAACACCGGGTAGCGCCCCTATACAGTCACCGAATTTGGGCGGTGACGTACCTGCCGAGGAAAAACCCAAGGCGGAAGAAGCCCCAAATAAAAAATAAACCTAATTGAATAAGGATTATGATTAACGTAACACCTATTGCAATTTCGGCTAACTCCCAGCAATATGCGGTGAGTATAACCGAGAACCTTTGCCAATGCTATTGTCTGAACGCAACGGTTCAACCACAGGCTGAGGTAAAATATTCCGTAGCCAGCCAACAAGTTCTTAACGGAATGACGTATCTTACTATTCTGGCTAAAGGTAGTATTACCTATATGCCTAGAGGTAGTAACCCAAGATGCTGCTGCCGTCCTCTTACGAAAATGTTTACCGAGAGTTTTGATGTTATCTTCGCAGGAGTGATAACCACAGCACCCACATTGACAGTTGGGGAAACTTTGGAATCAGCCGCTAATGTGAAATGTAACGGAAATGTACACGGGTATAACTTGCTTACACCTGTAACTATTGCATTTGCCGCAACCGCATCAGAAGAGGAAACTCCTTCCGTAGCCGTGGCTAATTCTAAGAAATAAGAATGATTGACTTAATCTACATAATGCTAATAGCCGTCCTATTCAACCATTTGGGGCTTGCAGAAATCATAACCTTTCATAGTAAAAAGAACGTGGTTTTGAATTGTTCCAAGTGCCTTACCTTTTGGACGACACTGGGATACTCCCTGTTCATTACCGGGCAGGGGGTTATTCCCAGCCTCTTTTACTCATTCACTTTGGCGTATCTGGCATTATGGGTTGAGCTTCTTCTTAATGTTTTTAACTACTATTACACCAAAAGTTATGGGAAAATATATCAAGCCGAGGACGATACAACAAGTTCCTCCGAAAGTGATAAACTGCCCTAATTGCGGAAAATAAAAACTAGGACGATTATGACTAAAGATGAATTGATGGACAAATTCTGTTCCGTCTTTAATGAGGCTACCACAGCAAATGATGCCGAGGATATTAAAATATCCCTATTGGCGTTTAAAAAGGCTTTCACTGTTCTTGCTGATGTAAATCCGAGAATGGCTAAAGAAGTTCTTGAATGTTATGAGGGTACTCTTAAATACTATAACTTCCTTACTGAAAATGAAGCCGAGGAAATCGTTGCCGCATTTCAGAATCAGGATGGTAGTAAAGGACCCAAATGGCGTGACCCCGATGAGCTGTTTGAAAAGGTTGAGCAACATGATGGTAGGGTTGAATGTGAACCTTACTACAACAAATGGGCATTGTATGTTGCAATGAACAAGGCTGCTTCCGACCAGAACAGTGTTATCTTGAAATGGATTGGCGATGATAAGGACAAATACATTATCGCTTGCTATGACCTTGCTTTGACTGACTTGAAGGACAAAGACCGTCCCTACTGGATTAGAAAATATTTCCATGTAGAAAGTAAATTCTAAAAATTTATTCTAAACGGGTGCTAGGGTGGTTACTGTGAAGTAGTCACCCTATTTTATGGCGTTTTGTAAGATACCTTATTTTTTGTATATTCAACCGTAACTAAAACAAAATGCCATGATAAGTTTAGGAATTATGACTGTCACACAGCTAAGTTTAAATTTTACTGAGGTTATTGAGGAATTTCCCATAGTAGTGCGCAGGAGAATATTTGATGAAATAAAAGTTATCGAAAAGCAGTTTGCAAAGGAGAAACTATGTGGAGAGATTCAAATGAAAACCGACCGTTTCATATCTCCCGAACAGGCTGTTATGTTTCTTACTAAAGCTGCCGGCTGTGAATATACTTATGAAGATGGTCTGTCCTTTAAGGATTTTGCTTCTTGTGAAGTGATATTCTACAATATAGAAAAAATTCCTTTGGGATGCTCGTTCAGTATTCAGAAAACCATTCCGATGAAGAATACCGAGGATGCCTATGTTTTAATCTGTAAACTTACTCCGTATGCTTAGAGAGGGAATGATTGTTACTGTACACCATGATTGCGGAGTGGTTACAGGTCCGTACCGTATTATAGAGGTACAGGGTGACAGTCATACGGAACCGTCTTTTTCTGATGCTGTCGAATTGGGTTCCGATGCTCCAAAGTCCAAGCCTCATTATCATTTGCTATGTAGAAAAGTCGGTGAGAGATACGGTTTCTACCGGCTCATAGGTTATGACGATACATTGCAAGATGTATGGGGTGGCAGTCATTTAGTTATTGAGAATGAATTATCTATTAATCTTATAATGCTATTGATACAATGAATGTAGAAGAAATTGCGTCTTGGGTTCTTTATAACTCAGACCACTATGTTGTGGGTTGTGTAGGTGATGTTCCCAGACGTTCCGGAACTTTTGCAAACGGGCAGTATATTCCCCTTATAAAAGTCAATGATACGTACTATTACGTGAAGTATGTGGAGGGAAATGCAGTAGTGGACTATAATAATCCGTATGAATATGACGAGGGATGAAGTGGGTAAACAACTTGTCAGCCAGTTTACCCGTTTACACACATACGCAAAATTTCTATGTAAAGACCCGGATGTAGCCGAGGAATTATTTCAGGACACCTGTTTAAAGGTACTGGAAAACTATGATAAGTATGAGGACGGTACATTTTTCGGGGCTTGGTCTGCTACTGTAATGAGAAATATTTTCATTAATGATGTTAGATGGAACAGTCGGTATCATTTTGAAAACCTCACTCCTATATCTACCCGTATAGACAATAGTGGCGACCATCTTGTACAAGAGGAAATTCTCGAAACGGTAAGAAAACTTCCGCCTTTTCTGAATGAACCGATTACCATGTACATGAATGGGTTGTCCTACCAAGAAATATCCGACCAGTTATCTATTCCTATGGGTACGGTAAAGAGCCGGATATTCTCTGCACGAAAAATATTGGCTTCTGAACTAGGTGAATACGTATAATCTTTATATATTTGTGAAAATAAAAATTATTATGCTATGGGTGCAGGAGTTGATAACAGAGGGCGAGTAATGCAATGTATGAGCATTGACATCGCCACCAGTGTTTCAGATTCAGTAGTTCAGGCTACTGATTCTATATTAAGAGTATATGCCGAAACTGATGTGCGTCTTTGGAGTTTGGAAAAATCTGATTCCGAGGCTATGGGTGCAGGAGTTGCGATACCTGCCGGCATGGTTGAGTATTTTGGGGCATTACAAGGTGACTTTATTAAAGTAGAAGGTACTGCCGAGATTACTAACGTAAAAACTGTGTAATGGATATACGTAACAAAGAACCTATGTTCATAACACAGGATGGTAAGGAATATGTGGTACGACAGGGAACTGTCGGAGTTGAACGAAAGAGAATCATTTTCTTTTATGACACCACAAGAACCGTTGCCGTAGGATATGCACGGGATTTCTGTCTTGACAGCCCGGATTTATTCTCTGTTAGTAGGGTTATTACCGACAAGGAAGTTTCCTTGAGAGATGTGAAAAAAATCATGGAGAAACACTACAATGAGTTTTCCCCAGATAAATATGCAAACTTGTTGAACGACTTAGACGCTCTTTAATATGTTGGATAAAAATAAGACTGACTATGAACTTGGGATTAAAGTCCATAAGGAACTTATGAATAATGGTGTTGAAACCCCTTTGGAAATAAGTGCTTCCCTTGATACCGATTCCAAGAAAAAAGTAATTGAGGAATCCGTTCATAATATAATGACCTCATTGGGTTTGGATATGGATGATGATTCGCTTTCGGATACTCCGAAAAGAATTGCCCGTATGTATGTGGATGAAATATTTTGGGGGCTTGATTACCATAATTTCCCTAAGATAACCACTATACAGAATAAGATGCATTACAGTAGTATGCTTCTTGAACGACACATCAAGGTTCACTCGACTTGCGAGCATCATTTCATTCCTATGATGGGTGAGGCTTTTATTGCCTATATTCCTAACAATACTGTTATCGGGCTTTCCAAAATCAACCGTATTGTGGAATTTTTCTGTCGTAGACCGCAAGTTCAGGAAAGACTTTGCGAACAAATTTATTATGCTTTGAGTTATATACTTGATACGGACAATGTAGCCGTTCTCATAAAAGCGGAACACACTTGTGTGAAACTGAGAGGAATTGAGGATATAAATTCTGATACTGTTACCTGTCGTTTGGGGGGAGATTTCTTTGAAGGCGAACTGAAACAGGAATTTTACCAAATGATAGCGATTGGATAATTATTAGGTTTAGGTTAATGATTGAAGTAGAACTTCTGACGTTGTTACTCCCCAGCAATCCGGCTGGGGATTTTTGTTTTGAATACAGTGACGAGGGTACACTGGGAACACACTCTGTAATTATCAAAGGTGTGCAAGAGGGTTCCGACTGGTATTTGTCCGTCCGTAGTGAAATTCCGGGTAGACTGTTATGGGGAGTAAACAGGCACAAGTTTACAGGAAACTCCTATAATGCACTGGTTGAGGGCATAAACATAGTCATTCTTGATTTGGTTAAGGCTGGTTTGCCGGAATACCATGTAATGCTTCTTAAAGGTTGCAAGCGTTTTGTAAAATCAAAATAATTTTGTATATTCAAGTAAACCAATTAATACAAATATGGCACATTCAATAGCATATTTTATACGCCCATTAGAAAGGGGTTTGAGAGGAAGCGCTATGTGGCTTCCTGCTGGTGAAACAGTGCTTCCTGCCGGAGTAGCCGTAAACGCATATAGAAATGACACATATTTCTTTTTTGAGGTTTCCAAACCTGTGCACGTAAGAAACTCTCCAAGTTCAACTCCTGTGTATATTGAGCCGGGAACATTGTTTTGCCCGAAATTTGATGTTACACAGTATGGTTACAGAAAGTTCTTGCTTTCCGAATGTCGGCTGCTTACAGCAGATGAGTATAAACAATATAGACGTTTACCATTAGTATGAGTGAAGATAAAGAACACATAACAACTATAAATCCCACCGTTTTCGGAGTGGGTGCTTTTTATGATGTCACTAAAAGTTTCATAGTAAACCAAGGAACATACATAGTGGCTCAATTGGGTTCAAGCAAATATATGTTTGAACTGGCTGACCCTGTTGATGTAAGTAAATCCGGAGCAAAGATGATGTTCGTCTACTATGGGAGTGCAATAGCGATGCCGGATGAAACCGACCCTCTGGAGATTGTTGAAATTCCTAGTTTCCCTGTGGATAAGTGCAGGTTTCCGACTAAGGAAGAATTGGAAATATATAAAAGCGCCCCTACATTATGATTACTGAGTTACTCATAGGAATAATAGCCCTTTTGCTGCTGACAGATTTGCTTATTGTCATATTCTTATGTAAGTACGTGAAGTTGAAAAAGCAAAAGGAAAATGAATACTATACGGACTATCTACATAATAATTTAGTCCTAAGAGTTTTCAAGGCTGAATTTGAATTTCAGGCTGTATCTCCCCTGAGAGTTACCAAGATACTTGACAGGGGGAATCTCAATATGTATTATTTATGGATATTATTTGAAAGATGAATATAAACGAAATTGCCGAGCACGCTTACAAACGTGCGCTTGAACGTGGGAAAATTACCGAGGTGTCTGCTCCTATGAAACGGTATGCAGAGTGTACAAATAGTCTTAAAGATGAATTTTGTGAACTCCTTAAAGCTAATGAGGATGTTTCTTCCGAACATATTTCGGAGTATTCCGAAGTTCAGGAAGAACTGGTTGATATACTTATTGTATGCCTTACGGAGTTACACCGTAGAAATGACAATGTAGAAAGAATAATAATGCGTAAATTAGATTATAATGACAAAAGGATTGATTGAAAAACCATCGGACGCTTCTTCAAAGTTGGTGCAAAAGGCATTGGCTGACCAGCGTTCAGTAATTGAAACGTATCTGTTTGAGTATTGTGAGAAAAACAACATACCGGAATCCGAACTGAGAGGACGGTTGGGTATTGTAAGTTGTACCGAGGACCGTTACATCGGAGTTGTAAACTGCACCGAACCGGACAAAATACTTATAGGGGCGAAAATAGAAAAAACGCTTGAAGGATTCCATGTGTCCGTATTCGGTTCCGAGAACCTTGAAAAAGATTATCCCAAAACTCATTTTACTATAAAATACTTTATCGTATGATGGAAACTGCTTTGACCACAAATTACGTAACTGACTGGACTGTTATGAAAGAAGATTCAGTACAGTATGACAAGGAAAACATTCCTTATGTGTATAAGGCTATACTGCACATACAGGCTGAAAAAGGAGTGAAGTATCAGCCCTCCGTTGGAGAAATAAACAGAGTAGCATCTTATATACGAGCGTCACAATGAAAGGTTATTGCACAATCAATTCGGACGCTTCTGTTAATCCTGCTACTGGAGAAGCCGGTTATGCGCTCTGGATTAATTGTGATTTAGTCACTGTAAAAATATGGGCGCCGTTCAAGAATCGCACGTGGGATTCCAATATTGCCGAGATATGGTCTGTAATGAACGGGATACACTGGGTGATGAAAAAAAATCCCCGTTGAGATTCTTGTTATCAATGTGGATAACAAATGTTGCAGGGATATAGTAAACAGGAAAAAACATACGTATAAAAATGAAGCAATTGAAAGATTGCGTATTGAAATGCAGAGTATTCTTGATAGGAATTTTCCCTCTTATTATGCGAAGAACATACGGGGGCACATGGATATAAAACATCCGAGGTATGCTGTTAACAGATGGTGTGATGAATATGCCCGTAAGGCTAGAATACTGAAAATCTGTGGGAAATCTGTCAATAATAAGACTCCTTAGGTTTGTTTATTTGAATTAATATTGTATATTTGCTCCATATTTAAACAGTAAATATTATGGCTAATATTAATAGAGATACCGTAGAACGTATGAGGGCACTTCTTGCATCATGGACAGTGTTCTACCAACAGACCCATGTATTCCACTGGAATATTGTCGGACCAAGTTTTAATGAATTGCATAAATTGTTAGAGGAGTTGTATAATGAAGCCGTATCAAATTCTGATAGTGTTGCGGAACGAATCAGGCAGTTAGGCTATCCCATCCATCTTACGCTGCCCGAAGCCGCTTCACTTTCAGAAGTTGAAGGCTCACAAGATGCTACTGAACCACGTGCTATGATTGAGGCTACTTTGATAAGTCTTATACAACTTACAAACTTGCAGAACGAAATTTATTCGGACGCAAATGAACAGAACGATTATGTCACTGCGGATTTAATGACACAGCTAAGTAAGTGGAATGAATTGAAAAGCTGGTTCCTTACCGCATGGACTCAAGATAAAATATAGTCTTTTAGTCGGTGTTTATAATTAGCTTTATTTACATTTGCCTTTCCCAAAGCGTTGGGAAGATTAGTTTATTTAGTTTATACACAGAAAGGAGTTGCTTGTGAAAGTGGCTCCTTTCATTTTACTTTGAGTAAAAACCTTACTCAACCACAAATTTGTATTTAAAAGACTCGAATTGATTAGCCCGTTTTGTGCGTGAAAATAAAAATTTCCGCATAAACGGGTTTTTATTTTGGCTGTCAGGTAATTAAGTAGCGGTAATAAGGAGTAATTATAGTAGGGTAGATTATCTAACCAAGCAAATAAGGGGGTAAAACTGCGGTTTTATATGTAACTACATGGGAGAAAATGCGCGGAATCTCCGGAAACCCATTCGCGGGTTAATGTTTTACTATTAATATATCTATATAATACTAATAATAACAATAGATATACTATTTATAAGTACCTTAGACATTATTCAACCACAGCTATATCTAAGCGGGAAAGGTAAAAGACAGCTTTTTGCTGTATAATTAGCGGCAGCAGGGTAGAAAATCGCTGTAATTTGGCTAATTGGCGTGTTATTTTACGTATATAGATAATAAGATTATCCATGTTATACCGGAATTTTCTAGGAAACTACTTATTTTATACAGGAAGATTGTCCATATAGGCGTTTTTATTACTCCAGCATAGGGAAAAACGAGGCTTACTTTGATATAGGTAACTAGATTAATTTAATTACGGGCGTTTTTATTTGGTTATTTTAGATTCTAATTAGCCAATTGAATTAGGTAATTAACCAGTCAGATAATTCCGCGGATAATTTTTAATTGGTTACTATATATTATATAGAATAACTTTCCGGCGTTTTTGTTTTTCTAATTATATAGACTAACTTTTCCGGCGGTTATTTTTCAGAAAAGAACAGTTACTTTTATCACGGATAGAACATAGATAGGGTTGTTACTTTGAAAGCAATGTGTGTGGCAGATATTTGGATGGAAATAACCAGAGGGATGTGTGGCATTTCACCTATGGTAGCTCGAATAGACAGCCCCCACCCTTAAATGAAGTCGGGTACGGGAAACGGACCGGGTGGTTGACGTAGGTTAGACAGTAGATTTTGGAACCTGTATTTTTTACTTTGATAAAAATAAAAGTAACTGTGTGGCGTGTGAATGATGTACGGATTGTGTGTGGAACGGTGTGAGTGGTGTGGCTTGTGTGAAAATTGCGGGTTTTGTGTGGCATTTGCATATTTGAAAATAAATACTTCGTGTGCGAACGGGTGAGTGTGCGGAGTTTTGACGGGTGTGAAATATTTCGTATATTTACTTTGATGAAAAGAACTAAATAATGATGGTACAATAAAGGTGCAGGGAACTTCGTGGCAATTAATATTAATAACTATATAACTATAAGGAATACATAATATGATACTTAATATTATTGTCCGGACGTTCCTGTCACTGGAAAACGGAATGAATTTAAATTAGAAACATACGATATATGAAAAAGTTTACTTTTAGCTATTACAACCCTTATGAATATCCGGATGATAGTACGGCATTCGGAACGTGTAATGAAGTCCTTGCGCCGTCAATAACAGAGGCGTTTGCCCTTGTCATTGACAATGTTCCCATTGAATGTCTGGAAACATTAGAGATAAACGGCATATCTTTCAAAGGCTATGTAGCTTCAACTCCTTTGAGGGATCAGTTAAAGGACCGATTGTTTACCATGTTCGTTAAGGGAGAGCTGCATCTGCTTTCAGACGAATCATTTAATATCATAAGAAACCTATGAATTTCAGATATACGATTTACAACCGTGTTACCGGACTGCATACGGAAAACGAGTGCGAGGCTGTAAACGAAAAGATGTTTGTCATAACATTACTGGAAACGATGGGTCCGGAAGCATGGCAAAATACCAAAGTCATGTATAAGGATAGTACGGGCGAGATGGTTCCGCTTATGAGATGGGTAATGAAATATGATTGTTTTAATCTTGCAAGGGTCAAACTGTTTGAAACTTTCGTTACCGGGCATATCCGGATATTGTCACGTGAGGATTATAATTTGCTTGTCAACCTGTAAAACAGTGCTTGCCAACGTAACCGCACATAATTAACAAATATTAATATAGTTACCTTGAAAAAAGTATCTTACTATTTTGTTACTCCGAAAAAAATAACTACTTTTGTATATCGAAATAATAAACGTAGTATTCACCACTAAAAGACAAGAAATATGAAAAAGAAGTTTAATGCAAGATTAGGACGTATGGTAACTTATAACTTTTACCCAGTAAAAAAATTCGTTATCGAGAAAATCAATCCCAATGGAACACTTGATTTGGCAATAGGTACTTGGAAAATATTACACGTTAAAGTTGAAGATGTTTGTCGCTAAGAACTATTTTAAATGAACCAATTGATTACGACTATGAGAACAAAAGCATTGACAGTGGGCGACTTGATATTTGAAATCCATAAGACAAGTCCTACCATTTCCGTTTACACACTCCGGACACTGAATGAGGAAACACTTTTGAAAATCTACCAGTGGGCATGTACGCCCGACCATTCGGTAAAGATTGTCCGTGACGAGAGAATGTACGACAATAAGGGGAATGTGGTTCCCGATGAAATCGAGGACGAGGAACCGGATGTTCTTGAACCGTATGACATGGAATATCTGAAAGACAAGTCCGAAAGCGGTTTCAAGCTGTCACGCACCGAGGAACATTTCATGATGTGCGTCAGAAAGCTGGAAGATGAGTTGAAACGTCAGAAGGTGAAGTTCGAGTGGTATGGAAGATGGCAGTGCTTCCGCATATACAGGTACGTTTCCGATTCGGAATTTCCCACTTACCGTTACATAGGGTATGATGTTGACAACAAGGATTTCTTCTATGGTACGGAAGACGAGGACATCGAATACGGACGTGACGTTAAGGTTGTGGTGGAAGCCGCATACAAATGGCAGACATCGGAAATGGTGTTGAAACAGAAAAGAGTAAAAACCAATAAAAAGACAAGAAAATGAGAAAGGATATTCATTGCACGATAGGTGGTGTGGAGCTGCTACGTGAAGAGGTGGAGATGATGTATTCCCAGAAACTGTACATCGTGGCGTACACAGGCGTGTATCAGATATTGTTCAGTCAGGCGCAGGACCGTTACCACGGTCAGAAGGTTTACAGTGAAAAAGGTTTGTCACGCAGGGGCAGGTTCTACACAATGACAGCCCCACAGGTGAACGAACTCATAGGAAAGGACTTGTTGGACGAAAACGTTTATTGACTATGGATGCTTCATTGTATGCAGTATTGTTCGGAGCGGTGGGCGAAGCCCCCACTCCATATCCGCTTTACCAGATTCAGAAGGTGGCTGATGAGTTCGAGGGTATATTCGGTATCAAGTTTTCCAAGGTTCACGACAAACTTATGAGCGTTGTGTTCAGACTGGTGATAATAGACATATTCGCCTTTGACGACTGGCTGCATGAAAAGTACGGTAACTACGAGGAAGAGGGAAAGTCCATGCGTGACATTGTTACGGAACACTATGGTGAGAAAGGAATGAAAATGATTTTAAACTTAATCGGATAATTATTATGAATACAATTTGTGACTTTATAAGCGGAAGATTCGGGAACAAGGTTCTTATTTCCCCTATCAGAAAATGGTGGATGAGATTTTGGTATGCAGTATTGTTCGTTATAGGTGCTATGCTGCTGGGAATGTTCCTGCAATTTATGACTGCATTGAGCGACTTTATAAACTATGTGGTATGGGGATAGATACATATACGTTTGAAGTGGACGGTGAAATGATAACGTTTTTCCGCTCCCCGAAAGGAAGCTATTCGGGAAAGTTCAACAGGATGGTGAAACTGGCTAAACTGTTTACCGGACTTGATTCCATGATGGGGCGTATAGCAAAAAGGGGAGAACTTGTAACACTGAACGCCCGGCTGGCGTGTGCGTGCCGGCTGATGCTCCATACGGGCATCCGCATAGGGAACGAATCTTCGGCGGAAGGATATATGACAACCGTAAGCCCCTATGACAAGACACGTGAACCGGAGTTCGTTCAGACCTATGGTCTTACCACCTTGCTTCCGGAACACGTTACACTAAGAGGTGGTAAGGTCTATCTGAACTTCTTGGGGAAACGTTCCGTAAAGAACAGCTTTGTTGTAACCGGCGACCTTGCGACCCATGTGGAGAAAATCAAACTTACCGCACAGCCTCCGGAAACGCTGTTCGAGATAACCGCCTATGAGTTTACCAAGTTTGTCAAGCGTCATATAGGAGCAAATTTCACTCCTAAGGATTTGCGTACCATGAGAGCCAACATCGAAGCGTGGAAATCATTCAGCCGGCATAAGGATGAACTGATGGAGGTTAAAACCAAATCGGCTTTCAATGCTTTAGTGAAACAGGTGTGTACCGATGTTTCCGAGAAACTTAACAATACGGCATCGGTATGCAAGACCAGCTATATCGACCCGTACCTTTGGGATTATATGTATGATGTTGCATTTCCGGAAAAACAATAAATGACATGGAAAGATATTTTTTGCGTTCCGACAAGGACAATTTTTGGTTTGTGCTTATATCCGATAAAGTGGAAAGCTATATGTATAAGTTTACAGTAACCGAAAACGAGCCTCCCAAAATGTACCGTTACGTTGGTAACGAGCCGATTGATTTAAGTACGTTTCATGAGTTAACCGATATAAACCAATTTTCCGAACTCCTTATACCTATATACCAGTTCGTGCACCTGTTTAACGCTGCATTGTCCCTTTAACAAATATCTTACTATTTTGTTATTCCGAAAAAAATAACTACTTTTGTGTATCGAAATAAAACGAACGGTCTATGAAGAAAATTAGAATTAGCATCAGCATGGTTGACAGGAATACCATGTGTAAGGAAAGTGAAATGAACACCAGCGCAAAGAACGAAACCGCTTTCATAAACAGGTGGAGCAAAAAACTCGGTGTATCTAAAGCCGCTTTTGAACAAGCCTATTATGTTGACGGGTTTGAAACTGACGGAATAACATCTGAGGAACGTAAGATGCTCAATGATTTATTGAAGCGAAAAAATTGTGGAGCCGTTACCTTTTGCGATACACGGCATATCAACTGGCAGTCATTCATTAAACTTTATAGTAGGGAACTTTGATTCCCTGCTTACAATTTACCAAATGGGAATACAAGAAACCGTAGATTTGATTTTCATAGGATTCTGCAAGCCCCAGTTTTATAAACGTTCCGTATGGAACAAGGCTGTAAGGATATTGGAGTTCCTGTGTGACAACACCGATGGAGCCGTTTTCAGACATGATTTCGGCAATGGCAAACAGAAGTACGACAGTATCGTACCAAGAACAATGGAACAGGTTACAAAGTGGGCGTACCTGTATAAGAATAACGCTCCGGCAACAATTAAAAAAGTATCAAATATTTAATCTCACAAATTATGGAAACAAAGAAATTCATCAGCACAGTAAAAGGATTCAGAACAAGATTCGGTAAAACTCCCAATGTGGAACTTGAAAGAAAACAGGTTGAAGGCATCGTTGAAAAAATGGGCGGAAAGATTGAAGTGTTCCAGCTTCTCAAGGCAGAGAATCCCGAACTTCTTGATTACGTCAAAGGTGTTCTCGGTATCGTCAAGGTGAAACCGGCAGAAGAACCTAAGCCGGCTGCTCCTGTATCGGAATCGAAACCCAAGAAATCCAAAAAGTCGGAAGCCATTGAAGTAGCCCCATCCGTTAACGGTAAGCTGTATGAGATTGATACGATAAAGAAAACCTGCCATAAGGTCATAGGAGATTTCTCCCAGTTGGCTGATATTGTCGATACGGACGAAATGAGCCTTACCACCTATCAGCGGTATTTGAAAGACCGTTATTTCGGTGAGGACGTGACAATCAAGAAAGGCAAGCTCCATTTCCGTGGATACCGTATTTCATGTACCAAGGAAAACGGATTTATGGTTGAAGATACGACCAAAAAATATAAGGTTGTAGATACACCATTCGAGGGCATCCCTACTCCGGCTGAATTGGGAGATTTTTTTGAAACTCCAAGAGTTGAACATACATCTGAGGAACTTGCTGCTGCCGTTGAGCGTGGTAAGGAAGCCAAGAAATCCAAGAAGAAAGCTGAAAAGGAAATCGTGGTTGAAGAGGAGGAAGAACCGGACTTTGACCTTTTACGTAAGAAAGTTCTGAGCAAAGTCACATGGATACGTAACGGTAAGCTGGCTGATTTCGACCCTATGCTGTTTGCGGATATGATTCCCTTTAGACGCTGGCAGAAAAACGTGAAGGCTCTTTTGACTGACCTTTCAAATCGCAAGATAAGATACAAGTCATTCCTTAACAAACTGGAGGAACTTACACGTGAGGAAACGTTTGAAACTCCCAGCAAGGAACCTACATATAAATTCGTGGGCACTCTGCTTCCGGAGTTCCATAATGTTGAGCGAATTGACGGTGACAAGATAATCGTTGACGGTAAAGCCATTCCGGCTGTTCCTTTCTTGGTTGACTACCTGTTACACTATTGTCCGGAAGCAATGTACCAGCTTATGCGGTTTGTCAAAGGTGATATAACCGCTACCCAGTTGTTGAAGAATCCCATTGACGTGGATAAGAAAATCGAGTTTAACAAGAAACTCATTGCGAATACCGTGGAGAACGTGAATATCATAAACTGCCTGTTCTCGGCTGTGGATTTATATGCTCCCCAAGATATTCTTTGGGAAGGTGTTGAAGTGGGTGACAAGATTCTTATCCTGCTTGACAAATGGTCTAAGAAAGAGATTACCGCTATTGATGAGGAAGGTATATTCTTCGGACGTGAGGTATTATTGAAAAGTGATAAATGGATAAAACTCGAAGATTAAACAATGAGGGGATTCCCACAGTAAGCCTGTCGAGTAATCCCCTGTTCAAAGAGTTCCTAGTGGATATGGCGGTTCTGCCCAAGTTTGATTTCATGCAGAGATATGGCATAGGAACCAACGCATACTGGGAACTCTTCTTTCAATTTGATTTGGACGAACTTGAGGAAGTAGTCAGAAAATCTTTAAGTTCTTTGTTCACGGAATCGGGATGTATAAGATTGGACTTGTTTCGCTCCGTGTATATGTTGTATTCTGACAGATTAATAACAATCAATTTAATAAAGCTAGGTTATGAAAAAGATTTTTGCTGTTGCTGCCCTGCTAATATTAACGGGCAGTATGTTTGCCCAAACTAAATGGGCTGCCGAGGACATGGGAAAACTCATTCAGGCTCCTATGGATTCTGTCCGTATGTGCCTTAAAGGTGCTTACCATGAGGTGAACCAATTTAAGGATGATGTGTACTACATCTATTCACGTAGGGATAAGAAAAATGTTCCTGTGATTTTCAGATGCGGAGAAGGACGTGATTCCATTACCCGTGTATGGTCTGTGGAATTTCCATCCCCTGTAAAGAGCAAAGGCTATAAGACCGCTAATCTACGTGAGGCATTTTGGTTTGAATATTGGAAACAAGAACTAAAGAAGTAATACTATGGCACTGAATAATTACGTTACGGGAAACCGTCCTGTCAAGGGTAAGGAACTTACAGTTGAAGAAGCAAAGAAACTGTTCGTCAATTTCAAGGTAAGTCAATTAAAGAAAAAACAATGATAGCGCTTACTGTTATATTAGTAATCTTGGCTGCTACCCGTAAGAAACCTTTTTGGAGGTTCATCTTTTGGATGCTTGCCGTTTTATCAATTATATTATGATTGAACTGAGAAGTTATAATGTAGAACGTATATGGCATGAAACTGCCATCTGTACCATAGGTAATGAGGTTGGTGTACATAAAGAGATGCTGGAGAAAAATGCTCCTGCCATACGGGAGATGGTTTCCCAGATAGAAACCGACAAGGACGGGAACGTTCCGTTCATGTTTTGCAATCACCGAAAGGATGGTGAGTTGTGGACACCATACCTGCAAATAGTCGAGATGCTAATCCGTCTTGGGAAGAAGATTGGTTGTGTATCATGGGAAGGTAACTTATATTCAGAAACAATAATTCATATAGATTATGCCAAAGAAAAAAGTAACTGAGGAACTCGAAGAAGTTCAACTGGAAGATGTGAAACTTGCGTTGCGCAATAAGATTAACAAGGAATATGGAAGTGTGCCTGCATTTCTGGAAACCGATTTCGGGAAAAGTCTTGGTGGTATGAAAATTCGTCCATACCTGTATGGTACAGGTTCGGTAAACTACACTATAATCGCTAAACTTTGTACTCATTTTGGTATCGGTTCTTTGACCCGTAAAGTAAAAGTAATACGTAAAACGTACTATTATATTAGTAAACCCTAAAAACGGTCTGTAATCGCTTAAAAACACTGTATTTATTTCCCTTGAATTTTGTAATACTCACTATATTAAAGTAGTGAGTATTATTTTTATTCCTATATTTGTAGGCGTAGAAGTTGCAACAAAAATTTTGTAATGTATGAAAAAAGAAAAAACAATTAGAACTTATCAGCGTAAAACTAAGTCGGGTAAGATTACTACTGTAAAATCTCACACGGCTAAGTATGACGCTGCTGCGGAAGTAGCTAAAAAGGCTGCACGCAAGAAAGGGGCTGGTGGTGAATTACAGGCTAAGATTACCAAGATGCCAGACCCTAAACTTGAACTCCAGCAATATCTGGACGAACTGAAAAAGAGCCGTTCCGGAGCTTCTTCGGATACTACCAAGACTACGAAACCTGCTCCGAAAAAGAAATTGAAGAAACCTGTCGGTGGAGGAATAACCGGACTTGAACCTAAAGAAACCAAGAAAGTTCCTGCCAAGAAACAAACAAAGCCAGCTCCTAAATCTTCCGGATTATCATCCACTGAATTTAAGGCATGGTATCATGACCCTAAATCTAAAGAGGGGAGAGCCGCTGCCAAAAAGCTAAAGGAACAGGTAGGTGCTGAAAAGTATAAGGAGCTTAACAAGAAAGCCAATGACAACTATTCTTCCCGTGGGCATATCTCACTGTTTAAAAGCATCGGTTCGGACAGTACCTCTAAGGCTGCTCCTAAGAAACCTTTGAAAAAACCAGTAGGAGGTGGCATAACAGGATTGGAGCCTAATAAGAAAACCACAACGGGGTCTAAAACTCCGAAATTCGTAAAAGATGTTGGACCTCTTTCCACAGGAAAAGTTATGCGGTCTAAAGCTGATATTCCTGCTAAACTTGCTAAAAGCTATGCAGCTTTTGAGGACATCCCTTTAAAGCAGGCGTATGATGAACTTATGGTTGCGTCTAAAAAAGATTATAGACGTACTGTTGCTTTTCATAAAGGCCATTACTAGAAGAGAAAAATCCCAGTGTTGGCATTATTAAATAATTTCTATTATCTTTGTAGGTGAGCATCGGTAAAACGGTGTTCACCTATTTTTGTACCCAATCGGAATGAAATGCAGATTGTATCTTCTAATATAATGACAGCAGACTATGATAGGAAGTCGCGGACACTTACAATGATATTTGTAAACCGTCCGAGATGGGAATACCAATATTACAATGTTCCTCTTCCTATATGGACTAGATTTGTAAAGTCTGAAAGCAAGGGAGAATATTTTTCCGCAGTAATCAGAGATGTATATCGTTACAGAAGAATTATAAAGTAGAATTAAAAATCGAATCATTATGGCAACAGTAACTAGAGTATTTGAGTTTGACAGTGCACATCGGGTTATGAACGAGAAGGTGAAATGTTTCAATCTTCACGGACACCGTTTTAAAGTGGAAGCCACTTTTTCCTATATAGACGTAAAGGAAATAGGCTATGCCATAGATTTCAAGGAATTGAAGCGTGTATGCGGTGATTTCATTGACGAGTTTTTAGACCATGCCTGTATTCTTAATCCTATGGATACGGAACTTCTTAAATTGTGTCGTTCCAATTATTGGAAAGTGTATGAAATGGGGCTTGGTATCAAAACGGACATAAACCCGTCTGCTGAAAACATAGCCGGAGAACTGTTTACCGTATTCCGGAAGTTCTTCACTCCCTCGGAACATGGTATTCAGATTGAAAAGATACGCCTTTATGAAACTCCCAATTGTTGGGTGGAGAGTGACAGCTTCATACCCTATTCTAAAGAGTGTAACGTTTTTCTCCAAACATGGCGGAATATGAAAGGTAATATGTCTTATGATATAAGAGAGGAATAATATGCCTGTACGTAGTAAGAAGAAAAAAGAACTAAAGGAACAGGGATACGTGTTCGAGGCTACTGGTAAGAGCGTTTCCGAAATACACACTGAGGAACTGGTAGGTAAAACCGTGGAGTTTGATGCCCACGATGTAACCGCCAAGATTATGGAGTTCGGCAAAGTTCTTACTGGTATTTCCCTATACTCCTACCAAGAAGATATAGCATACGGAATCATATATTCTGTGATAACTTTTTCGGGTGACGTAAAGACAGTGCTTCTTTCCCGTCAGTCGGGTAAATCCGAGGTTATGGCTTTTGTCATTGATACGCTATGTGTTATTCTTCCGGCACTGGCTTCAATCATTCCCGACTTGGAACAGTTCAAGACCGGATTCCGTGTAGGACTTTTCGCTCCCCAGTCAGACCAGGTTGTCACTACCTATTCACGTTCAATGACCCGACTGAGGTCTGCAAATGCGGATATGGTTCTTACAGACCCGGATATTGACGTATGGCTAGAAAGTGTGGCACGCCTTGAATTGTCAAACGGTTCTTTTCTTGCCGGACAGGTTGCCAGTAAGCAATCCAAGATTGAATCAAAGACGTATGATTTGGTTATTGTCGAAGAAGCGCAGGATGTTGACGACCTTATTGTCAGCAAGTCTATCGAACCTATGCTTTCCTCAACCGCAGGTACTCTTATAAAGGTAGGTACAACAGGTATGACCAAGAACCATTTCTACTATGAAATAAAGCATAACCGTGAACTGGACAGAAAAACCCTTGACCCACGCATCCGGCATCATTACGAATATGACTACAAGAAGATTATCGCCAGCAGACGGGAACAGTATGAAAAGGACGGAAAGAGATTCCATTTGAATTACGAAGCTGATATTTATCGCAAGCGTGAACGGTGGGGTGAGGAATCACAGGCGTTCAAACTTGCCTACGCCCTTATTTGGGATATTGAAAGCGGTATGCTTCTTACGGATAAGGAATTTAATGGAATCATAAACCGCAAGTTGGGATTTCAGGTTCCCAATGTTACCGATTTTGTTGTGGCTGGTTTGGATATCGGTAAATCTCCTGCTGAAACAGTGCTTACCATAGGTAAGTCATGGAAAGACTTGGATGAACCATTCAAGAATCCGTATAAGCAGGTATTATGCTGGGCGTGTCTTGGTGGTGCTGACTATGAAGAACAGCATCATATACTTCTTGACTATATAGCCGAATTTAATATCGCCAAAATATACGCGGATTATACTGGTGTGGGAAAGCCCGTTGTTGACCGGCTTATGTATGCCTGTGGTGAATATGTGGACATAACCCCATATACTTTCACCGCACAGAGCAAATCAGACATGTGGTATAATTTCATCTCTGATATTAAGACACGCAGACTTATAGTTCCGGCTAATAAAGTGGTGAGAGGAACTTCCGAGTATTCCAAATTTGAGGAACAGATGAAAAACTGCCAGAAATACTTCAACGGCTCCTTTATGGTGTGTGAAAAAACGGAAGGGTATTTTGACGATATGGTGGATAGTGCGGCACTTATGTGTCTTGCTGCAAATGAGGAAGTGGAGGTTAAGGAGGAAATGGAAGTTTCCGATAACCCCCTGTATAGTGGAATAACTGAAACAATTAACGCAATAAAAAGACATTCGTACTAATGGGAATAAATGTAGGAGGTATGGACCCTACTGGTGGTAGCTACAGCGGTTATCCGGGTTCAAAATATTGGAATGTGGACAGTCGTCCACTTAGCGAGGCAACTAACGTTTTACGTAGTTTTGTATTGCAGAACATAGTTCAGGATAATAAATGGGAGCTTGACAGAATCACTAAATATTACCTGTACTGGAAGTTCTATGACGGGATGCACTATAAGGACTTCAATGACGGGATGCTTTCCTTTAATTATATAAAGGCGTTCATTGATAAGGTCAATATGTTCTTATTGGGTAATGAGGCTTTCACTTTCCATGTAAAGAGTTTCTATTCCGACCAGATTGACCGTGAACTGGAAAAGATTGCCGAAGAACTTATGATGTATCATTGGGGCAAGTCAAATAAGTTACAGTTATCCTATGAGATGTTGCAAATGGGTGGTATCACAGGTGACTGTTGGCTTATGTGTGAATGGATGCCGGAAGTGCAGGACAGATATTGCAAGGTTTCCATTCTTGACAGCCGGCAATGTTTTGTGGAATTTGATAACGGCGATTATAATAAGGTGAAATCTTTCTTGGTACGGCAGCCTTTACAATCCGGACCCGACCAGCCTTATAAATTATATGTTATTAAAATGAGTGCGGAAACTATTGAAACTTGGTATCAAGTGGACGTTAACCTTGAGGAAAGTAACGTAGCCAAATACAAACATACCGAGGTTCCGAATAAATACGGGTTCATTCCAGTAGTACACATAAAGAACAAGCCCAATTCTTCCGGATACTATGGAAAGTCTGATGCCAATGATATTCTCAAGATAAACAAGATTTATAATGAGGTGATGCAACAATTGAAAGCCGTGATTGACTACCATGTTACTCCGACCACGGTAATCACAGGTGCTTCCGCCAAGTCATTGAAAAAAGGCTTAGGTCAGATATGGTCAGGACTTCCTGCCGAAGCCAACGTATTTAACTTAGGACTGGATGTTGATTTGTCCGCTGCCGTTAATTTTGCAAAAGACTTGAAAACCGCAATGCACGAATTGTCAGATGTTCCGGAAAATGCGCTTGGTAAGATTCAGGCTATAAGCAATACTTCTGCTGCGGCATTGCAGATTACCTACCATCCGCTTATACAACAGGCTAACATAAAGGCAATGACTTATGGTGAGGGTATTTCACAGATGAACAATATTATTTTCCGTATTCTTGAGATAGAGGACCCGGATAACAAACGGTTTAAACGGATAAAGAAATTAAGTCCGGATTTCCTTTCCGAAGTGCAGGTTGAACCTGTGTTTGCTTTCGGTTTCCCCAAAGATAAGATGGATGAACTGCAACGTGCACAGATGGAGTTACAGATGAAACTTGGTTCACGTAGGGAAATCATGGAACGTATGGGAAAACAAAACATACCGGATTTGCTTAATGAAATTGATGATGATACTGTGGCGGAGGCAGTTTTACAGGCACGCATAGCTGCACTAAGTTCCGCAGGTGGTGAAGAAGCCCCCCAGTACGGGTAATGAGGAAAACGTTGATGAAACTCCGGATGAATTTGGTGAAGAACAAGGCAGTGAAGAGTTCTAGGAATTAATTTAAGTAGGTTTTATTTTGTCAATTTAGAAATAATTCCTACTTTTGAACGCTATCAGTAATAAAATAACAAATTGTTTCATTTTAAAAATCAAATGTTATGGCAGGATTGCAAACATTAGACCCTAAAAATCCCGAAGCATTACATGACATCGGGCAAAATAAGGGTATGCAGGTTGGCGAAAAATTCGTCAATCCGGGTACGCCTAGCGCACCGTTGGTTAGTAGAGAACAAATGACCCAAGCCACAGTAAAGGGCAACGGTAATAATGTTCTGAAAGACAACCTTATTAAGTAGTAGAAATCTAATTGTTACTTTTTAATCGTAGAAAAAATGAACGAAGAAGAAAGAAGAAACGTAAGCATCCCAGAAAGTGTTACAATTAATGGTATTACTTATGTAGTGAGAGATACCCCCGAATTGCAGAAGTTCATGCAGGCTGTATCTAAAGTTGAGAAAAACAAGTTGTACTCCCAGTTTGAGTCTTTAAAGAATCAACTGGAAGATTTACGTAAGGTACAAGTGGTTCCGGATTCACAAGGTAGTGGTGCTGGAGTCAATGTCAAGGAAATCGTAGAAGCGTTGCGTGGTACATTCGTTACACGTGAAGATTTGGAAACCTCCTTGAAAAATACTGTATCTGAGGTAATCAGCCCTGTTATTCAAAACTCCGAGGAACAGAGAAAGCAAGAATTGGAAGCATATCGGAACTCAATTATTCAGGCGCATATCAATGAGTGTATTCCAGAACTTGTAGAGGGTAATTCCAAGCAGGAATTGGATGCTTCCTTAGAGAAATCTATCCAGTTACGCAGCAAATATCCAAGTCCTAGTTCCGCAGCAGTATTGCACAGTGAGAGACCTGTTGTTGACCCACTTATTGCAGAACAGATGCGGAAAGAGAATGAAGCCCGTGCACAGGCTGCATCACCAACTCCAAGCCCTGTACCGGCTGCTCCTGCACCGACAGTTCCACGCAGAGAAGCGCCCGAAGTTTCAGGTCCTACAAGCGTAAAGAATATGCCAATGTCTGAATTTGCTGCTCGCAGAGAACAGCTTGAGGCAGAACTTCGTGCCACTTATGGAGGTGTAGGTCCTACTCAGTTATAATAAACAGTTTAAATTAACAAGTAAAGATTATGTCAATTCTATTTGTATTAATGCCAATGTTATTGGCAACATTAGGATTCCTGTTCTTTGGTGATACTACATCGGCTGGAGTAAATGAAGGCGGTTATGTGTCTATTCCACAGGCAGTCCGTGATTTCTATTCTCGTGAGGTTTTGTACAAGGCACAGCCTCGTTTGCGTTTCTTGCAATTCGCCAAAATCAAACGTGACTTACAGGCGGTAAGAGGAAAAGCCATTGTATTCGTTAAATATGATAATCTTGAAGGTGGTGGAGAACTTGAGGAAAATGATGTTCTGACACCGGAAGGAATGAGTACATCGGAAATTGTTGTTCCCGTTAAAGAGCAGGGTAATGCGGTACAAGTTACTGAATACTTGTTACGTACTTCTATGCTTGACGTACTGGGTGACGCTTCCAAACTTCTGGCAAATAACATGGCTAGAGTATTGGATACTCAATTCCGTGATACAGTATTAAAGACTTCAAATGTGGTTTACGGAGGTACAGCCAAGTCATTGGCAGAAATGACTACGACTAGTGCATTCACTACAAAAACAGTTAAGGATGCCGTAGAAATTTTGGCTTCAAATGATTCTCCAAGAATCAATGGCGATTATTATGTTTGTATCGCATCTCCGCACCAGCTCCGTCAATTACGTGACGACCCCGATTGGATTAATGCCAATACCTATATGGGGCGTAGACAGTTGTATATCGGTGAGGTTGGTATGTATGAGGGTGTTATCTTTATTGAAACAACTCAGATGCCCCATTTAAATGCCGAACAAATCAAGACTAAATACAGTAGCGGCGGTTCTATCCAAGAAGGGTATGAAGCTGTATTCTTCGGAGAAAACGCATACGCATGGGGTGTGGCTCTCGATGTTGAATTACGTGACGATGGCGTTGTCGATATGGGACGTAAACATACTCTCGGATGGTATGGTATTTGGGGAACCGGAATTATCGAAGAAAAGAATATTGTCAAAGCCCTCTCTGTATAATAGAGGGGCTTTGCCCATTTAGTAACAGTTAAATATTTTATCAATCATGGCAAAAAATAATCCAGAAGAAGTCACAACAGTAGTAGACACTGAACAGGAAGTTACCGTAATCAAGAAATCTGCAAAGAGTGTCGCATTTTATGCACTCGAAGATATTGATGCTTGGGTTGGCGGTACTCACTACCAGTTGAGAAAAGACAAGGAACATAAGGTTCCCGAAGATGTGGCTGCTATATTAACTAACAGTCGCAAAGGTTACAGACGCTAATAAATAATCATGGCCCAGTCTAAAGTTACTTTGAATGAAATAATGAAAGCGGTTAGGGAACTTACCTTTGACCGCTTCATTATTCCTGCTTTCGCTATCAAACAGATAGGGAGCGGGAACTTTATTGAAATTGACCCTAGTTTTGAACCGGAAATTTCTGACCCAAACGTAGAACCAGTCAAGGGAAAGCTAACCTTGTATAAAGTAGCAGAGGGAGAAACAGAAGAATCATCAAAGAAAATCATCGTAGAAATCATTTTCCATGAGTACCCTACTATGGAAGATGTAATGAACAAACTTATCGAAGAAGGAATAATCGTAGCTTATACTCCGTATTTCAGAGGACAGGAACCGGCTAATTCACTAATCAAGGTAAATAAGGAACTTACAGAGGACTTTACCGCTTTCAGAAGATACTTCTTTTCTGATTCGGAGATTGTGGAAATGATAAGATGGTACTACGCAAAGGTACTTGACATATGTGATAAGGAAATAAATGACGAACTCATAGGAAAACTTAAGCGCCCCAGTGAAAAACACTTGGCTATATGGGTTTCCTACTACTTGGTTGATAAAAGACGTTTGTATGAAAACGCTGCAAACGCTATCGGGCAAACTTTTACTGATGGCTCTGATTATACAGGTTCCGATGGCAACTCATCTCCTACTTCCACCACAGTTCAGATAGGTTCCGTGTTTACTGTTACGGAAGATACTTCCCAAGGGTATTTCTACGAGGACTTCAACCGTGTGGGTTCTGATAATACGTGGGGTGATAGGTATTCGTTTTGGTACAAACTCATGCTCTATTTGAGAGGATTGCTTGAGGAAACTTTCGGAGATTATTCTCTACGCAAAGACAATGTGATTCCGGGTTACATACAATTGCAGAGAGAACTTGATTTCCGTGAATACTTTGACAGCTATCCATTTACTTTATCACCTCTATCAAGAGGAATATTATCAAAAACACCTTAATATGGAACATAACGTAAAATCTTATCAGCGTCGTTTAAAAAACGGAAAAACAATTACCGTCCGTGCATATACTCGAAAAGGTAAGGATGGTAGAAATAAGAAAGATTCCGTAAGTAAGTCTGCTTCCGGAGATGAACTTATGAAACTTAAAGCCAAATTAAAAAAGTTTGGTGAATTAAACCTTTCGGATGAGGAAAGGATTAAATTGGGTATGCTCCCGTATAAAGAAGAACAGGAGAAAAAAAGAAATGCCTACTACAATACTAAGGCTACCAAAGATGAAATGAACAGATACGCCCGTAAAGTAACTGTGGGAGGTAAGAAATATATCTATAATTTCATGCACGATAAGGTATTCACGAGTGGAGGAAAGAGAATACGTCCGGAAGACCCCATTTTTAAGAAAGTAAAGGATAAGATGTAAAATTCAGTTTGTCGGTTTTAAAAAATGCTAGTAAGTAGGACTAAATTCTTTCAGTATCAGAATATATTTTATAAGAAGTTGCTTAAAACTCCTTATAAAATACAGCTTGAGGTGGTTACTATTCAGAAAGTAGAGCCTACCGAAGAATTTTCTATGGATGCCTTTGTAGGTGACAGTCCGAGAACTTCCAAGTTTTATGAGTTCCAGGCACTATATGAAAAGGAGATTCCAAACCGCACCCGTGAGAAATATGGTCTGCCCAAAGAAGTGAACGGAATTGTTTACTTATCACCTAAACAGCTTGTTCCTAAATTGGGTGACTACCATCTCAATTGGAATAAAACCAAGATTCACTTTGAAGGTCATGTTCAAGTCATTGATAAGATTATTTATTTGGAGGAACTTTACGGTAGCTGCATTGGTTTGCAGATATTCGTTAAGGACGACTTGAAAGGAGGATAAAATGGTACAGGTAAAAACTCATAAGAGAAAAGGGCGGAACAAAGTTTCCGTTGTAAGGCGGCACTCCCGTAAGGATAAGGTGTCCGCTTTTCGTGGTGCAAAGGATTTCAGTACAAAACAGCGTGATAAACTGGCTTCAAAAGGAGATGCGCTTCCGGATGGTTCCTATCCTATTGCAAGTAAAAGGGATTTGGCTAATGCCATATCTTCTTATGGCAGGGCTAAAAGTCCGGAGTTGGTAAAACATCATATTATGAAACGTGCCAGAGCATTAGGTGCTACCGATATGCTTCCGGCTAAATGGAAAATGAAAGATGGCAGAAACAAATAAGGACTTGAATCATCCTTGGCCTAAAGTTCCACGCTATCCGGATATTCAGAAGATAGCCCGTGAGGAATCCACTCCGCCACCGGCTTATCGTGAACGTAACGAGATACAGGATGCCCTTAACCAAGTGGGTGGACCACGTGGAAAAACCAAGAGCTGGTATCGTGATATTTATGAATATTACCAAGATAATGAATACTGATTATGGCAAGACTTCCCAGATTACCGAAATCAATGTTTCGTCCTCCACCGGGTTTTAAGAAACCTAAAGTAGAGGACTTTCGTTCTGATATGCAACGTGTAGGTGAGGAAATTGCCGAACAGTTCAAGGAACAGGTCATTGAAAATATTGAAACCAACTATTACGGTTTTGAGCTTGCACAATCTACCATTGAGAGAAAAGGAAGTGACGTTCCGTGGATTAACTCTCATGAGCTGGTGGATTCAATCTATCGTGAAGGAACTGTTGTTTCTGTGGAGGACACTCCACGTGAGGACAGTAAGTTAACCAATTTGCAGCTTGCCATAGTGCAGGAATATGGTACTAAGGATAGACACATACCCCCAAGACCAATTTTCCGGAATACTTTTCGTGATTTTGAAAGTGACGCCAAAGACAAGATGCTATCTTTTTTTAAAACTGGTAAATTTGACAGTAAACATGGCAGCAGAAGTAACAATAAAGGAACATCGGAGGAAGAATAAGAAAGGTGAGTGGATTACCGTAAAAGGATATACCCGTCGTGTAGGAAAAAAGGGTGTCCGTTCCCCCAAGAAATCTTCCAGTAAGCCGGGTGATGAATTTGTACAGGTTCTTAATGACAAGTTGGGTAAAACCACCGGACCTATTGTTACCGACAAGTTCATCTCCAAGGAAGAACGTGCCAGGATACTTGATATGGAAGCGAAACGCGGGTACAAACGTTTTGCCGACTACGGGGAATCTGGCAGAAACAAGAATAAAAGACCCAAATCTGAGGGGTTGTCTGCTGCTGAAAGAAAACAAGTGCTGGAGAATGACAGGAGAGCAAAGAAAAATGACGCTTTCTCCCGTGCGGAAAATGCCATAGCCCGATTTGTAGTGAAACATGGTGGTAAATATAAAAAGAAACTATAATGGATTTACTTTTTGAAGGAATATTTAAAGTGTTCAATCTGGAGTACATATTTTCCGTTATCATAGGTACGTACTTTCTGATTAAGCTGGTGGATTACCTTAATGGTACTGCCAAGGTTCCCACGTGGTTGAAAAGAGTAATTACTTTCGGAAACGGTGCTGTTATGTTTTTGGTATTCAGAATGTACACCGATATACCAGTACAGACTTTGGCTGCAAGTTATTTTGCGGCTGTTTTTGTTTACGATACAGCGATTAAGTTTTTAATCAAGAAGTTCAACATAGGTTATAAAAAATAGTTATGCTTACATCTATCCGACAGACCCACAGCGAATTTTTCCGGCAATTCCATAATCTGAAAATTATGGTAGGCGACAAAAGTATCACCCTGTTGTCTAGGTATGCTAGAAAGTCCAGCTTTGACTACGTGGAGGAACAGGAGAATCAGATTTATCCGTGTATCGCTATAATGGACTATACGCCTGTGCCTAGCAGAGATTGGTTTGTGGATATGAAAACTTATTTTGGCGGAAAGGGTTTCTCTGAATTGACAGGATACCTGTACCGCAGACCAGTACGCATGGAATTTCGTTATGATGTCAGCATTGTATCAAAGAGTTATAACGAGTTTCTAGCCATGCAGGATTATTTCAACTCTACATTTGTTAGTCAGACAGGATTTCTATTCAATAAAAAAGTGGTGGATGGTGATGAAGTGGGTGATGTGGTTCTCTATACCGTAAGACCTACTGATATTCCACGTACTGACGGAGTGTATGAGATGAACTATGAGTTTACATTGAAACCGTGGATTTATGCTGTCAAACCTAAAGAAGTGGAACTTGTACAAGCTATTATCCTGCGGAGTAAGATGTTTGAGGAGGAAATTATCATTAATCCGGGTGAGGGTTTCCCGTACACCCTGCCCTTAAATTTAGAATAACCATGCACTTAGATTTACGTAAAAAGACAGGTGACAAGTTCACAGCGGACGAATTTAACCAGATAATATCCGCCATTAATGCAAAAGTTGAACAGGAGGCTGGAAAGGCACTCTCTGATGAAAATTTTACTTCGGAGGAAAAGCAGTTTCTTGCTACCTTGGCAGCTAAGGATATTGTCAAGATGATTACTGATGAAGTAACTCGTGCCACAGAAGCAGAAGGTACACTGTCAAGTTCCATAAGCAAACTTTCCAAGGATTTCACTGATTTTATTTCGGACACAGCCGATGCGGATAATGTTATTAACCGTTTCCACGAGATTGTTGCTTTTCTTAGTGGGATTGCCGAAACGGACACTCTTGAAGGTATGTTTTCCGAAATGTCCTCTTCTGTAAGCCAATCAATAACTACGGCAATATCTGATTTTGAAGTTAAGATAAAACTGTTTATTTCCCAGAACTACCAACCTAAGGAATCAGGAAAAGGGTTGTCTGCGAATGATTATACGACTACTGAAAAGGAGAAACTTGCCGGACTTCCCACAGGAACCCAAATTACCCAGAATCTTGCTTCTAAAGTAGATAAAGTTGAGGGAAAACAACTTTCCACAGAAGATTTCACCACTGTACTCAAGAACAAACTGGAGGGTTTGTCCAATTACAATGATGCGGAGGTAAAGAAGAACATCGCATCCTTACAGTCAACTATCAATACACTGGTTAACGAGAATCCTAATGAGGTCATTGATTCATTCAATGAAGTTAAAAAATTCTTGGAGGGTGTCACTGATACGGAAAATCTTGCTGCCATGCTTGCTGCACTGGAATCCAAAATCACTGCAAAGATACCTACCAAACTTTCCCAGCTTAGTAATGATGGAAATTTCGTGCAGGATACGAACTATGTGCATACTGACAATAATTTCACAACCGAAGAGAAAGAAAAACTTGCAGGATTGGCAAACTATGATGATACTGCAATCACTAAGAGTATCAACGATGAGATTACCCGTTCAAAAGCTGCCGAAGCGGCATTGTCCGGAAAACTTGATGAGCTTTCCAAAGTAGCCCTTGCCGATGTAGGCTATTTCGCTATCGAATATGGGGATGAAGAGAGTTCGTCACAGGCTGACCCTGCTGTCACAATCATAAACCAGCCGTACTATGATTACTTCATGGCTAAGTGGGAAGCTGCCAATAAACCTTGTGAGAAAAAACTGGATGGTACTGACTTTGCATATCTACAAGATGATGTAACGTTACGTGCGGATGGTTCTCCAAGTCATTTGGAGGATGCCAATTATTTTCAAGGCGCAGAAATGATTAATTTCAATATCTCTTATTTCTATGATGCTATCAATAAGAAATCAAGAGTGTTCTTTAATCTGGATAAGGAAGCTCCATGTGGCTATCACAGATTTATTCCTTATGAAAGTATTCTTATGCCTAGATATAACCAATATGTAGAGGGTGATAAAATAAAGACTTGCAGCAATTATCAGGTTATAAATAACCAATCTGTTCAGGATTTCTGCAATGTGCTTTCAGCTACTTCTGCGGATATGCTAGGATATACTTGGTGGCAGAACGTTTGTCTTGCATGGTTGGCAGTTGCTAAGTACCAGACAAGAGATATACAAGCCAATCTTCCGGGTATGACTACTGGTCAGGATACCTATGGGCGGTTCAAGAATGGTCTTTTGGATTCCAAACATCAGGCTACCGGACAATGGACCGTTACCGCTACAAGATACAGTAATACTGTTGTTGGTGAAGTAGCCACGGAAAGTTTCGAGTTTAAACCTTATAAGCTATGGTGGTGTGAGAACCTTTTGCATGGTGATGCTTGGATACGTTGTTTCGGTGGTATAACCAAGCTGGTTGACGGAAAACGGTATCTCTATTTTACCCGTGACCCAGAAGTCGCTTCCGTAAAGGCTACTGTGGATGGAAATGATGCTACCAAGTTTGAAGATAAGGTTGAAGTAGCTCGTAATCTTACGGAAGGTAGCTATATCAAGAAAATAAACGGAATGTACCCTGTCCCCTTAGTCAACAATGGAAGCAGCACTACCTGTTTCTGTGATGGACAATGGGGGTGCAACACTCAAGGCGACAACAATATCCCGCTTGTGGGTGCTAATGCGTACGACGCCGCTCTTTGCGGCTTGTTCGCTCTGGGCTTGAACTATGCGGTTTCTTCTCGGTACGTGCACTCTCGGGTTCGGGCTACGTTGAAAAAATAGGTTCTCCTTGAGAACAAATTAATAGGGTTTGGAGTAATAACAATATAAATACGCAAGATATGAGCGAACACGAGGTGAATGGCCTTCCCGATTGTGGGTGCTAATGCGAACAACGCCGCTATTTGCGGCTTGTTCGCTCTGAACTTGAACAATGCGGTTTCTAATCGGAACGTGAACAATCGGGTTCGGACACATAGAATATGAAAATTAGGATAAACATTTGTTTTAGAATAAAAATTAGAATGGCTGTTCATCTTGGCAAGTGCCAAATGAAACTTTTCGCTGCCTTTAACCGCTTAGTAGGCATCAACTTTAGTAGTTGGAGTAAGTCCGAAAAGCCCTTGGGGTGGTAACTACGTAGAACTTATGAAAAAGGTTGGTCTGTTGAAAAAGAAGTTCCTGTCTATGGAAAGACTGATTGCTATTGTTGAGGATATGCACTCTAAATCTTCCCATTGGAACAAACATCTCCGTAAGGAATGGAAAGACTTTGACGCTGATATATCAAAGAATCTCCAAGACTTGTACAATGACTTGAAATACGGTACGTACAAGCATGGTGACTATTATGTGTTTAAGAAATTGGACAGCAGTAAAATCAGGGTTATTCATTCCGCTACTCCTAGAGATAGGATAGTTGACCAACTCCTAGCCGATATATTAGAATTTGTATTCATGCCCAAGTTACAACGAGGGCATGTTTACGGTTCTATAAAAGGACTGGGACAACATAAATGTAGACTGCGTGCTATAAATAAAATCCGCAGACAGAAAGATGATGTGTTTGTAGGCTCTGCCGATATAAGACAATATTATCCTACCTGTAATCCGGATACGATAATCAGAATCCTGTGCAAGTACATAAAAGACAAATGGGTTATCTCCTTATCTAAGGAGTTCCTGTCATTGGGTTATGTTGTACTGGGAAATATCTCGTCTAATATTTTGGGCCATATTAATTTGCTGGATATTGATTACTCTATTGTAAGGAACTTCAAGTGCGACTATTTGAGGTTCTGTGGTGATACAATATTTATTAGTAACAATAAACAGGCTGTTAGGAGTGCTGTTACCTACTATATGCAGAAAGTTACAGAAGGTGGACAGACTGTAAAACCTAACTGGAGTATTCATAAAGTTTCTGATAAGAATATGGTGGGCTTCTTAGGTGTCCGAATAGGTACTACGCATAGAAAACTTCGGAAACGGAACAGGAAAGAAATCGAAAGCAGGCTCTCTGAGTTGAGGCACTCTTCCGACTACTTTGAATGTGAACGTTCTTGGGCAGGAATGAACGGTAGTTTCAAGAACATCAATATGTCTAACTTAATAAATTATTGGAAAGATGTCTATCCAGACTTTTTTGACAGATTACAGTGGGCAAAAACAGCCCATGCTAGTGCTGCTGCGTACAAACGGAAGCACAGGAAAATGGAGATTGAACTTCAATCAGCAAAAGATTGCAGAACCTACAAAATCCCTTTCTTCGGAAATGCCGGATTCAATCCCGACGGAACAATGGCAGTGCTGTTTCGTACCATCGGACAACACAAGAGGTGTTGAGGCTTCCATTGGTGAAGCTCCTAACTGGTACTCTTTTGTTCCGTATCTGAGGTTGGGAGGACTTAGTGATGAAGAGATAGAAAATATCAAAAATGAATATAATGAATTTGTTTTAAACAATCCGGATATTTTTATCTTTTAGGAATTTGTTGTATAGAAATAATGTAGTATATTTGGAAATAAAAAGTAACTATTATGGGAAAAAAGGATACTAACGAGGTTCAGTCGGTACAGGAGAAAAAGAACAAAACGGTTCATAACCGCGGAAATTTCCGTATTGAACTATCACATAATGGAAAAATCTATGTGTTTCTTCCGGGTAAAACCACGATTGTGCCCAAAGATATGGTAATTCCCACGGACTTTAATAATCTCCATATAGAACAATGAATAAGATTATCGACAGTTTGGAAGTAATGTGTGAGAAAGATAATCCGCAGGATAGAAAACTTCTCTTACTCGCCCATTTGGTACAGGATTCCGTAAAGGGTCTTGCCGAGCATCAGCAGGAGTTACAGGGAAGTCTTTCTGAAACAAACAGGAAACTTGACAGTGTGCTTGAGGCTATAACCAAGTATAAAAAAGATATGGACAATTGTCCTGTGTATGGTAACAGGGAACTATTTGATAGGGTTAAATTCCTTATCAAGAATCCAAGATTATCACTGTTTCTTTTCTTAGGCATTATTTCCTTACTGTCGGGATTATTCGGTTCAAGTGTTATCAGCATATTAAAACTAGTGTTTGGAGTATGATAATGAAAAAGAACATTACGATTATTTTAGACCCTGCTCATGGTGAGGATGTTCCGGGTAAGCGCTCTCCCGATGGTGTGCATAGGGAATACCGATGGAGCCGTGACAGAGTTAGGGAACTGAAAGTAATATTGGAGGCAATGGGATATGAAGTTTACAAGACTACCGATTCTGAAAATGAACCGGGTCTTTCCAAGCGGAAAAATTTCGCTTCCAGTCTGAAATCTGACAAGCCCAAACTGTTGTTATCCTTGCATAATAATGCGGCTGGAAATGGTTCTCAATGGATGAACGCACGTGGAATCGCTGTATATACAAGCAAGGGTGTTACCAAATCTGACGTATGCGCTGACTTTATTATCGAGAAGTTCAAAAAAGACTTCCCCGAATTTAAAGTCAGAATGTACAAGCCTACCAATCTTGAAAAGGATTTCGAGGAAAATTTTACCGTTCTTATGGGGAACGGCTATATGGGTGTATTAATTGAATGGTTGTTCCAGGACAATAAAGAGGATGTTAAGGAACTTCAATCCCACCGTACTAACAAAAGGTTTGAAGATTCACTCGTAGAAGCTATCGAATCAATAAACGACTATTTCGGAAAAGATGAAAAATAAGAAAGTTGTGATATTATTTTTGGCTGCATTGGCTGTTTGTGCATTTATATTTATTATATTTGTGCCAAAGAGTAGCGTTACCTCCAGTTCTCCACAGATAACCTATGAGGAATACTTGGAGAAAATAAAGGTTTTGAATGATACTATTCAAGAGCTTAAAGGTGATGTAGCTAAATTCGAGGCTGAAATGGTTCTCTTGAAAGGGCAACGTGAAGTCTTGGAGCAACAAATCGAAATAATCTTGAAGGAATATGAGAAAAAGGATTCTGCTATTGCTAATGGTGATTGGGAGTACAATATTAGGTTTCTCTCAGACTACTTATCCGAGATTGATTCATCTCGGACCCGACACACTACTGGCAATAACCCGACAGCAACTCATTGATATTAATCGTACAATAAATAAGGCTATCCATTTGGAGGAAACTAACAAAATTCTCCAGATGGATTTAGCTATTTCTGATTCCCTCTCTTATTTTCAGAACAGTATTATTGAAAAACAGGATTCTATTATAGCCATTACTGATAAAAAGTACATGGAAACCACCGCTTTATCAGATGATTTACAGAAACAAATCACTAATAACAAAAAACGGTACAGGAGAAACCTGTATAAAGTGGGAGTTGGTGCAACACTTTTGGGAGTTGTCCTAGGAGTGATTTTTAAATAGATAATTAATTTTAAAAACAAGAAAAATGGCAAACGTAGGTTTAACAATTACCGAGGGTGTAAACAATGGTGTTTCCCCTTTTAGAGATGCTTCCAAGAGAAACATTGGTCTTGCCGGACAATTTAATCGTGGTGGTGCTTTCAAGGCTACCAAGATTACATCTATGGAAGATTTCAATGTGATTTTCGGAGGACAGAATGATGCTTTTTATGGACCTCGTATTGTTAAGAGTATCTTTGATGAAGCAGGGAATGCACCTGTTACCCTTTACCTTGCCAGAATGGTGGCTGTGACCGCAAAGGCTGCTACGGCTACTGTGAATTTGGATTCGGGTTCTTCGGTAACTATGGTGGTTAATGCTGCCTATAAAGGTACTCCAGACCCCGGAGCATGGGCTAACGGAATCACTGTTACCCTGTATTCCTACGGGTCACTGGTAAGAGATATGTTCTCTCTTATCGTACAATACAAGACCAATACTCCCGAACAGTACAATTACGGAACACTGGCTGAAATTCAGGATGCAGTAAACAAAGTGAGCAAATATGTTACTGTTACTTTCAACGGTGAAATTGAAAAAATGAAGTTCAAGGATGTAACCGGCACTGTAACCGCCAATACTTCAAGCAATGAAGTTACAGGTTCGAGAACCACATTCACTTCATTGAAAGCCGGAAACGTTCTGTATGATACCAATGGAAAACTTGTGGGTACTATCTCGGCAATATCCTCAGCGACAAAACTGACACTTACCAGCCGTGCCATTACCGCTGTGGAAGGTGCTGTTGTAAAGGTGCGTGAGGATAAGACATTTGTTGCCAAACTTGCAAACGGTGTTGACGGTGAAATCACGGAGAACGATTACAAGCCGGGAGGTACTACGGACAGTCCTACGGGTCTTGCTGCGTTTGACGGATTCGATGTTCAGATTATCGGAGTAACTGAATACCACTCACTTTCTATGGCTAAAGTTCTTCATGCTTATTGTAAGGAGCAGAAAAACGCCATAGGTATCTGTAATTTGCCGTTAAATGCCGATGAAGGTACTGCCGAATTGTACGCTATGGAGTTCCAGACTTCGGGCATCAGTTACTTGTGTAGCTATATGGAATGGTGTACGGTTCCGAATGATAGCGGAAACCCTGTTATGATTCCTGTAATGGGTCCTGTATTGGGTGCAGGATTTATCCGTACTCCTTATTTGCAGGGTGACTTTATCCATATTCCACCGGCAGGAATTGACTCCCTGTTCAACAATGTTATGGAGATGATTCCGCAAAGACTGTCACAGACGGTTATTAATAAGCTGGTTCAACAGTTATCATGTAACATTATCCAGTACGTTGAGAATACAGGGTATTACATTGGAAGTTCCCGTACTTATTCTACCAATGATTTGTACAAGAGTATTCATGTGAGATTGCAGACTTCCTACTATGTACGTTCACTTAATTCCAAGATGCGTTTCTTGGAACAGAAACCGAATACTCCCGAACTTAAACGTGAGGCTCTTGTGGAAGCCAGAAACTTCTTCAAGACCGAATATGATAACGGTGCTTTGGAAAGAAGCGTTGATTTTGACACTGCATACCAAGGTATCTGTGACAAGAGCAACAATCCCAATACTCAGGACAGAAAATTGCTTAACATTGATATTTTGTGGATTCCTACCGAATGTACGGAAAGTGTCCATATCTCATTGTTAAGAAATGACAGTGTATTAACAACAACGGAAACGGAGGAATAATATGAAACCACAGAAACCACAAGATGTATATGTAGCCAACGGGTGGTACTTGAACATTCCTGTTCCCGGCATTATGAGTGATGCTATCTTTGAAACTTTGGAAGGTATGCAGAAACAGTCGGGTACGGTAGAAACCGTGGATGCAGGAACAAACCGTAAATACAAGTTCTCCACACAGTTGACAGATTACGGAGAAATGACGCTTACCCGTTCATACCAAGGTAACGTTACTGACCGTGCTTTGGAAATACTGGTAAACCAGATGATTGAAAACGGACTTAAATTGCCTGTTCAGGCTGTCAAGATGCACAACGGAAAGGAAGTGTTCACTATCGTATTCGAGGGGTTCAGATTCCTGTCCGCAATCTATCCTACATTCGATATTTCCAGCGAAGAGAAATTCACAGTTTCCTACGGAGCTACCTGTGATGACTGGGATATTATTCCAGTAGGTGCGTAAATAGTAACTAACTTAAAAACACTAATCGTAATATGGAAAATTTATTCTTTGAACTGCCCGTAGGATTAAGAATCAACGGTGAGATTCATACAAACGTAGAACTGTTATCGACTAATGGTGTTGCTGAAAAGATATTTTTGAAAAGATTATCTGAAAAACCCTATACTTGGCAGGGGAATGTCGTTTCCGCAGCCGTAAAAAGTATAGGGAACATTCAGATTGGAGCCGAAGTACGCAAGAAGTATCTTGAAGAAGGCTCTGTTACTATTCCGAGTGCCGTTAGAAAGTTACCCATGTCCGAAATCAATACCCTTATGGTTGAGATTCACAGAAGGGTGTGGGTATCTTTCTTTCCAAAACAGGAAATAATCTGCAAGTATTGCGGAAAACGTCTGCTTGCGGATATTGATTTGGACAAAATTGATTATCTGCCGGAAGTGAAGGAAAGAATGGAAACCATGACCAACTACGATGAGATTCCAGTTAAATTGAAACGGGGTTTCCGTCCTCCCGTACTGCCGAAGATTACAACAAGAGAAGAGTATGCAGGCATAACCGAGCGTACATACAACCGCTTCGTGTTCAGACCTCCATTGCTTGAAGATGCCATAAACCACGAGAAATATTTTACTGATAGCATAGGTTTTTGGCGGCGTATAGCAATGAGTTGTCTTGAAAGAATCGAGTGTGTGGACAAAAAGGGAAAAGTAACTGACGTGCTCCCCTCTGAATTTCATACCTACTACGGACTCAAGATGTTCAACGAGTATCTGGATGGTATTGACTTGAGAACTATCCGAAATGAATTGATGGAATATCTTCCTACTCTGCCATTTGCCTACTATGAACCTTGCGGTTGTTCGGAAGCCCGTGAGATTCCTATGGTAATGGACGTGAGCAATTTTTTCTCGGAATGACGTTTTCTCCGTCTGATTATCACTTTTGGCATAAAGAGTACCCCCAGTTTACCCAATGGGCTATGCAAAAGGGTGCTCTTTTTTTACCTAGAGAAACTGCGGAGGAACAGGATAATCAGTACGATTTAACGTCAAAGGCATATATTCTTATGAAACGTCTGGGTCAGGACTATTCCCGTATAATGTGTATGGATTCTGAGGAAAGGGATAAAATATTCCGCATGGAAATGGACCTTATCAGAAAGGAACAAAAACAAAATGAAGAAAAATAGTTATGGCAATACCTAGAGCAACATCGGGCAACAATTCCCAATTCACGTATGATTTCGGAATTACCATAGCCCAAAGTACAGTAAACAAATTGGTGAGATTGACTGGTGCTACGCTTACGCTGGCATCAGCCTATTATGCTTTAAGGACTAATGCCGAGAAGTACGTTGACACATTACGGGAAAATTCCCTCCGCTTCGGTGGCATCCTCTCCACCATGAAAGCTATGGAGGCGGCTCAGAACAGACTTATAAAAGGACAGTCGTTCTTCTCCGTTGACGACCAGCTACGAGGCATGAATTCCCTTATGGCTGTGGGAGTGAAAGTAGGGGAGAACTTCGAGTTTATAAACAAAGCGGCTCATGCTACGGGAAAATCCTATGCACAGTTCGCAAATGCCATATCACAGGGAATACAGGGAAATATGCAGGCTCTAGTTGATATGGGTTTACTGACACAAAGGTCAACAAGGTATTTTGAAAAATATCGTGCCAACACTATACAGCGCCAACAGGCAGTGCTTAATTTCGTAAAGCAACATAAGGGATTGCAGGAACTAATCAAAAACGACTTTCTCACAATACAAGACCAAATGAAAAGGTTAAATGCCAATATGAAGGGATTCCTCACGGGTATTGTGGGAAAACCGAATGATCCTAACAGTCTTTACGGGCAAACTGTGGGCGCTCTTAAATCCGTGGCTGATGCTTTCGCACGAAATTACCAAAGTATCGTACAGTACGGAAAAGGTGTGGGCATAGTTCTCGGCTGGGTTGTCCGGCAAATCGGTCATATAATGGTATGGTTGGGCAGACAGGCTAAACAGGCGGTTAACTTTATTTTCGGTACAAGTGAAACCTTTGTCGAAAGAATGAGGACACTTGTAGTCGTATTGGAGTTTTGGAAACTACGGGTTGTTTCATTTTTCAAAACATACAAGGAGGAAATAAAGACAGTTCTTAAATTGCTTATCGCATATCAGGCTTTGAAGAGTGTGTTTGTCATAAGCAATGCTGCCATTGCTTCCGTAAAGGCTTTCCGTGCCACACTGATGGCGATTCCGTTATTTGGTGGAAAACGTGGGGTTACTCTTACCTTGGGTAAATACCTTACAACATTTTGGAGCAGATTGAAACTTATCTCCCGTATTGTTACACAGACAGGATTCAAAGCAGCCCTTGACACGTTACTCAGCATAATGAAAATAACCGCCACAGGAAAATTCGTAGGCGGTATAGGACGTTCGCTTCTCTTTGTCGTTTCGATATTGAGAAATCTCCCGGCTATAATAACAGCCGTATGGACTGCCCTAAATGCAACCAATCCCGTAGGCTGGATAATACTGGCTACAACCGCATTTACGGTTCTGTACGCAAAATGTGAGAAATTCAGGAATTTCATAAACCGTATTTTCTCCGGAATAAAGGAATCCATACAGATTGTTTGGAACTCCTTTGTATGGTTGTTTACCCAAGTAAGAATCGGGTGGCAAGGATTGAAAGACGGTTTTATCAATTATGTCATAGACCCTGTTTCCGAAGCGATGAAAGGTCTTATCCCCAATATAAACGCCATGTGGGATGCATTTAAGAACAACTCTGTTGTAAAGTGGATGAGGGAAAACATCATAAACCCTATCGGTAAGATAAACAAGTTTATCATGCCTATGGTAAAATGGGCGGCAGGAACTCTTAACCCTGCTATCGGTGCGGTGGATTTTTTCAGAAACACTGATTTTCTACGGAACACTAACAGGGATATTGCTGATGCTGCCCGTGATTTGGCAAACAAGCATGGTTTTGGTGACTATACTTGGGGTGGAAATTCTGTAACTCCTACGGATTCAGTACCTACACCTAACCCGATTATTTCAGGAACTCCACCTGTAAGTCAGAACACTACTGAAAACCAGAGTGTAGTATTGGGAAATGGGGCGGTACAGATTATTGTCCAAAAGGGGGAGAATATTGATGAAAGACGCCTTGCACAGGAGATAAGGCGTATTCTTAGTGATATTCAACGTGATAACAGAATAAGAGGAGGTGTATAATGCCGGAAATATTTTCATCTACAATGTTCAGACCGTTCTACTCCCTTTTCCGGAGTGGAACGTCAAATGCTTTTTCGGGTGACTCCGGAAGAAACCACAGAGGTTACACGCTTACACGTGGGATAATAATCAGTTCCGAGGATTTGAAAAAAAGCCTGTGGGAAAAAGGTTATTTCTTCCAGTTCAACCCACAGACCATATCCGACAATAAGTCTACCGAATATGAGGTACGTCCTTATGCCGGATTACCGTACAACGATTATAATTGGAGCAATGGGGGTGAACGGATAATAAGTTTCCAATTGTTTTTGGATGATACTCCGCAAAGCCATATTGCCACTTTCCGTCCGGATGTTCTTGCCGACCAGATTGACGGAACCAGTACCAATAAGAACGCTTTCCAGTGGACCAGTTCGGGAGCGTATTCCCGTACACGTGCGCATGAGAGGGGGGTGCTTGACAAAGTGGAGCTGTTACAGTCTTTCCTTTATCCTGCACCAGTGGATAATGAGGAAACCCCCAAATTCGCACAGGGAGGAGTTGTTTCAATGAACCAGTTCAGACCACCGGCTACGCTTGTGTTCGCACTGGGTCCGATATACTTGGAAGGTGTTTTGAAAAGCGCTCCTGTAAATTATACATTGTTCGATTCGGACCTTACGCCCATAAGGGCGACGGTGGATGTGGAAATAGGAGTGTTTGAGTACCAGAGTTTAAACCATATAATGATACCCGAAAAATGATAAGCCCTAATTTTTACAATACTAAGAACCTTGTTTCCCAGTTTTTGGGGGGCAAGGTTTTGCATTATCCAGTAAAGGATAAAAGCATAACTTATGAATGGTACGACTATGTTATAAAGGCTCACGAAAACCTGTACACAATAGCCGCAAGGATTTTCGGTGACAACCTTGAATATATGTGGACGTACATTGCGGACAACAACCCACCACGTATGCCCGATGATTGGAAAACGGGTGATATTATCCGGCTTCCCAGAGTGATAATAAGAGATAGTGATATTCTAACAACAAAATACAGCAATGTTCCAACCGATACAACCTCAGTTTAAGATTCGTCTTTACCCACGTGACAGCCGTCCGCAAGGTAATGACAAGTTCTCTTCCAAGGGATTGAGATACAATGCCGATAAATTCGCTTCCTACATGGATATAGAGGAATGTGTCGCATATCCTGTGGTGTATGAGGAAACCGCGGATTTGATTAACAAGCTGACGTTTACAGTTGACAAGCACTCGGATGTCCTTATTTACCGTATGTTCCTAGGAATGTGGATTGTCCTTTTCGGTGGTTACTACGATGGCGACGGTAAAGGAGTGCGGAAAGTTTTCTCCGGCACTGTCACACGTATATACCTTGACTGTCCGGATAACGGTAAGATACGTTTCCGGGTGGAATGTATGGGGTACTCGTTTAATCAGATGGGAAAGGACACCTACAATAATTTCACTTATCCCGACCCTAATAGCAAACGTCCTTTTGCCAAAGGAAGAACAACCATAACGTTGGAAAACCTTATACGCGGAATAGTGGAAGAATGTGGTATGGTAGTGGGCGAAATATCGCTGCCCTCTGCAAAAGCAGGGGAAACATTCACTTCCACGCATATTAGGTATCAAAAAAATATCTCCGATTGGAAATTCTTACTATCTTTGGCAAAGTCCTATGGGTGCACAATATGGACGGAGGTTCGTGACGGTACGGAATATTTCTATTTCGTGGATATAAACAGGGCTGCGGATACGATTAATGATGAGATTTCATTTGTATATCCTTTGCAGGGTGACAAACTGAAAGTGGAAAATGTCAACGCTTCCGAAGTACAGAGATTTTCCGACACAAGGTGGAACCGTCCACGTATAATGAGAAGCGTTTCCGTTACCGAGGATATAGACCAAGCCAATGCGGTGGTTCGTTCATCCTATGACGTGGATATGGAAACGGGTGACGTTAAAATGCAGGTAAGTGAAATCGGTGAGGAAAACGGCAGAAAGGTTATCTATATGTATGAACTTGATGAAGCCAAGGTTGAATACCTAAACCGTACCAATCCCGAACTGGCTGACAAGATACGTAATTCGGGAATAACCGATATGAAGTGGAGCAGTGGTGTTCCCATTAAACAGGAATCACCCGAATATGCACGCTATTACTATAAACAGACCAAGATTGTGGATGCGGAAACCGCTGTTTTTGACCGTGCATTTTTCGGAATAACCGTGGAAGCTACGGTTAATCAGGATTTGGATATACGCTCCCAAAGGTCTTATCCGATACGCGGAATACTACGGTATGACACAACAAACCATACCAGCCGTTATTTTTTAAGAGCCTTGCGTCATGTGTGGGATTCCAATGGAACCAGTACCGAATTAGAATTTATACGATGATTGAATTTTACAGACTTACAGGAAAAAGTGACGGGGATAGAATACAGGTAAAAGCCCGTACAGGTGAGGAAATGTACGCACCCATGATTAATGTGGGTACGTCCACTTCCGTACCTACACAGAAATGGCTGTTGGAGAACAAGGACAATTTCATTGCCCTAGTTTCTTATGAGCGGGATTCGTTTTCCCGTCCTCTTATTATAGGATTCTATCCCGTCAAAGGTGCAAAATCTTCCGATTTCGATTTGATGCTCAAGGTTATGAACCTGTTTGATAATCTCCTTGAGCATCTGTTACAGGCAAAGACCAATACGATGATGGGTCCGCAGATGTTCTTCCCGGATACCATACAGAAAATACAGGAAACGAAAGTGAAGCTGGAGGAACTTAAACAAGAACGCTTAGAGATAAACAAATAATGGAAACTGTTGCACTGTTATATGAAGATTACCAGAAGGAACTTGCAGAGGATTTCAAGAACACCTTTTTAAAGCGTGCTTCCGATACCGATTCAAGCAGGTCTAATGATACGGTCATTGACGAAGTTACAGATATGCTGTCAACCAACATAGCCGTATATACGGAAAAACTTCTCCAGCGATGGGGATTCTCTTCCGGCGGTGAAGGTGGTGGCGGTGGTGATGTTACCGTAACTCTTGATGATTTGTTGAAAAAATACCTTTCGGATAACTACGTCACAATAAAGGGCGACCAAGAAGTTTTCGGTGAAAAGGACTTCCGTAAGGGAATACGTATTGCAGGAAGAAGATTATACTGGGATGAAGGTAATGACGCACTTGTAATTGAAGGTGCTGCATATACTACCCGATGGTTGTCCGCTAAAGGAGTGTCACCGGGTGGTGGAGGTGCAGGAAGTGGGGGTGCTGCTGCCATGTACCAATTGATAGATGTAAGCCCTAATGATACCAAGGATGCCGTACTCGGTGCGGAAAAGGATTATGTACTTACATTTGACGGGAGTTTCTGGAGAGGTATGCCCAATAAGGGAGGTCTTTCCAGCAAACTTTTTACTGCCCTTGACAAAGAGGGGAACGAAGTGAATCCGGATGATGAAAATGCGGAAATATATGCCATACGTGCCAATTATTCCCTGTGGTCTGTGGGATTCCTGTCTGCCAAAGGTATATCTGATGGAGGAACAGGAGGCGGTGGTGGAGGTGCAGTAGCCCTGTACCAGTTGCTTGACGTGGAGAAAAATGCTGATATAGCAGGTGTGGCAGGTGCTACAAAAGGCAGCGTACTCACATTTAACGGTGACAAATGGTATGCGGACAAACCTAAAACCGCTGCCGGAATAAGCAATCTGTTCACCGCACTGGATAAGGATGGAAATGATGTTGACTTAAATGATGAATCAAAGCTAAGCACTATAACAAATATACGTGCCAATTATGCGTTATGGTCTGTGGACTGGATTTCCGCAAAGGGAAAATCTTCCGGCGGAAGTGGCGGAGGTGGTGGTCTTATCAACCTCGTCTACGGATTTGAATCACTGGGAGGAACGTTTGACAACAACGACAATTCGGCTACTTTCAACGCTTTCACCATAAATGAGATTTGGAAACTTGCAAGTTCGGGGCTTACCAATGTAACGGTTACAGGTTCGGGTAATGCGGTCACGGATGTTACAAAAGGTTCTGACGGGCGTTCCCTTACATTCACCAAAGGGAGCACATTTGCCACCAAATCGGAATTTGATGCACTGAATACCAAGTTTAACGACTTTCTTACCGGAAGTGATGCGGATGATATTATAAACAAGTGGTCTGAGCTTGAAGTTTTCCTGCAAGGCATGAAGGAAAGTGATAATCTTGCGGTCATATTGCAGAGTAAAATGGACAAAACAGCGTTCAGCAAACTTTTCACTGCACTGGATGCTTCGGGTAATGAGGTTGACCCGTCTGACAGTACAAAGACAATTGCGTCCATACGGGCTAATTTCGGTTTTTGGGGTGTCGATTACATATCCGCTAAAGGAGTGTCAAAGGGAAGCGGTGGTACAGGAGGGGCTTCCACGTTGTACCAGCTGGTTGACGTTTTGGCTAATGATACTGAGGACGGTGTGGAAGGTGCTGCTGCCGGAAAGGCACTGGTATTTGACGGAACTCATTGGAGAGCGGGTGATGCTGGTCTTAATGAGAGCCAGCTTTACGCATACCTTACCGCTAACAGGTATCTTACGCAAAGTGCTGCCGATAGCAGATACGTAACATCCTCACGGAAAGTCATTGCCGGAACTGGTTTGTCCGGCGGCGGTGCTCTTACTTCCGATGTAACCTTATCACTGGGTACTTCGGGAGTTGTTGCAGGTACGTACACCAAGGTTATGGTAGATGCTTACGGAAGAGTTACTTCGGGAACAAACCTTTCCGCTACGGATATACCTAACCTTGACTGGTCTAAGATAACCACTGGGAAACCTACAACTCTTGCCGGGTATGGGATTACTGATGCCGTTACCTTGACTACTGCTCAGACTATTTCGGGAAGAAAAACGTTTAGTCAGAACATAGTATTCAACAATAACGGTGGTATAACATATACTGATTCAAATGTAGTATTAAGAAACTCAGACGGTCATACAATACTAGCTAGTTTCGGAAATGGTGAAATAAACCTAAGACCTAATGGGCATAATAATACGGAAGGTGCTGTTTGGATTAATAAGGAAGGAAATGTTCAAGCACCGTCAGTATCAACAAATACCATTACGATAGGAGATGCCCAGCTTGTTTATGATTCAAAAAACAAGGCTCTGAGAGTGAAACATAGGACAGACGGAAATACGGTAGGATTCTACTCGGACGGTTGGATTACGGCTCTTGGAGTGCAGACAGGCGGTGCTGGTGGAGGAAGTGGTGTCATAAAGACCGTATATAGCTTCGCAAATCTTACTGACGGCACAACCTTTTCCGATTCAGACCTAAACAACACATTTAATGCGTACACGGTAAAAGAAATTTGGAAAATGGCGAAAGAAGGTGGTGGAATAAAGAACATCGCCCAGTCGGGGAGTGGAAATGCCATAACAGACATGACACTTAGTTCTGACGGAAAAACCATTACTGCTGTATTCGGGGAAACATTCGCAAGGCAACAGGACTTAGGCACGCTTAACAATACCGTAACACAACTTAGTAACAAACTGAACAATTTCCTTGAAGGGCTTACAGGAAATGATACCTTAACCGAACTTCTCGCATTGAAAGCGGACAAGACCATAACGATAAGCGCAGGAACTGGTCTTACGGGAGGTGGAAACCTTTCCGCAAACCGCACATTGTCACTGGCTACCACAGGGGTTAAAGCTGGTACATATACGAAAGTTACAGTAGACACCTACGGGCGTGTTACAGTCGGTGATAATCCTACCACTTTGGCAGGATATGGTATTACGGACGCATATACTAAAACCGAGGCTGACGGGAAATATGTAACTATTGCCACGCCCCAAACTATTACGGGGCAAAAGACTTTCACTAAGAACATCGCAATGAATAGCGGTATAGGTCTGTCTTACAGTGGAAATACTGTTTTCAGAAACACTTCGGGGAACACTGTTATTTCAAGTTATGGAGATTCGGGGATGCTCTATTTCCGCCCTAATGGGGATACATCTGATGTCGGAGTAGTGCAGATAAACAAACAAGGTCATATCAATGGTGTTTCTGCGGGATTTAAAGGTGGTGTGTCTGCTGCCCGTCTTAGCGCAACTGAATATGTGCAGATTGGAGATGCCTATCTGAAATGGGATGCAGCGAACAATGCCGTGTACGTGATTAAAAAGGACGGTACAACTCCTGTGGGATTTTATTCTACTGATTGGCTGTCCGCTAAAGGAGTGTCCATGTCCGGAGCACAGACCGGAACTCTTGATAGCCTTAATGACGTGGAAATAACGGACCCTGTAAACGGACAGGCATTGAAATACGACGCTGCGTCAAAAAAATGGGTGAACGGAACCATTGATTCTTTCAACGTAAATCAGATGTGGGCTGAATTGAAAAAGGCTGATTCAAGTAAAGTCATAGACGCAAGTCATATCCCTACTTCCGTATTGGACGGTAGATGGGTGACTTTATCCACCAACCAAACTATTACAGGGCAAAAGACGTTTACGCAAAATATATTATTCAGCAACAATATAACAGGGATAAGGAATACGGCAGGTAATCTTGTATTCGGTGCAGGAAATGAGAATATCTTCTGTATTTTAAATGACTATGTAGGTCCAGTAGAAGCAAAAAACAACCAGTTGGTATTAGGTAATGATGTTGGTTATTGGAAAAAGGTAACGGCTGGGCAGTATATTTCTAAGGTTGCCACAGGGGTATCACCTTTGATAGTTTCAAGCAATACAACCGTAGATAATCTAAGCGCGGATTTGTTGGACGGATACCATGCGTTCGGCACATCAAACGCCCTTATAAAATACGGATATACGGTAGGGGGTACTGAACCTGCATGGTGTAGAATAGCTACGTACTCAATACGTAATACGGAAACAATGACAGATGTTTGCTTTGTGCTGCACTCAGCCTTTAGCGATTTGTTTGGTCTGTTGGTTGTTAAAACTAGGGGTACGGCTGTAGTGGAAGGTCTATTGATAGCGTCATACAATATCAATAGGCTAAACATACGTATCTATCATGATGCGGAAAAGAAAAATATAGAACTGTATTGTTATGGTGGAAGTAACTATTCCATAATACAAGCCAATCTGTTATACAGCCATGACCGAAACGGAGGGGCTAATACGAATATAACACTATACAGGGCGGATACAAAAGCACCATCGTGGAGCACTTATGTTAATCCGGGTTTTGTAAACTTGCAGAATTCTTCTGAGATGGCTAAAAAACTGAAAACCCCAAGGACTTTATGGGGGCAGTCATTTGACGGTTCGGCTAATGTAAGCGGAGATATGACGGGTGTTGGTAACATAACGATGAGCGGTGTACTGACAATAAAGAATTCAACCTACAACAAACAGCTTATAATATGGTCAGCAGGTTCTACTGCAAAGAATCAAGGAGAAGGTATTTGGTTCAGATGTGATGATGCACCCCAAGAAGTAGTATTACGCCATGAATGGTATGATACATTTGTTCCCGGTTACGGACTTGCTGTCAGCAAACATGATTCCTTGGAAGCAGGAGATGTAAATATGTTCTTTTACAACACAGGACGGTTTATATCAAAAGCACCGCAAGGAACATCACCATATCAATGCGTGTCTACTACTGTAAATGCCAATCTTAATGCAGACCTTCTTGACGGATTGCATGAAAATTCGTTTTTAAGATACCGAGATACTTATGGCATTGACGGCTATAATACATTGTGGTCACAGATAGGTATAAGACAGTACAATAATGCAAAGCCTGACGGAATGGCTAATCCTATATATAATTATGGGGCTGTCGTATCTTTACCAGCAAGTGGTCCAAGATTAGATATATGGTATAACCATAATTCGTCAGCGTCAGATTACAATACAAATGGCATCCAGTATAGGAGTGGATTTAATGACGATAAAAAACCTTGGAGAATGTTACTTGACAGTGTAAACTACGCCAGCTATTCTGACGGACGATACGTAAAGAAAGCAGGTGACACCATGACAGGGGATTTAACGATGAACAATACTAAAGGATTCAATATAGGTTGGTCAACTAGAGTGGTTAAAACTTCGAGTGTTTGGATTCATGGTGGCAGTGATGCAGCTTCCGTAGACGATGCAAATTTACGTTTTGGCTCTTGGAATGGTATAGGCTGGTATCCCACAATAAGCGGACAAACCGTTGCACAAGGGAAAAACGCCATGTGGTTGAATGTTAGAACAGGTGCGCTTAATGTAGCAGGGGGTATTAAAGAAAGTACAATATGCATCGGAAGAGTTAATAGTGCAGGCAATTATGATGCTGCATATAATGGAGAGATAAACAGATATGACCACCATTTGCTTTTACAGCACCATTCGGGAAAATACTTGATTATGTGTACTGGTGGTGGATTAGCAGGTATTGGTACTAATTCTCCGGGTGAAAAACTTCATGTTGCTGGAAATACAAGAACTGACGGGTACTTTAAATCCACCGTAGGCACAGGAACATCACCTTATCAGTGCTCGTCCACTACATTGAATACCAACTTGAACGCGGATATGCTGGACAACTGGCATCTTAATTTCTTACCTAGAAATTACAATATAGGTAGATGTTATGCAGTAAAATTTGCTCTAGGTGGTAAAGATAATGGTTGGAAAAAGATATTCGCTTGTTCTGAATCGGGAGCCACACCATATAGGTCAGTAACGGTTTGGGGAAGGATATGGTACGCCTATGGAAGTCATGCACAGTCAGAAGTATGGAATTATCACTTCTGTGCCATATTTTATATGAGAAGTGGCCCTAGTTCTTCTGATAGTAGTGTGGGAACTGTTGAAAATTCAGCACGCCTTTATCTCCCCACATTTGCAAAAGGAATGGATAACATTCGCCTTGTACGTGTAGGAACAAACAATTTTGAATTGCAGGTGCGTCAAATTGGTTCATACCACAATGCAAACATTGAATACCAATATTGGTCTTATGGGTGTAACGTTTCCGCATGGGAAAGTCTGCAATCCACATCCAACACGTCCGTGGCTGTATCGGCTGGAGGTGCTTCCACGTTGGCTGACAATAGGGCTTCTAGTGCGGATGTGCTTACTACTTCGAGAACTTTGTGGGGCAGACCGTTCAATGGTTCAGCGAACATTGACGGGAATATAGACAATGCGGCAGTAATAACTTCCAAAGGTGGTATTTGGCTAGATTTAAAAGGTTCCTCAGGAGTTGCATTTTACGCAGGAGGTTCTCTTTGTGCAGTAATGAATACTACGGGAGTTGGAATAGGAACTAGTTCACCGTCACAAAAATTGCACGTAGCAGGAAATATCATAGCCACTGGAGCAATTACTGCCAAGGCATCCTCTTCCGATATAAGGCTGAAAACCGATATTCAGGGTTATGATGCTATGGGTATTATCCGTAAATTCCGGAGTGTGAAGTATCACTGGAACGCTATTGCCAAGGAAAATTCCGAAGTGTTCAACCATGATAACTGGAATTATGGTCTTATCGCACAGGATTTGCTTTCCGGCGGTTATAGTCAGTGGGTGAAAGACGCTTTCAATGACTACTATACCATAGATTATGAAAGACTTATCCCTGTTGTATGGAAAGGTTTGCAGGAAGTTGATGATGAAGTCACAAAACTGAAAAAAGAAGTAGCTCGACTCAATAAGAGAGTTAAGGAGCTTGAAAAATCCCTGTGTGCATAAACAGGGATTGCTTTTTGCGCTTTTTGGATAATATTGTTATATTTGGAACAAATAAAAAACCGTTATATGAAAAAAATAATTATTTGGCTGGCAAAAGTATTCCACGTGGAACTTCCCAAAGCGGAAGTAATTAAGGAATATAAATGGATTCCTCTGGATGGTAAAATCATCGGGAATGTTGTCATTGAGGGAGATGAATTGATTAAGGGAAATGTAGAGGTTACGGGTAATCTTACCGCTACCGGATATATTACCGCAAGGGGTTCGGATAGTTTACCATTAAAATTAGACTAAATATGGGACATTCTAATGGAAAAATAACCGCACCTGTCGGTATAGATGCTGATATAGCTCCCGTACTGGGAGTAGGTAGCTATGACTTGGGTTATCTTTGTTCTAACGCCCACGGCAAGATTAATAAATGGAGCTATATAAAACCTAAGGAAGCCAATACTCCAGACTTCAACAATGCCAATCTTCCGGGTCTTATCTATGATTCGGTAAACAAGACCATAGTATATGATGCCCCGAAAACATGGTACAGGGCATTAGACTTTGACGGTTACGACCATAACGCCAAGCCTCCTACAATAGACAATGAGCTTTTGCTTAATCCTGTAAGTTCTACTGCTGTAAGATGGACACTTACAATAACTCCTTACTGGGCAGACCCTAGATATAATTGGGGGAGTATCTTAGGTGGGTTTACATGGGCTAACATGAAAATAAAGGTAGAAGTCTACAATAAAAACAATGTTCTTGTAGATTCCGGAACGTTTACTGTAAGCGATATTGCCGATACAGGTAGGGTTTCCTTGGAGTTATTAAGAAATGGACTGATAGTTTTTGGAGATACATTTATTTATCTTAAAGGGTATTTCTGCGACTATAACGGGAATGTTCTCTGTATGATTCCCAGTTCTTCTGACGGACTTGTAAAAAAGCCCATAGTTGTTACACAGAGTTTGTACATCTATATTGGAGAAACTACCGCCAATGCTTCGGGATTTGCTGTTACAGGTTCTCTTGTGGGTGGTGATGGAGGTACTTCCGCACAATGCCGGCTTAACGTTACCAATAATACTTCCAGTAATTATGTGGCTTCCGCTGGTAGACCTTATGCACGGTATAGATGGAGGGCTAAAGACGGTTCCTATACAGGCTCATGGTCAGGAAATATATCCATGCCATCATGTGCCAACATACCAAAATCTTTCACCCGTATGGACACAGTGGATGCAGGAAGTCCACCGTCTTATGGAAATGTAACTCAATGGTACATAGATTATCAAGTAGTTATGTATTAAAAAGAAAAAGCCCACCTAATAAGTGGGCTATTTTTATGTATTAACGTATTCTGGGTCTGGACCGCTATCCTTTTTCATTCTAAGGATAACTGGCTTGATTCGGCTCCATTTATTAATCTTGCCATGGATGTTGGAACAAAGACAGGTAATAATTTGGTGATAACAGATTTAATTTATTATATTTGTGGAGTTATATAGGCACATTCTAAAGTAAAAATTATGGAAATTAAATTCAATTCGTTACAACAGGCGACTATCGGAGTATCGGGTAGTGATATTACCTATGAATGTACAGGTAATGCCAACATTTCTGGAAACGTCCTCAATACATTTGAAGGAGGTAACATTACAAAGAAAGGTGATGGAACACATCTTGCGACTTTCAGTTCTTTTAGAGATGGACAGATGAGTATAAACTTTGAAGGCGGTTCTCCGGAGGACTGGCCCAATCTTATAGAGGTTGCCAATACTTTCCTGTCCAATTTAAGAGAAAAGGTAGGCACTATTGATGTAAGTACAATGAAAATTTAAACTAAATATTGATTATGGCTGAAACTAAGAAAGAAAAAGGATTGACGCTCACAAAAGGAGAAACCATCCAGTTGGCTGCAACCTTAAAAGAGTTACATTATGGTAGCCTGTCCTCTGACGGGGCAATGAAATTATTGAAGAACACCCTTAGTGTATGCAAGGAACAGGATGCTGCCGAAAAGGCGCAACAGACTATTGTCAAAGGTTTCCGTACCGATGAATACAAGATGTTGAGCGAAAAGGTGCAGCAGAATGACGCTACGGAAGAGGAAAAGAAAAAATTCGATTCCTTGAACCGCACGGCAATGAACAAAATCAATGAACTTACAGATATTCTGTACAATGAAGAGGTAACTCTTGAAGTACAGAAATTCACCGATGAGGAATTTGATAAAATCCGTGAGGCTAACAAGGATAAAGTTACTAACGGTGGATTTGTCACCATTTACAAGTGGTTATGTTAAAAGGATTACAAAGCAGGTTTCTGTTGGTTGATGGCAAGTTCAACCTTACTTCCGGAGTGGAGAAGCATAAAGACAGCATTTGGTTTTATTGTGTGTTTGATACTTTTCGTATTTATGCTTCCGATTTCGGGGCAAAATTTGTCAACTTCTTACAGAAACCGGCTTCCTTTTTCGTAATGAACAGGACACTTATAATCGGTAACTTGCAGAAAGGAATCAAGAAATACATTCCCGGCGTTTCTGTAAAGACCATTGATGTAGGATATTTCGCCAATGACAGGACTGAATATCACTTGAAAATCGAATATACTTCCACGGATGATAAACAGAACAAGATTGATGATGTGACTTTCGTATAACCGGCTGTTGTGATTTGCTGTTGTGACTTGCTTCAAATTTAAATTATAACTTTACTATGGCTCAGACAAAGGAAGAACTTTTAAAATACTTCGCCAGTCTTGACGTGGCACGCTTGCAGAAATTGCAGAACTATTCCAAACTGCTCATAATTCCGGAAGAGGATTTGCTCTCAAATGCCACCATGTCACAGATGGTTCAGAAAGCCCACTCTCTGGCTGATTCCCTTTTTCCCGAATGGACTGACCGCAGTGAATCGGATTTCGGGGAATTTCTAGTGGAACTATTCGCCATTTTTTCGGAAAAGGACTTTTGGTATCTCAATGCTTTTGCCAATGAGAGCATATTAAGAAAAATGCGCTCTTACAGCAACGCTTTTTCCAAGGCATCCTCTATGGGTTATCAGGCTATCACCTGTAAGAGTGCTTCGGCTAGTTTCAATGTACAATTCGTTGCCGGACCTGCTGCCACATATCACAGGGGCGACCTGCTTGTAAGTGTGGGTGACAGGAAATTCACCAACTGGGATGAGTTTTCATTGCCTGTAAATGCTGCCAGCACCACCAAACAGATTACTTTGCATGAGGGTACACTTTATGCGGAGGATTTCATGTTCAGCGGTTATTCGGTACTGGTAAGAAAGGAGAATATTGATATAAACAGCATTTCCGTGGTTATTGACAATATAACCTATACACGGGTGAACAATTTCGGGTTCTCATCTCCCGAAAGCACACATTACCTAGTCATTCCGGAAGAGGACGGTTCCGTTGGGATATTCTTCGGTGACGGTACTTATGGAATAAAACCACCCATAGGAAAGGCTATCCATGTCGAGTACAGGAAATCAAGCGGTGCTGACGGAAACCTGTCTGTCCAGAACGCTTCCGTACTGGATTCCCTTGCATCACGCAGCGCAACTTCCGTAACCATGCTTACGGCTTCCGCTGGAGGTACTGACGCGGATACATTCGCTGCCATACGTGAAAAGGCTCCCACTTATTTTGCCACAAAACGGGCTGTTATCAATGAGGAAATTGCTGAAAAGACACTCAACAATTTCCCGTTTGTACATAAGTCCAAGGTAAAGGTAATGGGTAGACAGGTAAGTTACATGGTTATTCCTACTTCGGGTAATGCAGAACTTAATTCTTCCGAGCTTTCCACGCTGAATACGGAATTTGTTCCCTATGTTATGGGCGGTTATGAGGCTAACCATGCAAACAACCAGTATGTGAATCTTCTTACAGCACTGGGTGCTACAAAATTCATAGTGGACGCTGTTGTCGCTCCCGGCTATGATATGGCTTCCATACGTAGCGGTATCTTGCAGGTGATAAGCGATGTCACCAATCCTTTGGTACGTGCGGAATATGGAGTGGGCATAACCAAATCGGGTCTGGATATTCTTATCCGTTCCTCTGTTGCCGGAGTTCAGAACTGTACGTTCAAAAAACTTTCAGGAAGTTCGGAATCAATAATTCCCGAAGTTAGTTTAGGAGAACTGGAGATTTTCAGTACAATTGACACATCTAAAGTGGAGGTAAGATTAAATGTCGTTTAAAAGTAACATACCGGAACAGGTGCTTGCACACCCCAATACGAGAAAGTTCGTTTCCGTGATGGATGGGGTAAATGAAGTGAAATCGGATATTATTTTCACTTCATTACGTGCATATAATCCGGCACTTCTCCTTGATAAGAACTGGCTGCTTAAACGTCTGGGTGACTATGGGGTTGATTTCATACCTATGGAGTTTCCGTTACCTGTTATACAGCAGTTTCTTCTTAATGCGGATATTATCCTTGGCACAAGAGGGAGCAAAAAAGGCGTTGAACTGTTTCTTAGCGTAATGACACTGGGAACGGTATCGGTAAATTTCAATTCCTTTTATGCAGACCCACAGGTGTTGCTTCTCAACTCCCTTATACAAGGGCATATAGTAGGTGACACGACAGACCCCAAGTTCTATCTTATAGGTAACTCGGATATAATAAATCCTGCGGTTACTTTCTCGGCTACGATAAACAGCAAATATTTCGGTACTTCATATAAGGATATTATTGTAAGTACAATAAAAAAGGTGCTTCCGTCATGGTTGGGTTTCAGTCCTAACAAGACCATAAACATTACCACCAATACGGCAAGCAGCTATTATTTTCATCCGTTACTAAATCCGTATTTTGTATGAGTGCAATCATAGAAAGAGCGTTCAATAAGACGCAGAAAATTATCCGTGCGGTTTTCAGAGGTTCCCCTAACCTTATAACCACATCGGATTTGAACCGGCAGTTCGAGAGCATGAGGTATCAGGCTGACCGGATAGATGAACGTATCGGTGTAGTTAGTGACCTCTCACTTAAAGTGGAAGTTGAGGATAATACTTGGACTATCACACCGTCATTTACTTATCTTGAAGCCAAAGGTCTTGCTTTCAGTCCGGCAAAATCGGCTGTTTCATTGTTTAGCGAGAGTGGGGTTTATCTTTGCTTAACTGCTGATACTGAAACAGTTACGTATGCTTCGGACTTTAGCCATGAAATTGCCGGCGCATCATTTTCAGACGGTACTTCTATGGCTTCCGCAGACCAGTTGGTGTACAAGAACGAGAGCATAGTGGTTGTAAAAGACCCGTCCACGCTTAATAATTTGGTAGCCGTTCTGGCACGCTGCACAAAGGATGCCACAATCATTTATGCCATACCTAACAGGTCTACCATACAGGACTACGTGAAATCCGTGGTTAATCCTCTTTTAAGCAGAATACAAGTTCTGGAAACGGCTATTATAAATACCGTTACCGTGGGAAGTATAATGATGTGGAACAAATCCCTCTTGGGAAAAGTCACTATCGAGGATATAAAGAACTCCATTCCTTATGGCTTCGTTCCCTGTCACAGACTTATGTTGGGTTCTGCCACAGCCAATACCGAATTTGCGGCATGGTCTGCCTACTGTAAGGAACTGGGATTCACGATAACAATGACCGGAGGTTCCACATATTCAATCAATTTCGCACAGATTTCGGGAGTTCCGCTTATGGACGGACGTTTCCCGTTGGGTCCTAATACTGCCTACACTTTGGGTTCTACCGGAGGTAATGAATCCGTTACGCTTACTGAGAGACAGCTTCCACCGCATACCCACGTATATTCCGGAACAAACAAGGATGTCGGCAGGTCTTACAATTTCACCAAGGCTAACGGTAAATCTGGAACTTATTCCAAAACCCAAATTGCGGAAAATGGTTCGGGAGCGGATGGTAACGACAACAGAAGTGCGGCTTCCGAAACCACATCCACAGGTGATGGCGGTGCAGTTAATATAATGCCTCCGTATCTGGCGCTTTACTTTATTATAAAGATAAAATAGGTTTTTCCGGCATTTGTTTGTTTCAAAAACTTTTGTATCTTTGTATTGGTATTTGATGCTAATTCTCTATGTCTTTATCTAAGGTTGGACCCAGTGATGGGTCTAGCCTTTATATTTATATATCATATAATATTAAAAACGAAATTATTCACTCTAAATACTTATTGCGAAGATGGAAGTTGGAAGTAGCTTGATTTTAAGCAGTGCTGAAATAACAGCTTTGGGTAGTACGGTTGACGAGGTACTTGAATCATTAACCTTACCCAATCCCGAATATCAGAACAAGATACGTTTCGGACGTAATAAGAAATTCTATTCAACCATACCCAAGACTCTCTGTTATGTATCACGTGAGGGTTCCGGCTATGTTTTACCACGTTACTATTTTGGTGAACTTGGAAAGTACGGTAATGAGGGAAGAAACATTGATGGAAAATTCAGATTCGCACTACGTGATTACCAACAGACCTTTTGGGATGAAAACAAGAAACATCTTGAGGAAAGTACCGGAATACTCCTTGAGGGCAAATGTGGTAGCGGCAAGACAATAATGGGATTGTGGATTTCCCTTGAACGTGGAAAACAGACCCTTGTACTTGTTCCTACTTACTACCTTGCAAAACAGTGGCAGCAGAGAATATCCGAAGCGACCACCTGTTCCAGTATTGTTATAGGCAGCTCCGATACCGAGATTCCCGTTGACAAGGATTTTACCATAGTTGTTATGGACTTGTTCTCATGCAGGGTTCTTCCGGAGGAACTGGTAAGGAATGTCGGTCACGTGATAATGGATGAGGCCCATAGAATCGGTGCTGAAACCTATTTACCTATCCTAAAGGAAATTCCGGCTAAATACCGTACTGCACTTACAGCTACTTTCAGACGTGCCGATGGGGTACACCGCATACTTAAATACCATTTCGGGCTACATTTGGTTATGGCTAACGAGTTTCCAAGACCTCATGTTTACGCAATACGTACAGGTGTTACCATTGACAAGATATTCTCCAGCAAGATTCCCCATGAAAGATTTTTCCGCTTCATGGATGAGAACGGTCTTAAATACCATGAATCTACGGGGGCTGTCGAGTTCAAGGCTACTGACCGGCTGAAAAAACTTATTGAAATGTGGCCCACAAAAAACGTGGAGAAACAGGAGTTACGCAGGGTGATGAAAAAGGCTACCGACCTTAGTTATCCTGTTATTGACGGGTATCTGAACGACCACTCAGGAAGAAGAAAACTTATGATTAACCTTATAAGGAAATGCCTTGATGCCGGAAGAACCATACTTTTCCTCTCCAAGAGAAAGGACACCCTTAAAGCCCTTACCGAATTTTTTTCCACCTATAAGCCCATGCTTATCATATCTGAAACCAAGGAACGTACACCCGAAGAGGAAGCGTACCTGCAAAATGAGTGCCGGCTTATATTCGGAGTGACACAACTTGCGAAAGAGGGTTTGGATATTGACCGTATTGATACCCTTATTATACATCTGCCCATGAAAGACACGGAACAAGCCATAGGGAGAACCACACGTATTCACCCAAACAAGAAATACCCTGTGGTGTTTTACCCGTTGGACAATTGTCCTCTTACTTATGCCACTTTTAGCAATGCGCAGAAATTTTTCAAAATAAACGCAGAGTATAAGGGTATTCGTAGTATTCAGACCATAGATACGGTTTTGTAGTTGGAAATTTTTCCGGCATTTGGCAATATATTATATATTACTTATATTTGTTCCTGTTAAAATCGTAGTAGTTTTATGGTAGTATTAAGAATTGTGCAGGAACTGACCAAGATGGTCATGTTCATTCTTCTTTGGGGTACTCCCCCACTTATGGCATGGGTTTATTCCTGTGCGTTTTACCTACTTTTGTATTTTGTTTCCATAATCGGAACATTTATTCTTTTCTCTCATTTTGAAAAACTGGAATATGGAAAAACCAATAAGACCTAACAGACGTGAAAGACGCTTGTTATTGCGAAAAGGAAAACGTGGTGAGGAATACACTACGTATGTGGATAATAAGGGAAACGAGTTCGACTATAAAATCGCGGCTAAACTTTCCTCCTTTCTTAACATCATGTGGGGGTGCACCAAAAGGGGTTTCCCAGTAGTTGTTCCCTATCTGAGATACAATGCTTGGGCGTTTTATCCTTTCTTTTTTATACGTAAAAATGTGCGGAAAAATTTCCAGCAGTCACTTACGCTAATCAATCACGAAAGGATTCATGTCGTTCAGCAAAGGGATATTCATGTAACAATAAGCCTTCCCCTTGTGGTTCTTTGCTGTCTTGCCGAAGCATTTGGATGGTTCAATCCTTTTTATTTACTTTGTTGCATCCCTTTCACGCCTACAATATTATACGGTGCTGAGATGATACGTTCCTTTCATAATTTGGTAATGAGGGAAACGGTATCGGGTTCACCGATTACATTTGAAAAAGTCCGGGCTAATACTTGTTTCGAGCGTGAAGCCATAAGTAGAAGTACCAACCTTGACTATCTGATGCAGAGAAAATTTTGGGCGGTAGCCGATTATTTCTAATCAAAAAACAATAAACCAATTTTTAAATAACAGATATATGAAAAAGTACATTGGAACAAAACAGATTGAAGCAGAACCTATGACAAGAGGTGATGCGTGGGGAAAACATCTTCTTAGAGAAAAACCGTCAACGGAAAATTTCGATGATGAGGGTTATCATGTCCGCTATGAAGATGGGTATGAAAGCTGGAGTCCTAAAGATGTGTTTGAAAAGGCATATAAGATTGCAGAAACACCAGTTGACCGTATGCAGATAGAAGCCGAAGAAGTCAATGGAAGATATGTAAAGTTAGCCGCTTTCATAGATTCAGGGAAAATGGATGAAGTCGTTAATGATATGTACAACAAGTGTTTACTGGAAATGCAGTGTTGTACAATGTTCGACTATATACGGCTTCTTGATACTCGCATACAGCGTATGCAAGGTTCTGATGGTGCAAAAGTAATAAAGATGAATTTTGGTATGGCTATTATGGCTCTCAAAGCAGGTTTTCCAATTCGTAGAAGCGGTTGGAACGGAAAAGGATTAATGGTGTTCAAACAGGTTCCAGCACATATTGATAGTGATATTATCCCCAAGATGCAATCTATTCCGCAATCAGCAAAAGACCTTATTCTGAAAGGCAAGGGCTTTATTGACTACACAAGCCAGTGTCTTATTTACAATGAGAATACCGGACGCGCTGATTCATGGGTTCCGTCTATCAGTGATGTATTTGCAGAAGATTGGGAGATTGTGGAATGATAGTAACTACCGACATAGGAAACATCCTCTACCGGGACTGCAAGGCTTTCGGAATAGATCTAGTGCCTGATGGTGAAACGCTGACGGGTGAATTGAAGTCCGAAAGGATTGTCATCCACACGAAGAAACAACAGCCGGGAAAGTATTGGAAGAAATCTTTCGCAGAAGTGAATCTATGTGTACCCAATTTAAGCGAGAATGAAGCGAACACAATCCGGCTTAACGAACTCGAAAGAAAGGCTGGCAAGCTGCTTGATGATGTAGTAAGCACCTATGACGGTACAACCTATCGTTATTCTATCGAATCAATTGGCACGGAAGCGGATACAGCTTTGAAATGCCATTACGTGAATGTGAGAATTTTATTTGAAGTAATAAATGTAAAACTATAAGATTATGATTTCAGCAGTAGGAATAAAAAGAATCTTGTTTGCCGACATTGATAAGGTAACGGCAGACATTACCCCCGAAATCGCAAAGACTTTGATTCAAGCCGCTATCAAAGCGAAAGATGAGGTTTTGAATGTACACGGGGAAACGTGGCAGATTGAGGAAACGGAAGCCTCTGTCACCGGGTACAAGAACCAATTAACGGGAAAGAATTACCGTTACGATGATGTGCCGGGAGAAGTATCGCCCGCTTTCTCTATCGGACAATATGACTGGAAGACCAAGAAAGCGTTCATGGGTGGCGATGTTATTCAGGCAACATCTAAAGATGTAGGTTGGAAGCGTGCTTTGGATAAAGTTATTATCAACAAAGCATTGTTCTGTCTGACCGATGATGATGTCTGGTTCATCTTCCCAAAATGCCGTATTGTTTCCCGTGAAGCCAATACGGATAAGGCAATTGCAATCGCTGTAAAAGGCTTGGTGCAGGAACCGGGAATTGAAGGCGTTTCTTCTGAGTATAACTACGAAGAGGGGCAGATTAAAGCTTTGCAGGCATGAACTACAGTAACCATTGTACCTACTCCTTCCGATGCGACCGTAAAGCTGGACGGTGTAACGGTCAAGTCAAAGCAGGTGAATGCTGGGGCTACCGTTCACTATGAAGTGTCGAAAGTGGGGTACGTCACTCAGTCAGGAGATATTAAAACCACTCCTTCTGAAGTTGATACCACTCTTAAAAAAGAGATAACATTGGTAAAAGCACAAGAGTGATAACCGGGGGATGGATATATACCATTCCCCCTTTTAGTTTAAGAATATGAATCAAGCAGCAAAAACGGTTTCTGATGCTTTGTTAGGGCTGGATTTCATGAATGTGGAGATAGGAGGGATGGTTTATACCATTAAACCTCCTACAATTAAAATTATCTGTCGTGCCATTCATCATTTTTCCAATATCGGCATGACTGGAGATAATGTCATGGAAGCTATTAAAGAGCTTCCTGAAGCTACTGAAGATATGCTGAAAGGTATTTCATGCTTCATCTGCGGGAATGATAGTTTGGTCAAAGAATTGGAGAACGGCACTTTTGAAGAAGTCAAAGATGCCTTGGAAGTCTGTTTCTCTATGATGGATATTTCGGCTTTTCAGTGTGTCAGCTCGATGAGGAACGTGTCGATGCTGGCAGCAAGACCGAAACAGTAGGAAACACAACGTTCTTCGGGCAGATAGCCCATTTGATTGACACGCTGCATCTGAGTTATACAGAAGTGTTTGAGATTATCCCTTATCGGAATCTGCTGATGATGCAACGGGATAAATTACGCGCAGTATATGGTGGTCAGAAGGTGAATAGAATCAGTGGTAAGGAATTGGCTAATCGTAGGAAAAAGAAATAGATATGTCAAAATTATATTTTAAGATAGGTAGTGACTGGGAAGAAGTTGTAAGACTTCGTAATGAAATTGCAAAATTAAAGCAGGAGTTAATGAGCATGGATGGCACGCAGTCTCCTGCTGCTTTCAAGGCTTTGAATGCCCAACTTGCTGCATCCAACCAAAGATTGGATGAGTTGGTGACTAATGCAGCCAAAGCTGGAGCGGAGATGGAAACGGGATTCAAAAGGAAAATCTTCGATGCTTCCCAGGCCGTGAATGGATTCACAGAGAAGATTCTTGCTCAAAAAGCGGTAGTTAAGGATATTGAAGCGGATGTAAAACGACTTGGGGATGCTTATCGTATAGCATTGAAAAGGAATCCGTTATCAGCAAATAGCAAGTTAGAAGAATACAATGCTGCCCGCAAAGCTCTTGATGAAGAAAAGGCAGCTTTATTTGGATTAACCCAGCAACAGGCAGAAGCACGTCTGTCAGTAAAAAAACTACGTGATGAATACGCCCTTTACAAGGATGACGCAAAAGAGGTTGTAGAAACTAATAATGGTATTGCTATTTCTTGGAAGAAAGCCTTGGCGGTTATTGGTGGTACTGGAGTACTGAAAGCATTAGGTGCTGAAATGATTCGTGTACGTGGCGAGTTCCAGGCTGCTGACACTGCTATTGAAACTTTATTGGGAAACAAAGAGAAAGCCAATGCCCTCATGTCACAAGTTCGTGAGTTCGCTAAAATTTCTCCGCTTGAATTTTCTGATGTAACAGCAGCCACGCAGATGATGCTTGGTTTCAACATTGAAGCTGAGAAAGTTCCCCGTTATCTACAAGCCATTAGTGATATTTCTATGGGGGAATCCAGTAAGTTCAATTCGCTAACTTTGGCATTTTCACAGATGTCAGCAGCGGGTAAACTTATGGGGCAGGATTTGAATCAAATGATAAACGCTGGATTCAACCCGTTACAGATTATCTCCGAAAAGACCGGAAAATCTATCGCAACTTTGAAAGATGAAATGTCCAAAGGTGCTGTTTCCGCTGAAATGGTTCAACAGGCATTCATTGATGCAACTTCCGCAGGTGGTAAGTTCTATAATATGTCTGAGAATGCCTCAAAGACTATCAATGGTCAGTTGTCTATGATGCAGGATGCTTTGGATTCCGTGTTTAACGAATTGGGAACAAAGTCGGAAAGTGTTATCATGGACGGTATTCAAATGACAACTTCGTTGATTCAGAATTATGAAACAGTAGGTAGAATCTTGGCTGGATTAGTGGTTACTTATGGTACATACCGGACCGCAGTGATGCTTGTTACTGCTGCCGAAAGTAAACATACTCTTGTGGAGATTGGACTTACCAATGCCCGTTTATTGGCACGAAAAGCGCAGTTAGCTTTAAACGCTGCAATGCTTACCAATCCTTATGTGTTATTGGCAACGGCGGTTGTAGGTCTCGGAGCTACCATGTGGGCATTATCCGATAGCACGACATCTGCTGAACGTGCTTTGGACTCGTACAACAAGAAAATAGAAAAACTCAACACGGACGAAGAAGATCGGAAACGTACTTTGGAAGGTCTTGTTAGCACCATTAATAGCGAGGTGGAAGCCGAGACCACTAAACTTAAAGCCTTAAAAGACATTGAGAAACTATATCCTGTACTTTTTAAGAAGTATGTCGATGAGAAAGGTCATATACATGACTTGACTGGGTTTTGGAAGGCATATAATGAAGAGGTTTCAAAATCCAGAACACAGTCAAAACAGGCTATAGTCGAATCTTTGGAACAACAGATAAAAAGTGCGGAATGGGCTTATAATTTAGCTAAGAAGGAGAACAACCGTTCCGAAATGAAGGTTCAGGCACAGCGTATCGAAGACCTGAAAAATGAATTGGCAAACGCAAGAAAGGATGTCTTGTCGGAAATCAATGCCCAATTGGAAGTTGAGAACAGACAGGAAACAAAAGAAACTACATATCAGGAGGATTTGGCAAATGCTAAAGCCGAATGGGAAAAAGCGAAAAAAGGGTATGAGACCTTAATCAAAGATCAGACGGCTACATCGAAACAGGTGAAAGAAGCCAAAGATAAGATGGAGGCATCCGAAAAGACATACAAGGAGCTGGGCGGAGTAACCGGAAGCGAATTAACCAGACAGGAAAATCTAGCAAAAAAGCAAAAAAAAGAACAAAAAAAGACAGCCGAAGAACTCTTGTCTCTCCGCCGTCAGAACCAACAGGATGAAATCAACCTGATGAGAGAAGGCACGGAAAAGAAGTTGAAACAGATTGACCTTGATTATCAGAAACAGATTGATGCGATAAGAAAACAGGAGGAAGAATGGAGCAAAGCCGGTAACGGTAAGCTGACCGACAAGCAGGCACAGAAAATTTCAGAAGCTTATACCAATGCCGAAAGTATGAGAGATAAAGATATTTCCGATGTAACTGAAGGACAGCTGAAAGCCGAACAACAGGCTTTGAACGACTACTTGAAAGAATATGGCACGTTCCAGCAGCAGAAATTGGCTATCGCCCAAGAGTATGCGGAAAAAATAAGGAAAGCACAGGAAGAAAACGGTGTTAATAGTGCACAAGTAAAGTTACTGGAGAAACAACGTGATGTTGCCATACAGAACAAGGAAACAGAAGCCATAAAAGCCAATATAGATTGGGTTACTGTGTTCGGTGAGTTTGGTTCCATGTTTTCCGACATGATAAAGCCCGCCTTGGACGAAGCGAAAAAATATGTACGGACTGACAAGTTCAAGAACTCCGATCAGGCAAGCCAGAAATCATTGATTGACGCCATCAGCCAGATGGAAAAGTCTTTGGGTGGTACAAGTGGAGTCAACTTCAAGAAACTTGGAGAGGATGTAAAAGCCTATCAAATAGCAGAACAGAATCGTATCAGTGCCATAGGGATTGAAACAGCTGCTTTGGAAAGACTAAAGAAATCACAGGATGATTACACCAAAGCGCAGAAGGGCGGAACGGAAAGTGAGAAACAAGCCGCAGCAAACGCTCTTGAAACAGCACGGCAGAATGCTGACATTGCATCCGCCAATGTGAAGACGCAGACTGATATCGCCAATCAGGCCCAGCGTAATGTGACTGATACCGCCACCATACTGAAAGCAAGCATGGAAAATTTATTGGGAGGCTTGCAGCAGATTTCATCCGGTGGATTGTATAACGCATATAGCGGAATTATCAAAACCGTGAACGGATTCAAGGATGTCATAGGAAAAACGTCAGAATCTCTTAAGGAGGTCCCCATTGTCGGATGGATTCTGTCCATCATTGACGTACTCAAAGACGGATTAAGTGATCTTGTCGGTGGTCTGCTTGATGCTGTTCTGAACGCTGTCAGTGGAATTATCGGTGATGTCTTGTCAGGGGATTTGTTTGTCACAATCGGCAAGTCATTGAGGAACGGCATAGGAAACATCCTGAACGCAATCTCATTCGGAGGCTTCAACTCCTTGTTTGGAATAGGTGGAAACGCCAAGGAAGTACAGGAAACGATAGACAGGCTGACGGACAGGAATGGAACTTTGCAAACGGCCATCGAGGATCTGACTGACGAGATGAAGGCAAGCAAGGGAATGAAATCGGTTGAATCTTACAGGGAAGCTGTAAAGTATCAGGAGGAAGTCAATAAAAACTATCTGCAAATAGCAAAGGAGCAAGCCGGATATCATAAGAGCCACGGCAGCTGGCAGCATTATCTGAAATGGACGGATGAAATGCTGGAACACGCAAGAAAAGCTACCGGCATGCAGGATTTCTCCGGCACCGATTCCTTGTGGAATCTGACCCCCGAACAGATGAAGGCTCTACGGTCGGACGTATGGTTATGGGATATCATGAAATCTTCCGGTAAGGGAGGTTACGGTGAGCGTGTTACCGACAAGCTGGATGATTATATAGAGCAGGCAGGAAAACTGGAAGAACTGACCGACAGTCTTTATGAGGGCCTGATCGGAATGTCATTCGATTCCATGTATGACAGTTTTATAAGCAGTCTGATGGATATGGAGAAGAGTGCGGAGGATTTTGCTGATGACATATCCAAATATTTCATGCAGGCGATGCTGTCAAATGCCATCGGTGAACAGTTTAGTGACAAACTGAGGACATGGTATGATAAATTCGGTGAAGCCATGAAGGATGATGGTACGCTTGATAATAATGAGCGTAAGGAGCTGATGGATGAATACATGGGTTATGTGGACGAAGCCATGAAGCTCCGTGACGAGCTTGCCGCAGCAACCGGATATGACAAGATTTCACAGGAAGCAGCTTCCCAGTCTGCAAGCAGCAAAGGTTTCCAAACCATGTCTCAAGATACCGGCGAAGAGTTGAACGGGCGGTTTACAGCATTGCAGATTGCAGGAGAAGAGATAAAGAATCAGAATATTATTCAATCTCAATCACTTAATCTACTGACAGTAAAAGCAGATGCTCTACTTTCCATAAATACGGAAACAAGGAATATCGCTGATGATACGCGAGATTTGATAGCACAATCTTATCTTGAATTGGTACAGATTTCAGAAAATACAGGGGCAATCGTCAAACCTATTCAACAGATGCAAAGAGATATAGCAGAAGTTAAAAAGAATACAGCAAAATTATAGTCTATGGATGAATTATTAATTAATGGCGAAAACGCTTATACAACATGGGGTGTGAGAATGGGAGAGGGGTTTCTTGATGTTATTGGGGCATCCGCTTCCATGAAGGATTTTATTGAGAACAAAAGCCGACTTGAACATGGGAAACGGGTAATAATCAATAATCCTAAAGTCGATGAGAGGGAAATAACTCTTTCGTTCACTATCGAGAGTAATTCTCAGTCTGATTATCAAGCAAAGAAGAAAGCTTTCTTTGATGAGCTGTATAAAGGTGTGGTTGATATTCAGATTCCTGCTAATAGTAGCGAGGTTTACCATCTTATTTATACTGGCAAGAGTGTCACTTACGCACAGAGTTTAGACCGAACTTTCGGAAAAATTTCAGCCAAGTTTAACGAGCCAAATCCGGCAAACAGAAGCTAATTCACGACATTGGTTTTATTGTCGTGTATGTGAGTGCTCAAAATTGGGCACTCTTTTTTTTATCCCCGAACTTTGAAGACATGGAACAAATCGACATCAAAGACATATCCGGTGCTATCCAGCTTACAACTTTGATCAATGAAGGCTGCAAGCGTAAGTTCACTCTGATGAAGGAGGACTACATCATGTTAAAGTTCTCCTTAGAGAATCCCATATATTTCAAACTTGGCTCATACGTGGAATGTAACTTCGGATTGTTCGAGGTGTGCGACTTGCAGAAGCCCGCATTCAACACCAATACCGCCGGCTACGATTACGAATTAAGACTTGACGCCTACTACTGGAAAT
>ERZ827197.140-NODE-140-length-102109-cov-7.935064_pt1 | contig 102109 bp, 128 predicted proteins | sample MGYA00519867_ERZ827197 | MGnify/ENA primary metagenome ERZ827197 (study PRJEB31778, sample SAMEA3449278) | human gut metagenome | biome: human gut; feature: human-associated habitat; material: faeces | place: United Kingdom | collected 2010/2012 ...
TTAAAGCGGCACGCGAGCTGGGTTCAGAACGTCGTGAGACAGTTCGGTCCCTATCTGTTGCGGGCGTAAGAGATTTGAAGGGAGCTGTCCTTAGTACGAGAGGACCGGGATGGACGTACCTCTGGTGCACCAGTTGTCCTGCCAAGGGCATAGCTGGGTAGCTATGTACGGACGAGATAAACGCTGAAAGCATCTAAGCGTGAAACTCCCCCTAAGATGAGATCTCTCATCCTTCAAGGAGTAAGGACCCAGAAAGACGATCTGGTTGATAGGCCGAAGGTGGAAGCGCAGTAATGTGTGGAGCTGATCGGTACTAATAGTCCGAGGGCTTGACCTACGAATGAAGCAGGCAAGGCCTTGAGAGGAGCTTTGAAGTTACATTGTTCGGTTTTGAAGGTTCGATTTGAAGACATGCACCTTTCGCTCAGCTGGTACTAACGCCCGCAGGCGTTGTATCGCGGGCAACCGCGGAGCGGCACTTAGCCTGCGATTGAGCACGTAGTGCGAGCAGGAGGAGCAGACAGAAAGATAAGCGCAATGAGCGAAAGAACATGCACCTTTAGCTCAGCTGGTAGAGCACCTGACTCTTAATCAGGGTGTCCAGGGTTCGAGTCCCTGAAGGTGTACCATCCCACTGGATGGGAGCACCATCCAGTGGGGACCCCACGACGCAAGGCATGGCCCGTTGGTCAAGTGGTTAAGACAGCGGCCTCTCACGCCGTTAACATCGGTTCGAATCCGGTACGGGTCACCATCCCAAAAAAGCGATGCTTTTTCGGGAACCCTTGAGGACAAAAAATCCTCGGGCGAAATGAATTCGCCCTGCGGCAAGGTTTTGCTGTGCAAAACGCTTGAACGTGCCACTCGGCACGACTTGACAATTGGATAAAGGTTTGTTACTGTAGAGATGCAGTTGCAATACAGCAGTTGGTGCTGATTAGGGCGAGGGTCCACCCGTTCCCATCCCGAACACGGAAGTTAAGCTCGCTTCTGCCGACAATACTTGGCTGGAGACGGCCCGGAAAGATAGGTAGCGCCAACATGGAGAGAAGCCACTCAAGAGAGTGGCTTCTCTTTTTGCTTTCATGGAAGAACGGCTATCGTATAGTGCAGGCTATTCTTTTTGATTGGATAAAGTAAAGTGGTTCACATATCTCATTACGATCCGGTGAATTGAATTCAGCAGGGGAGTTGGAAGTACACTACAAACAGATCGGATATCCGAATCAAGAATTTCTGAGTTTATTCAACAGGATATTCTATGAAAATTCTCGTATTTTATGTTGACAAACAGTACTTCAATATGGTAATATTATTCTTGCGTTTGAGAGTTAGACGTGAACTCATTATCCGGAGAGATGGCCGAGCGGTTGAAGGCACCGGTCTTGAAAACCGGCGATGTGAAAGCATCCGTGGGTTCGAATCCCACTCTCTCCGCCAACTGAATTTTTCCATCGACCTGCGGAAGTACCCAAGAGGCCGAAGGGGCTCCCCTGCTAAGGGAGTAGGGCGTGTAAAAAGCGCCGCGGAGGTTCAAATCCTCTCTTCCGCGCCAAGAAAAGCAAGAGAAAACATTGCGTTTTCCCTTGCTTTTTCTTTTATATCGTCTTGTTTTGCTAAGAATAGTTCAATTCTTGCATTTCAGAAAATGCCTTTACCCCTAAGTTTACCCCAATTGGATTTTTTACCCCTAAAAACTGCGGAAAGAAGCTCCACCGGCTGGCTGACTGGTGGAGCTTTCTTTTATGCCTTTTTCAGCTTTTCATAATATGACTGCGTTCTTGCTGCGGTGTCCTTCATCATCTGTTCTGATGTGTGGGCGTAGACGTTCAATGTGAAACTTGCGGTAGCGTGTCCCATGAAGTCCTGCACGCTTTTAATGTCCGCGCCGCTGGCGATCATCACCGTGGCTGCGGTGTGGCGCAGATCATGCACACGCGCGTCCGGGCGTCCGATACTGGCAGCGATCTTCTTAAAGTACTTGTAAAATGTATGAATGGCGAGATGCGTTCCGAGTTCATCCGTAAAAACGAGATTGTCGTCGTTGCTCCATAGCTTACCGCCTTTGAGCTTGTTTTGCGCCTGCCGACGCTTTTCATCCCGGAGATATTCAAAGCAGAGCGGGGGCGGCTCGATCGTGCGCGGCTTGCCGCTCTTGGTGGTGCCGGCAATGTAGTAAGCGCCGTTCTTTTTCTTCTCACGCTGTAGCTGCTGACTGACGGTGATACGCCCTTTTTCAAAGTCGACCTGTGACCACGGGAGACCGAGCAATTCTCCCTCACGAAGACCGGCAAGTAGACAGACGGCAAGCGCGTTTCGATAAGGACTGTCCTCGATTGCTTCAAGGAACTTCGGAATGTCCTCATCACGCAGCGGCGCTATTTCGCGCTGTACCACCTTCGGCTGCTCTGCGGCGTCACAGGGGTTACTTACAATGATTCCCTGTTTCAATGCAACAGAGAGGGCTTTATGCAGTACGGCAGCGCAGTTCTTGACGGTCTTTCCGCTCAGCCCCTTCTTGGTCATGGCGTTATAAACCTTCTGGACGTGCGCGCCGCGCAGAGCTTGCAGCTGGATGGCGCCGATCTGTGGCTTGATGTAATTCTTGATACAGGCCTGATAGTGAAGGTATGTTGTCGGCTTGATTTTATTGGCGGCAAAGGTATCGAGCCATTCATCAAGCCATTGTGCGACTGTCGTCTTTTGTGGTGTCAGATATGTACCACGGTCAATTTCACGGAGAATGGCCGTCATCTGCTTACGAACGGCGGCTTGCGTGTCTCCGTAAATGCTGCGGCGGATCGGCTTTCCTGTGCCCGGGTCATTGCCGACGGTCACGCGCGCTTCCCATCGACCGTCAGGCCGCTGCCGGATGCTGCCCGCGCCCTGTGCAGCGCGGCTGTTTTTCTTTCTCGGCATCTCTTATTCTCCTTACGATAACGATTCCACTTAAGACCAACCAATTCTTTTCATAATCTCCTCAAAGTCATCTTTTGCTTTTTGAAAATAGAACTGAATCAAACTACTATAACCAAGATTTTCCCTCATTTTGAGGTAAAGCTCTATAACATCCGATGCATTCTCATTCGAAAAATTCTCAATCATATCCTCCCTGTTTTTCTCTCGTATAGAGTTGAGCTTTTCCCATTCTGAATGATCCGCTTTTTTTGCCGCTCTGCGCAGATATACATAACTTCTAAAATTCCACAGAAATTTATCCATTCGAATGTTTTCTATTATCTCGCTAAGCAGCTCTACATTTCCATTATTCATTTCTTTAAGCGAACTTACAGCTTTATCTGATAAGCCCGTCGTTCGTACTGCATTTTGGATGTCTTTGTCAGTAGAACGACTATCAGACAATCCGACTAACCAATCTGCGGAAACATTACATCTATTCGCAATAGTCTTGATTCCAAGCGCATCTGGGATTCTTTTTCCAGCAGCGTAAAAGCCGACAGTCGCTCTTGACATTCCCAGTTTATCAGCAAATTCTTGTAATGTCATATCACCCATTAACTCAAGAAACGCCTCCCGAAACTCGGGGCACCGCGGCGTTTCTTCTTTTTTCGCTCTATTCATTTCCATTTTCCTTTCAAGTTTTCTCTAATTGTTTACATTCGCAGATATATTTCTCTGATTATTGTATTTCTCGTTTTGTTTGTTATAATCTTATTATAGCTAACAAGTCGAGAATGTCAAGAGAAAGGAGAACGCAAACAAGACATGAATGAAAAGGAACTGCGCGAAGCAGCCGCAAGCGCACGCCGAGAGTATCAGCGCGCATGGCGCAGAAAAAACAAAGAAAAAGTAGCTGCAAATAACCGCCGATACTGGGAGCGAAAAGCACTTTTGCAAAAAGCAGTAGAGCATCGGGAGGAGGACTAACATGGATAAAATAACATTGTCAGTCACAGAAACCGCCGCTGCGCTCGGCGTGAGCCGCCCGACAGTCTATCAGCTCATCAAAAGATCCGACTTTCCTGTGCTGCGAGTTGGCGGGCGTACATTGATCTCTGCTGATGGTCTGCGTTCGTGGGTAGAAGCACAGGCCGAAAGAGGTGACACAGATGCGCGTGTTTGGCCTTCTCCCCGTCGGAGCAGAATACGCAATCAGCCGCCGCGCACTGGCTGCCCTGACAGGCCTGTCCGACAGGCAGTTACGTTACAAGATATCACAAGAGCGCAAAGCGGGTGCGCTCATCCTATCGACGACAGAGGGCGGCGGAGGGTACTTCCGTGCCGCTGATGTGCAGGAACTGCGCCGGTGGGTTGCCATGATGACCGCGCATACCAACGCGACACTTGCGGTGATCCGCGCCGCGCAGGAGGCATTAGCTGCGGAGGAGGGCGTGGGCAATGATGGATAAACTCGACAAGCACCCGTCATGGTTCAAACTCAAGGTGGAGCGGCGCGAGCTGGTCAAACAGCTTGCGCCCGAAACCGCCGTCAACGTTCTCCTCGCCTGTTGGGACTACCTCGAAACCGGCGAGAGGCCGACGGGGCTTTCTCCCATTGAGGATGTTGCCTTATCTGCCTTTCTGCCAGACCTCGAAGAAGCATGGCAGAAGTATATGCAGCGTGTCAAGAATGGTGCGGCGGGTGGTAGACCTCCAAGCAGCCAATAAACCGTATGGTTTCGTATGGCAGCATACGGAACAGAAGAAGAACGGAATCAGAAGAAGACTTATTGAGAAGAAGATAAGAACAGACGCGAAAAAGAGGGGGACCGGGGGAGAGAAAACCGTAACGCAACAGTTGCGGGCAATCCGTCGGACAGTCCAGAGGACAACATTGCAGGAGGTGACGGCATACGGGACAGCAGGACATCAAAGAGTGGTTGAGCCGCTACGCCGTCGCTGTGCGGGAGGTCGCCTTACTCAGGGCGCGAGCCGATGCAATCAGGGATCGCGCAGCCTCCCCCGCTTCCCCTACGCTGGACAGGATGCCAAGAGTGCCGGGGTTCGATGGTGACAAACTCGGTGGAATTATCGGCGCAGCGGATGCCCTCGACCGCGAAGCCGCAGAAAAAGAGCAGGACGCGGCGGCTTTGTACGACGAAATCGACAGAGCAATACGGAAAATCGGCGGCAAACACGGGGTGGAACGTCGGACCGTACTGCAATGCCGATACCTCGACACAATGGCGTGGCAGGATGTTGCATACCTTGTGTTTGGTGATCGCACAGATTACAGTGACAAATTCGACAGCTTCCAACGGAGGGTGTTCAACATTCACAAGGCGGCGCTGGAAGATCTCGCGCAGGTCCTTGACCTGTAACTCGCTTTTGGACGGCAGCCAGAGGAGCAGCGGAACTATTCCGTGTTACATTCCTGTACCCGTAAAAAGGGGGACAGGAAATCAAATCGAAAAAAGGAGACAGGAAAATGAGCAACGACAAACGGACGCGAGCGGAGCAGTTGTCGGCCATACTGCGAGACCTTGATAGTCTTTCGGCAGAGGCGCGACAGCTCGGCGAGCGCACAGAGAAGATAAACCGAAAGCTAATCGAAATGCAATTTGCGATTGCACACTTTTTTGACGGGGAGGGCGAAAAATGATCGACAATGAAAAGCTGCGTGCCGCCTTGACTCTTGCGGCAGACTTCACAGCGACGGCGCAGGCTGTCAGCGACGCACACGCGGAGCAGCGGGCAATTTTGCAGGCGGTGCGTGAGCGTATCGCCGCCGACAAGCGCCGCGCAGAGGAGCGCAGGACGGAGCTACAAGGCACGGTCGCAGACAGCAGCCGGAGCGCGACGGTGCGAAGCCTCGCGCAGCACGAGCTTGACGCGCTTGCCGCTGTGTCCTATGGCCCGACGGCGGAAGAACGCGCAGCCTTTGACGTAGCGACGAGAGCGGGGACGCAGGCGGTAGCGGATTTGCGTACAGCGCATACAGCGTTGAGGGACGCGCTTGCCGATGCCCGCGCCGAACTGGAACGCATTCGCGGCGAAACGACCGGCAAGACCGATATTGACTTGATGCAAAGATGGCTTGATGGCTGTCAAGCTGAATTTGACAAACTTTGAGGAGGATAAAAACCATGAAGAAAAACAAGAAGGTAGACGCGGTACGCGTCTTTAACCACGCTGCGGTGGTGCTGGAAGATGCAGCACATGATTTTGATGACTCGATGCAGTGCTTGCGGAGTACGCTGCTCGAGGTGCATTTTGCCGCACAGGATCGCGGCGAAAGTGTCGCAGCATTGGAGCGCGAGGCAGACGCATTCCGCGATGATGAAAAGCTGCGCCGCTTTTTTGTGAGTGCTGCGGTTGACGCGCGTAACGGTTTTGACCTCGACGCCGAGGTAGCAGAGGGAACGGAAGCGGCTGCGCGCTGCGCACATGATGAGATTGACCGCATCCGCCGCGTGTGCCAAGAGGCAAATGCAGCGGCGGACGCTGCAGAAAAAGAGCTCGCAGGGCTCGAATTTGAACTTGCAGAGTTTAGCGCCCCAAAGGACTATGAGCTCGCCCTCGACGCGGTCATGCCGAATGACGTGACCAAGCGCGTTGTCAAAGCATTCGGCCTGTCTGATTGCAACATTACGACGGTCGGCGATGCGGTCGCAGCAATCTCCGAGCGCGCTGCAAGCGATGCGACACTCCGTGCTTATCAGTGGATCGGCGACATGATGAGCAAATGTTAACCGAAAAGCAGCAACGCTTTGCGGACTTTTATTGTGCCGAGCTGAACGCGACGAAGGCAGCAGAAGCGGCGGGATATTCACCTCGGACAGCATACTCACAGGGGCAAAGACTGCTGAAAAATGTTGAAGTAAAAAAATATATCCGCGATCAGCTTGAGGCCGCGGCGGATGAACGCATCTTGAGCGTTACGCGCGCCCGTGCAGCACTGTCAGATATCGCCATGTCACCAAGCGTCAAAGATGGTATCCGCGTCCGAGCGTTGGCTACGCTCATCAAGGCAGCCGGAACAAATGCTCCCATGCCGCCCGCAGAGAAGACAGAGCCGCCGACAGCAGAGGCCGACGAAGAAGAGGCGATAGAACCGGCAGAGGCCGACGGCTTCGCCAAAATATACTTGCCGTGGAACGGGCAGGATGATAACGCAGTTACCGCCGTTCAGCTACCAGACGGCAGCATTGTTCCGCTGGCTGGACACGAAAACGATGATCTTCTCGTTTATCAACCATTGAAGGGGCAAGAGAGCTGTGAGTGGAGGGCCGACGATGCAGATTAGCGGGAGGGCGCAAGCTATGACAAACTTTTTGAGCGAAAAGCAGCGTATCCGCCGATGGATCGAGCGGCAAGGCGTGCAGATTCACGACGCAACACCAAAGGAGAGCGAAGCCGTGCGGCAGATCTTGAAGGACACGCCCCGCTTGTTCCCCGATTTGCTGTATCGGAGCGGTCTGCGGCTGCTTTTTCTGTACGAGCAAGACGAGACGCAGGAAAATGACGGCGTGTGCTGGCTCGACGTGACGCGCGACGGACACGGCGTGCTGTATGCAATCGGCCTTGCAACGTGGACACTTGAAAATCCACCTTACTTTCAGCTCGTCTTCTTGCATGAACTCGCCCATATCGCGGTGGGCGGTGAGCATAATGCAGCATTCCGCGCATATCTTGACAGCTTGATTGCGAGATTTAATGAAGCGACGGGCGTGCAGCTCGTCAATGATTATCCATCGGAAGGAGGTGCAAAACAGTGAAACCACGGAAGCAGCGTCCCTTTACTCCGCGCGACGCCGAACGCGTCATGTTCGGCGAAAGGCCGGGAAGCGCAGCCGCAGCGCGAGAGCGGATGATTGAGCGCATGAACGGCAGCAAACCTGAAAGCTCAGAAGCGGCACGCGGAAAAATGCTGGAACGGCAGCAGAAGCGATAAACCCCGCCAAAAGCCCGCAGAATCGTCGCAGCGCTGCAAGGGGTATCATTTGACATCTTAAATGCTGCGCGCGATTATGGAGGCTTTTAGCAAGGTCTATGGCAGTGTAAGGAGGCAGCGCAAAATGGACAACTTCATTTTTGCCCCGCAAAAAAGGATAGACGACGGCGACCTCATAGCGCTCTATGAGGGCAACGGCCTGTTCGCCAAGATCATCGACACGCCCGCCGAGGAAGCGACGCGGCGCTCGCCAACATTGCGCGGGAACAAGTGCACGGCCGCTTTCGTTGCTGACGAGCTCGGCAGGCTCGAATGGGATGAACAGGCACTCACTGCCGTTCGCTGGGCGCGGCTGTTTGGCGGCGCTATCGCTGTCATGCTGGTAGACGACGGCGGGCGGCTCGAAGATCCGTTGAGGGTGGAGCACGTCAAGAGCGTGGCCGACCTCCGCATCTTTTCCCGTTCGCAGATCGAGACAGAGCTTGTCGACGATCAGCCGGAGTATTTTCACATTGCAAGCATGTACGGCGGTTTTACCGCACACGCGAGCCGGTGTCTGACCTTCCGCAACGACCGAGCGCCGGAGCTATCTGAAAATACCGTGTTCCATTTGTGGGGAATCCCTGAGTTTTACCGAGTGAATGAAGCGGTGCAGCGGGCAGCGCTTGCGAGCTCGCAAACCGTCAAAATGCTTGACCTGTGCGGGCAGGCCGTATACAAAGCGCACGGAATCTCCGCCGCTCTCGCAACGGAAGACGGCGAGCAGCAGATCATGCGGCGCTTACAAGTGCTCGATATGGCGCGCAGGATGCTCAACACTGTCGTGATCGACGCAGAGGGCGAAAGCTATGACTTTCTGGCCCTTGAGCTTGCGGGCAGGGGTGAAATCGCAGAAATTGCCCTGCGCTACCTCGCAGCAGTCAGCCGCATTCCGCCGGAGATCCTTTACAACTACCGCAGCCCGCACTGGTGGCGCAAAAGCAGTCCCGCCGCAACGGAAAACTACTATAACGCCGTCGAGGGCATACAGCACCGAATGCTGCGCGGCAATGTGCAGCGGCTTGTGTCGCTCATTCTGCGAGCAGGCAAGGCTGCGGGCGAGATTCCACAGATCCCAACAGTAAACATCGCGTTCCCGCCGCTATGGTCGGAAAGCGCGGTGGAAAAGGCGACGGCAGCACAGAGCCGAGCAGCGGCGCAGCTCGACCGCGCAAAGGCAATCCAAACGTATATGGAAACCGGCGCAGTCGGGCGGCAGGATGTGCGGCCATTGCTGAAGAAGTTAAAAAACAGTTAATCGGCGATAAGCCGAAAAATAAAAAGGAGGCAAAAAATGAAAAGACTTGAAACGACAGAAAAGATCATCGGTGAAAACACATTCTACATTAGGCCGTTTGCCGCATTCACGGCGGCCAGTATCGGCAGCGAACTCGCTGCGCTGCTCGCTCCCATTTTGAGCAACATTTTCCCCTCTCTGCACAGTGAAGAGGCAGCCAGTGGCGAGAACAATGTTTTGAGCGCCGATATCGACGATGTCTTACCGGCAATCGCAAATGCTGCGGCGTATCTGGATGGCAAGAAAATCGAACGCATGATGACGCGCTTGCTCATCGAAAATGACAACGTGTCCGTTCAGGGCGCTGCTACGGGCGGTTCTGTCCAAAAGCTGACAAAGGATCTCGCCGACGAGGTCTTTTGTCAGAATCTTACAAGCATGCTCGCGCTCGGCTTTGAAGTTGCAAAGCTGAATTTCGGCGGAATGTTCACACAGCTCGCAGAAAAGGCGCGCAACAACGCCGCCGAGAAAGAAACGGCCTGATACTTCTAAGGGCTCTGCTCTATGGTTTTCGTAGAGCAGAGCCCTTTTGAGAAAGGAGGGAAACGCGATTGACCGTCGCAGAATTTATCAACAAGGTCGGCTTTAAGGTCGACCAGAGCAGCGTTACAAAGGTAAATAACACAATCAGCGATATCAAAAGCCGTGCAGCAAAAATGCTCAGTGCTATCGGTGTCGGAATCAGCCTCACCGCGATCAACGCACTTGTCGAGGAATTCGGCGCAGCAAATCAGCAGATTCAAAGTGCGGTCGGCGGGCTCAAAAACATGACAAATGTGCAGGATCTTGTGCTTGAAAAGGCCAACGAGGCGCGGCTTGCCTACACCGACATGGCTGGCTATGTCTCGAACCTCGTGAAGGCTGGTCCTGATATCTTCCCAGTTGACGACGCGATGCAATTTGCAAGCACCGTCGCCAAACTGATGAAGACCAACGGTCGAAACGACTCTGCTATTGCGAGCATGATGGAAGGCTTCAACAAGTCGTTTCAGAAAGGCATCGTCGACAGTGAGACGTTAAACAAGATGCTTGAACAGGCACCCGAAACGGCGAACATTTTGGCAGGCAGTCTCGGCGTTGCGAAGTCGCAGCTCTTGACGATGGCGTCAGAGGGCACAATGACCGTCCAGCAGCTCAAGGCCGCGTTTATGGACTCTTCCGGCGCGATTGATGCAGCATTCTCACAAATGGATATGTCTGTGACAGACGCCTTGAAAAATGTGCGGAACAAGTGGGGGCTATGGCTTGCCGAAATGGATTCCTCGCTCGGTGTCACAAACTTCATTTCGCGTGGGATCGTCAAACTGACCGACATTGCCTTACGAGGACTGAACCGTGTACGGACTGCGACCGTATGGCTAAATGAAAAGCTCGGCGGCTCGAATAATCTATTGAAGCTCGTGACCGCCGCCGCGGGCGCGTTTGCAGCAGTGACCGCCGCGCAGAGCTTCGGGCAGTTTGCGACCTTCTTGAAGGACATAAATACAAAGCTCGGTCTCATCAACACAAAAAGCATGAAAACCGCCGCCGTGCTCATCGTCCTTGCATTGCTCGTCGAGGACTTTGTCAGCTTCTTGCAGGGAAACGATTCTCTCATCGGATCTGCCTTTGATTCGCTCGGGATCGGCGCAGATCAGGCAAGGGACGCTATCAAAAATGCCTTTGGGAAGGTCAAGGAAATCATAACGACCGTTTGGCCTTCCATCACGGGCTTTCTTTCAGATCACAGCGAAAGCATAAAAAATATGTTCTCGGAGATCTGGGGAATGGTCGGGCGGATACTGTTCAAGGTCTTCAGCTCTATTGCATCCGCCGCAACGTCTATCTTTTCCGCTCTTCAAGCCTTTTGGGCGCGATGGGGCGACAAGATCACAGCGGTTATTGCAAGCCTTGCGGGCTTCTTTGGCCGAACCTTTGAGCGGATCATTGCCGTTATCACGCAGTTTGCAGAATTTTTGAGTGCGGTTTTCGATGGTGACATTCAAGGGGCTCTGCAATCCCTTCGCGTTATCTTTGAAACGATTCTCAACCAGATTGCAGACCTTGTGAAAACCGTGTTCACGGCAATCTGGACGGCAATCTCTGACAGAGTCACAAAAATCAAGGACAGCATCGTCGACGGTTTCACCGCTGCGATTGATTGGATCAAAGCACTGCCCGCACAGGCGATACAATGGGGCGCTGATATCATTCAAGGCATCGTCGACGGTATCAAGGGCGCTGTCGGCAAGGTCGGCGAGGCCGCGAGCAGCGTAGCCGGTAAGATCAAATCATTCCTGCACTTCTCCAAGCCTGATGAAGGCCCGCTGAGAGACTTCGACACCTACATGCCCGATATGATCGACACAATGGTAAAGGGCATCAGTGCTGGCCGCAGTAAGGTCAAGGAGGTAATCGGGAACATTGCAAGCGATATCGCCGGTGGTATGCCTGACGTACATGCAGAGGTAATGACCACAACTGCAAAGGGCAGCACAGCGGGCTTGCAGCAGATCGGTGCGAGCAAAGATAAACTACTTGACGCAGTACAAGCCTTAATCGGCGGTATTGCGGTCATGGCTCAGTATAACGCGGCAGTCAGCCCAGCAACAGCTGCCACCGTGTACGGCGGGAATACCAGTCGGACTATCATCCAAAACAACAACTTTCATCAGCAATTCAATGGCGATCAGGCAATTCAGCGGAAAACAGCCGCCGCAACAGCAAAGGTATCGGAAGATGCAACTGCGGCGCTTGCCCGCTCTCTCGCATACCTGAAATAACCGTGTCCGTTGGACAGTCCTCGGACAAATCCACGGACACGTCCGCGGACAGTCCAATAGACAAGCAAAAATTCTGCCTGATAGATAAGAAAAAGCAGAGGCTATAACGCCTCTGCTTTTTGCTGCTATTCTGCTAATATCTGTTGTAGATCTCGCCTCTGTTTCCTGCATCAATCACCATGACAATGAGCTCCCCATGATCTACGGTGTAGATGATTCGATACTCTCCAACGCGCAGACGGAGCAGATCATTGTGCCCCTTGAGCTTTTTAATATCCTCACCGTTTGGCAGCAGCTCGATTGCGGCGACGATTCGCTTTTTCTCGTTGAGTGGCAGTCGATCAATAAATTTCTTTGCTTTCTTCTTGATGATGATTCGATACATCAATCAATCCCCCACTCCCGCTTGCAATCTTCAAGCGAATAGCCCTTGTCTTTTTCAGGATCCGGATCATTTTCGTAATTCTCGACCATGCGCTGACAAAAAGCATCGTCGGCTTCTTCGTCGGCAGTAATCCCCTGAACATAGGCCAAAACATAGCCCATTTTGTAGTCAGGCACACTGCGCAGCAAATCAATAACTCTTTCACGGTTACTCATAATGTGACCTCCTTGTCGTTTTTTTGCCATTATGAAACGCAAACATTGCGCGTAAGCAAACGCACGGGAAAAATTAAGGGGCTATTTGTCCGTTGCTGTCCTCGCAATATTCTAAAAAGTTGTTCGGCTGACATTCCATAAGCTGACACAATTTTTCGATGTTTGCCCAAGAAATAGGTTTTTTCTCTCGCAATGATTGAATTGCGCCCTCAGACAAAAGGCGCTCTTTTCTCAATTTTGTCGTGTTGTACCCGTGATCCTTCAAAGCGGTCAACACATCTTCTTTATAAACAAGCGGCACTGTTTTCTCCTTTCCGGAGGCTGAGATATTGCAGCCTTCTTTTCCATTATAGTCATAATAGCACAGTAATACACGGAAATCAATGTAAAATATCAACAACATTTTACACAGATATTAGTGCAATTTGCGAATTGAAATTACACAGAAAACCGTGTATATTATAATCACAGCAAGGGAGAAACAAAACAATGTTTCGTAACCGGCGATCAGAAGAGCTTGATAGAAAGTCCCAAAGGGATAGAGACTCAGGAGGTCGCCGCCCTCGCAAAAATCAAAATGGAGGTTTGATAAATGAGCATCAATGAAATTGAGAGCAAAGCCCGCGAGCTGCGGCAGCTTCAAGCGCTCATCGACGAGGCCACGGCGGAAGCCGAAGCCCTCAAGGACGCGATCAAGGCCGCTATGGGCGACGCCGAGGAAGTCCACGCAGGCGAGTACAAAATCACATGGAAGCCGGTAACGGCCTACCGGCTGGACACTGCGGCACTGAAAAAGGCGCTGCCGGATGTGGCCGAACGCTTCACCAAGCAGAGCACAACGCGCCGTTTTTGTGTGGCGTAACAGAAAAAGCCCTTGCGGCGTCGCCTCGCTGCAAGGGCTCTCACTGGGGAGTTATGTTTCTTATGAAAAAGACTCACGCAAAAGCGGCTCCCGTTCGCCGCTCACATGAATCAGCGTATACGATAAGGAGGACGCTGTCAAGATGGTAATTAAACGAAATAAGGCAGAAGAGCAGGAAGTTTCTCAGCGCTGCGGCAGCTGCTTACACTGGCGGCCGTTGAGCTCACAAAACGTGCGCGGAATCCGCGTCTGTCATTACCTGTTAGATACTGGAAAAACGAGAGGAATGCGTGCGCAGGAATGCACGAGAAAGGAAACAGTATGAGCAATTTAGATATCGAATTCATTTGCGACAAGTATGATATGATCGGCAGCTTAATCTATGCAATGGTAGATTATGTTCCCGGTTACGGCAGCGAGAAGGAAACGCATGACCGTTTTGCGGATCTTTTCTACATTTTAGAAGAGGAATTCAACAATACAACAAAAGAGTTCCACACCATGCTCGATGAGGTGAGATGCGCAGATACCGAAGACCAGAATGACAGTGACAAAATCGACGAAATGCGAGTTATAATCGAAAGACTGAAAAAGGGAATCAAGTAAGGGAACGCCCGCCGCTGGATGATCTCAGCGGCGGGCGTTTTTATGTGGTCAAGCGCTTAAATTTTTCTATCAAAATACCCCCGAAATTTTGACCCCATTTTGACCCCATATTTGACCCCTTACAGCTTTTATAACCATTTACAGCATTTTACGCCAAAATCCGAAAAGCCTTGAAAACACAGAGATTTCTTTACGCGCATTTACAGCATTTTACACCTGCTTGCGAATTCAAATCCTCTCTTCCGCGCCAAGTAAAAACCTTGAAGCCATAACGGTTTCAAGGTTTTTCTTGTTTTTGGTAAAAACGTTTTTGCTTCGGTTTGGAATAGTTCCTTCCGTGGGCTACATTGTGGGCGACATAGTAGTTTACTTCACCGATTTTGTTCTACAGTTGACGCTATTGTTTATAATTTTATCCTGGGCAGAAGATAGCAGCTCGTCCCACGAAATAGACTCTGTAGAATATCGGTAATGGTTACTGCATGTCCAAAACACTTTAGCCTTTGGTTGACCTCTTGCATAAAACGCTTTTGATTTTCCGGCGAGAGGCGGCTAAAGTCCTTTTGGAGTTCCAATCCTGATTTAGAAAGTTTTGCCATAAATTTCTCATATTGTCCTTGATCTGCAGTCATGTGACACCTCCGTACTTCTTTAGCGTGTTCTGCGCTCCCATAAAATCCTAGCACGCCTTCTATGGACTGGAAAGGCAGTATCGAATTTACAAACAAGTTCTGAACGAAAAGGCAGCATTTCTTCTCAACGATTTTCCATTTTTCTGTTACACTACGGTTATCAAAACTTACGGAGAAAGACTATGACGAAAATCTTATTTATCTGCTTGGGCAATATCTGCCGCAGCCCGATGGCGGAATTTGTGATGAAGGACCTGGTCGAAAAGGCAGGACTTGCCGACGAATTTCAGATCGACTCCGCGGCGACGTGCCGCGATGAGATCGGCAATCCCGTCTATCCGCCCGCGCGGCGCAAGCTCGCCGAGCACGGCATTTCCTGCGAGGGACACGCTGCGCGCCAGCTCACGGCGCAGGACTACGAGGAGTACGATCTGCTCATCGGCATGGAGGGCGCGAACCTCAAAAACATGCAGCGTATCTGCGGCGGTGATCCGGCGGGGAAGATGCACCGGCTGCTCGACTACACCGACCGCCCGGGCGACGTCGCCGACCCGTGGTATACAGGCGATTTTGAAGCGACGTGGCGGGATGTCTCAGAGGGCTGCAAGTGCCTTTTGGCAGAGATAGAAAAAAGCGGGATTTGATGGCATTTCAAGACGGGAGGCAGACGATGAGCGAGATCAAGATTCATATTTTCCACATCGGCAAGGTGTGCGTCGCGCCGGAGCTGCCGTTCGGCGGCGAGCATTACAGCGCGCTCAAGGCGTCTGGCGTGCTGGATAGAAAGTCGAAACGGCTCTGGCTGCCGGTTTCGGCCTATCTCATCGAGTGCACGCACGGGAACGTTCTGTTCGACTGCGGCTGGCACCGCGATATGAGCCCGCACGGCGTCTTTGAGCGCAGGGCACAGATCCGCTCGCTCGGCTCGCTGCCGCTGTACTTTACGAATCAGGTTGTTGTCGAAAGCAGTGCGGCCATCGACGAGCAGCTCGCGGCGCGGGGCGTCGCGCCTGTCGATTGGGACGCGGTGCTGCTCTCGCATCTTGACTGCGACCACGCGAACGGCCTCAAGCTGGTCGCGGACGCAAAAAAAATTCTCGTTTTGAAGGACGAACTGCGCTTCGCGGAGAACGGCTCACCCGTCAACCGCATCCGCTACAATGCGGACTGGTGGCGCGGCACGAAGATGCAGACCTTCGACTGGAATGGCCTTATGGGCTCCGCAGGCCGGTCTTACGATGTGTTCGGCGACGGGATGCTCGTGATGGTCAACATTCCGGGCCATTCCAAGGGCCTGTGCGCGCTCAGGATCACGGGGGAGGACGGGAGGTTGCGCCGACGGCGGCCACGCGAAAAAATCGTGGGAGCAGATGCTGCTCTCCGGCATCGCCGACGACCGCGCGGCGCAGAAAAAGTCGCTCGCGTGGATCAGGGCACAGAGTCGGGAGCGGAACTGCGTTGCGTGCATCGCCAACCACGATTTCGATGTCAAACCGGGCGCGATTACATTATAAAAGAGTGAACAGGCAGCGCCAGCGGCGCTGCCTGTTACTCATTTCAGGACTTAATAATTTCTACCGTGGATGTTCGAAATTTGTTAAGAATTTTCACAGTGGAATCACAAGGTTTGCATGATATAACTTTTCCCACAGACGGGAAAGAAACCAAAATGGGCCGGAGCTTCCGGCAATGGAGGAACATATTATGCAGACTGTCATCACGATCAACGCCGTCATCATGGCGCTATTTTTCGTATGCTATTCCTATCAATTCTTCTATGTGGCGGTGGCGCTGCTGAAGCGGAAAAAATTCACCTGCCGCAATGAAAACCACCGCATTGCCGTCCTCATCGCCGCGCGCAACGAGGAAAACGTCATTGGCCAGCTGCTCGACAGCATCCACGCGCAGAAGAACTATCCGATGGACCACGTGGACATCTACGTCGGCGCGGACAACTGCACGGATGACACGGCCCGCGTGGCGCGCGAGCGCGGCGCGATCGTCTTTGAGCGCCACGATACGGTGCATGTCGGCAAGGGCTATGTGCTCAATGAAATGCTCAAGCGCATCAAGCGCACGGGCCGCAAGCACTACGATGCCTATCTCGTGCTGGACGCCGACAATATCCTCGACCCGAACTTCATCTCTGAGATCGAGAAGGTCTACTCCGGCGGCTATGAGATCGTGACGTGCTACCGCAACTCCAAAAACTACGGCGACAACTGGATCTCCGCGGGCTATGCGCTGTGGTTCCTGCGCGAGGCGCAGTATCTCAATAACGCGCGCATGCGCCTTGGAAGCAGCTGCGCCGTGTCCGGCACAGGCTTTCTGTTTTCCGACGGTGTGCTGGAAGCGTGCGGCGGCTGGAACTTCTTCCTGCTGACCGAGGACATCGAGTTTACCATTGACAACGTCGTGCGCGGGGAAAAGGTCGGCTACGCGGCGGGCGCGGTGCTCTATGACGAGCAGCCCACGAGCTTTGCCCAGTCCTGGCGCCAGCGCATGCGCTGGTCGAAGGGCTACCTGCAGGTGTTCCGCAAGTACGCCTCCGAGCTCTTCTCCGGCATTGCGCGCGGCAGCTTTTCCTGCTATGACATGACGATGAACATCATGCCCGCGGCGGTGCTCACGGGTTTGAGCGTGGTCGTGAACATCGGCGCGGCGATCGCGAACGCGACGTCAGGCGGTTCGATGGCGGTGCTGGCGGTCTCCGTGCTGCAAACGCTGATGAGCCTGTACTTAACGCTCTTTGTGCTCGGCGCGATCACGACCGTGACGGAGTGGAAGAATATCCGCTGCGCGGCGTGGAAAAAGGTGCTCTACGCCTTCACGTTCCCGCTCTTCATGCTCACCTACGTGCCGATCTGCATTGCGTCGCTCTTTACGAAGGTCGAGTGGAAGCCGATCTGCCACACCAGAGTGATGACGCTTGAGCAGATCGAAGAGCCCGGCCTGCGCGCATCGTAAAAAGCGATTTCCCATAAAAGGGGAGAGGGTGAAAACCCTCTCCTCGTTTTTTATTATTACCGTTTGTCGCCGGGCTTAAAAATGAGCGCCATCAGCACAGCAAAGACGACCGCTGCGGCGATGCCGCCCGCCGTGGCGCTGAGGCCGCCGGTCATCACGCCGAGCCACCCCTGCTCTTGAACGGCTTTTTCCACGCCCTTGGCGAGCGAGTAGCCAAAGCCGAGCAGCGGCACGGTCGCGCCCGCGCCGCCCCATTTGACGATGGGCTCGTAGACGCCGATGGCCGTCAGTAAAACGCCGCAGACGACATAGCCCGTCAGGATACGCGCGGGCGTGAGGGGTGTTTTGTCGATGAGAATCTGTCCGATGGCGCAGAGGATGCCGCCGCAGAGAAAGGCGTTCAGATAATCCACCGCTTATCCCTCCTTGTGATTCGAGAATACGACCGCGTGGCAGATGCCGGGGATGCTCTCGCCCTGAAATGTCGTCGTGGGGGAGAGCAGCGCGCCCGTCGGCGCGAAGATGATGCGGTTCCATTTGCCCTCGCGCATCCCGCGCAGCAGATACCCGCACAAAACGCTTGCCGAGCAGCCGCAACCGCTGCCGCCGCAGTGCATGTCCTGCGATTCGATGTCGTAGAGCAGAAGCCCGCAGTCGGTGTAGCGCTCACCGAGAGGGAGTCCATCGCGCGCGAAAAAGTCCGAGACGATCTGATGCCCGAGCCTGCCGAGGTCGCCCGTCACGATGAGGTCATAGTCTTCGGGTTTTGTCCTCGTGTCGCGAAAGAGCGCGCACAGCGTGTCATAGGCGGCGGGGGCCATCGCCGCGCCCATGTTGTTTGCGTCGGTGACGCCCTTGTCGACGATTTTCCCGGTTGTCACGTGTGTGATATAGGGCCCCTCGCCCTCGCACGCGAGGAGGCAGCAACCGCTGCCTGTGGCCGTCCACTGCGCGGTCGGCGTGCGCTGCGAGCCGTAGGGCACCGGCATGCGGTACTGCCGCTCGGCGGTGCAGAAGTGCGAGGAGGTCAGCGCCGCGGCGCAAGAGGCATACCCGCCGTCGAGCATCAATGCGGCGAGCGACAGGCTCTCGCCCATCGTGGAGCACGCACCGTAGAGTCCATAGAATGGGATGCGGCTCTCTCGCAGAGCAAACGACGAGCCGACGCACTGGTTCAAAAGATCACCCGCGAAGATGAGGTCAAGGTCACTCACCTTGAGCCCCACCTTTTCCAGCGCGCGGGAGAGCGCGTGGCGCTGCATGGTACTCTCACCCTTTTCCCAGGTCTTCTCGCCGAAGAAGTGATCCTCGCTCAATTCGTCAAAGTATTCGCGCAGCGGGCCTTCGCCCTCGAACCGCCCGCCGACGGCGGCGAACGAGAGGACGGAGGGACATGTGCGCAGGCGGCGCGTCTGCGCGCCGACGGTTTTTTGCTCCATCACGCTCTTCCTTTCCGATGGATTTAGGGGAATCGTTCAAAAGTGGCATTAGTTTCTGCCGTTTTTCCAAGAATATGAGTACTTGACGCATATTGCGCAAGATGTTATGATGAAAATACATTGATATAGGAGGATTTTTCCGTGAAGCATGTGATTTCTACGACCACTGCCCCCGGCGCCGTCGGCCCCTACTCCCAGGCGATCGAAGCAAACGGTTTTGTATTTGTCTCCGGCCAGCTTCCGCTGGACCCGGCGACTGGCGCATTTGTTCCCGGCGGCACGTCCGAGCAGGCGGAGCAGAGCATCAAGAATCTGCTCGCAGTGCTCGAGGCGGCTGGCTGCAAGGCTGAGGACGTTGTCAAGACGACCGTGTTTATGATCGATATCGGCGATTTCGGCGTTGTCAACGAGGTGTACGGCAAGTATTTCTCCGGCGAGTGCCCCGCGCGCTGTGCGATGCAGGCGGCCGCCCTGCCCAAGGGCGCGCTGGTCGAGATCGAGGCCATCGCGGTCAAGCCGTAAAGCGCGAAAACCAAAAAGAAAAGGGAGAAACAGCGTGTTTCTCCCTTTCTTTTTGCGCACGGACGCGGTATAATATTCAAATTACCATATGATATTTTACTTTCCGGGAGGAAATGGAATGAAAGAAGAAATGCGTACCATCGGCTATCTCTGCCCCGCGTGCCACAAGCGCGTCATCCAGCAGAGAAGCGTGTTTGCCCTGAGCGCCTCGGGTGCGGTCGTGAGCTGTGAGTGCGGCGAATCCAGCCTGACCATCGAGGCGGAGGAGAACAAATTTCGCCTGAGTGTGCCGTGCGGCGTGTGCGGCGAGGAGCATCTGGCGGAGTGCAGCGCCGACAAGCTCCTGCACGGGCGCGGCATCGGCCTTGCCTGCCCCGATACGAAAATGCTCTGCTGCTTTATCGGCGAGGACTACGCCGTCGAGCACGAGATGGAGCAGCTCTCGCTCGCGGCGGCCAAGGAGCGCGAGCAGGGCGACGACCCCGCCGCCTTTGCCGACAGCGTCATCATGTATGAGATCCTCTCCGAGCTCAAGGAGATTGCCGCGCGCAAGGACGGTATCACCTGCTCCTGCGGCAGCAAAAGCTACGGCATGGAGATCCACAGCACCTACGTCGACCTTGTGTGCAAAAGCTGCGGCGCGAAGCTGCGCATCCCTGCGGCAACGGACGAGGACCTTGACCGCCTCTGCTGCCGCATGAAATTACAGATCAAAAGCGAGTGAGGGGAGACTATGATCGGTTTTCTTGCGAGTCGGTTCATCAAAGACTATCAGAACACGTCTGATGCCGCAGTGCGGCGCGCTTACGGTGTGCTTTGCGGAGCGGTGGGCATTGTCATCAATTTGCTGCTCTTCGCGCTCAAGCTGTTTGCCGGCACGCTTGCGGGCTCTGTCGCCGTCACGGCGGACGCCTTTAACAACCTGTCCGACGCGGGCGCGTCCATCGTGACGCTGCTGGGCTTTCGTTTGGCTGGGCAGAAGCCCGACCCCGAGCATCCGTTCGGCCACGGGCGGCTGGAGTATATCTCGGGCCTCATCGTCTCGATCGTCATTTTGCTGATGGGCTTTGAACTGCTGCGCGACGCCGTGGGCGCGATCCTGCATCCCGAGTCGGTCGAGTGCAGCGTGCTGACGGTGGCGATCCTGCTTGTCTCCATCTGCGCCAAGTTCTACATGTACTGCTACAACCGCGGCGTGGGGAAGAAGATCAGCGCCGCCGCCATGCAGGCGACCGCGGCGGACAGCCTGTCCGACTGCGCGGCGACCGCGGCGGTGCTGCTTGCGACACTCGCGGGCTATTTCCTGCATTGGCAGATCGACGGCTGGTGCGGCTTGGTCGTGTCGCTGCTCATCCTGTGGGCGGGCGTGCAGGCGGCAAGGGACACCCTCTCGCCGCTGCTCGGCCAGCCGCCATCGGAGAAGTTCGTGCAGGAGATCCGCGACATCGTGATGGAAAGTCAGGTTGTCTGCGGCATCCACGACCTTGTGGTGCACGACTACGGCCCCGGACGCGTGATGATCTCGCTGCATGCTGAGGTTCCCGCGCACGGCGATATCCTCGCTCTGCACGACGAGATCGACAACGTGGAAAAGAAACTGCATGACAGGCTCGGCTGCGAGGCGGTCATCCACATGGACCCCATCGTGACGGACGACGAGACCACCAACGCCGCGCATCAGAAGATCGCCTCGCTCGTGCGCGGCATCGACGAGAATATCTCCATCCACGACTTTCGCATGGTCACGGGGCCGACGCACACGAATGTGATCTTCGACGCCGTTGTTCCCTACGGCTGCAAAATGAGCGACAGGGAAGCGGAGGAGAAGATCAAGCGGGCGGTACACGAGCTTGATCCGCGCTATTTTGCCATCGTGCAGATCGACAAGAGCTATGTGAGATAAGCGCACGCGCGCAAAGGAGAAGCTATGACGGACGAAGTCAAGAAATTAAAAGAACTCATTGACGGAACGGACAATATCGTCTTTTTCGGCGGGGCAGGTGTTTCGACCGAGAGCGGTATCCCGGATTTTCGCAGTGTGGATGGCCTGTATCATCAGCAGTGGGACGACCCGCCGGAGACGATCCTGAGTCACACGTATTATGAGCGCTATCCCGAGAAGTTTTTCGCCTTTTACCGCGCGAAGCTCCTCTGCGAAGGCGCAAAGCCCAACGCCGCGCACTTAAAGCTCGCCGAGTGGGAAAAGGAAGGGAAGCTCAAGGCCGTCATCACGCAGAATATCGACGGGCTGCATCAGGCGGCGGGCAGCAAGAATGTCCTCGAGCTGCACGGAAGCACCTTGCGCAACTACTGCGAGAAGTGCGGCAAGTTCTACGACGTGTCCTACATCAAGCATTCGCAGGGCGTGCCGCGCTGCACCTGCGGCGGGCGCATCAAGCCCGACGTGGTGCTCTACGAAGAGGGACTGGACGAAAAGACACTCTATCGCGCGGTGGAGTACATTCAGGAGGCCGACGTGCTCATCATCGCGGGCACATCGCTCGCGGTCTATCCGGCGGCGGGCCTCGTGCGCTACTATCGCGGACACAAGCTCGTTGTCATCAACAAGACGCCGCTCGACCGCGGACTTGGTGCAGACCTTGTCATCACGGGCGCGGTGGGGGAGACGCTCGCGCAGCTTTAACACGAAAAAGATGTCGGAAAAGTTTGGAAAATCTGAGCTTTTCCGCTATTTCTCTTACAGCAAAATTTTTTATTTTTTCTCTCAAAAAAAGGTTGACATTTGGCCTATTTTGGGCTTATAATGGCCAAGCGGTCGTTGAGAGACAGCCGTTTGAAAGATGAACATGCGGGTGTGCTGGAATTGGCAGACAGGCTAGCTTGAGGTGCTAGTGTTCGTATGGACGTGCGGGTTCAAGTCCCGCCATCCGCACCATCTTTTTAAAAATCAAATATGCGCGAGTGGTGGAATTGGCAGACTCGCTAGATTCAGGTTCTAGTGTTCATTACGGACGTGCGGGTTCAAGTCCCGCCTCGCGCACCAAAGTGTTGAAACTCAAGGGGTTTTCCCTTGAGTTTTTTCTTTTACATTAGATTCCTTGGGGTGGTAGAGAACTGGATTTTTTAGAGATCAGAAAGCAGTGTTATTTTTTGCACTTTACGAACAGCCTTCCTAACAAAAATTTCCCTCTTGTTTCGCTTGCGTCAGAATGCAGGGCCGTTTCAAAAAATCTTTTCAAATGTGAAACATTTCCGCAGCCTGAATGATATAGTAAGTGAAAGGCCTTTCAAGGAGAATCCTATGTTGACAGAAGAACAGTTTTCGTATCTTGCAAAAAAGTATATGGACATGGTGTTCCGTCTGGCGCTCCACTACACCAAAAGCCGCTCGGAATCGGACGACATCACGCAGGAGGTGCTGCTCAAGCTCTACCGCACGGACAAACCGTTTGAGAGCGAGGACCACGTTAGGTACTGGCTCATCCGCGTTACGGTCAACGAGTGCAAGCGGGCGTTCCTCTCTCCGTGGAAGCGGACGGAGCCGATCGAGGACTATGCCGAGCAGCTTGCGTTCAAAACGCCGGAGCACAGCGAGCTTTTTCATGCCGTGATGGCGCTGCCGCAGAAATACCGTGTGCCGCTCTTCCTGCATTATTACGAGGGCTACTCCTGCGAGGAGATCTCCCAATTCCTTGGCATTCCCAACGCGACCGTCCGCACCCGATTGCGGCGCGGGCGGGAACAGCTCAAAACCAATCTTCAGGAGGCGAACAACGATGTTTGACGAAAACCTATATCAGGAGACGATCTCCGCGCTTCACGCCTCCGAAGACACACTTTCGGAGGTAATGAACATGACGCACAAGACAAAAAGAAGAGGCCGCCTGCGCACGACGGCGGTGCTTGCGGCGGTCATCGCGATCCTGTGCTGCATGGCGGCAGCTGCAGCGGCGCTTGGACTGGATCAGCGGTTGGCGGAGTACTTTGGAGCAACGGCGGAGCAGGAAGAGCTGCTCTCGACAGCGGCGGTCCCAATGAACATTGTGAAGCGGGACAGCGGCGCGGTGATGCGCATCGAGCAGGTCATCGCCGACCGCTATTGTGCGGCGGTCCTCATCGACTTTACCGCGCCGGAGGGGACAGTTCTGGATCAGGACTACTACGCATTCGATCGGAGCGTGTCCGCAACGTCCAGGGACGGAGTGAAAATGAATACCTACGGCATTGGCTGGGAGGTATTGCCAAGCAGCACGGAGGATGAGACGGGCCGCCATGCCACGATTTTGATGACGATCCATTCTCTGAAAGGAGAATTCAACTTCATCGGTGCGAAGGTGAAGTTGACGCTCGATGGCCTGTATCGGGATAACTGTTTGGAAGAACTTGTCGTTCCCGGGCGCTGGAGCTGCACATTCACTCTGCCGGAGACTGATCCGGGACGCCTGTGCACGGTGAATGAGCCGATCGAGATTGAGGGAAAGAACGCTGTTCTGACGACGCTCTATGTCTCGCCGCTCTCGCTGACCTGCGAGATCAAGCAGGGAACGGATGATCTGAAAGAAACGGTTGAGCCCATCTACAGCGACGACGGGAAGGAGAGCATCGCTCCCGAGGTGACGCTGCAAAACGGCGAAACGGTCGGCGCGGCGGACTGGTTGTTCCTTATAACGAATTATGCCGATGAGCGCGGGCGCTACTGCTTCCGGATGGATGAAATTCTTGACCCGGAAACGGTGAGCAGCGTTTCCGCCTTCGGAGAGACGTTCTCCGTCGAATGACGGGACGATAAGGCGTATTTGTGTAAAAAAGGAGCCTCTGCATCAAAGCAGAGGCCCCTTTTTCCTGTTTTCACCGCAGCGCGTCCTTCATTTCTTTTACATACGCACCGATGTGCTCGGGCGCGTCCTTGCCGTACTGGGCAAGGAGCTTGACGATGGCGGAGCCGACGATCGCGCCGTCGGAGAGGTCGGCCATCTTCTTCGCCTGCTCGGGCGTGGAGATGCCAAAGCCGATGGCGCAGGGAATATCTGTGTTTTCCCGCACGAGGGAGACGATGGAGGCGAGGTCGGTCTTGATCTCGCTGCGCTCGCCCGTGACACCGAGCGACGAGACGATATAGAGGAAGCCCTCGGCCTCGCGCGCGATCATCGCAATGCGATTCTCCGACGTCGGTGCGATGAGGGAGACGAAGTCGACGCCGTACTTGCGGCACGCGGGGAGAAATTCTTCCTTTTCCTCATACGGCACGTCCGGCAGGATGAGCCCGTCGATGCCAACATCGCGGCAGTTGGACAAAAAGCGCTCTGTGCCGTAGGAAAAGACGACATTCGCATACGTCATAAAAACCATGGGGATCGTCACGCCGCGCCGCAGCTCGCGCACGAGATCGAAAATCTTGTCGGTCGTTACGCCGCTTTGCAGGGCGCGCAGGTTAGCGGCCTGAATGACGGGCCCCTCCGCCGTGGGGTCGGAGAAGGGAATGCCGAGCTCGATGAGGTCGGCGCCGTTTTGCGCGGCAGCGCGGACGGCAGCCGCGGTCGTTTCAAGATCGGGGTCGCCGCAGGTCAGAAAGGCGATGAACGCCTTGCCGTGGTCAAATGCTCTTGCAAGATCACTCATGAAGATCCTCCCCTCTGTAGCGGGCGATGGCGGCGCAGTCCTTGTCGCCGCGGCCGGAGATCGTGACGACAAGAAGCTGATCGCTCCCCATCGTGGGTGCGAGCTTTCGCGCGTAGGCGATGGCGTGGGCCGATTCGATGGCGGGAATGATGCCCTCCGTGCGGGCGAGGTATTCGAACGCCTGCACGGCCTCCTCATCGGTGATGGCAACATACTCTGCGCGGCCGATGTCGTGCAGGTACGCATGCTCAGGGCCGACGCCGGGGTAGTCGAGACCGGCGGAGATGGAATACACCGGCGCGATCTGACCGTACTCGTCCTGGCAGAAGTAGGACTTCATGCCGTGGAATATGCCGAGCCTGCCGGTCGAGATGGTCGCGGCGGTCTCAAGCGTGTCGATGCCGCGGCCCGCGGCCTCAACACCGATGAGGCGCACAGCAGGATCGTCGATGAAATGGTAAAAGCTGCCGATGGCGTTCGAACCGCCGCCGACGCACGCGACCACGGCATCGGGCAGACGTCCTTCCTTTTCGAGCATCTGCTGCTTGATCTCGCTTGAGATGACGGACTGGAAATCGCGTACGATGGTGGGGAAGGGGTGTGGCCCCATGATAGAGCCGAGACAGTAGTGCGTGTCGCTGATGCGCGTCGTCCACTCGCGCATGGCTTCGGACACGGCGTCCTTGAGCGTGGCGGTACCAGAGTTGACGGGCACGACCGTCGCGCCGAGAAGGCGCATGCGGTAGACATTCAGCGCTTGGCGGATGGTGTCCTCCTTGCCCATGAAAACGACGCACTCCATGCCCATCAGCGCCGCGGCGGTGGCGGTCGCCACGCCGTGCTGGCCCGCGCCGGTCTCGGCGATCAGGCGCGTTTTGCCCATCTTTTTCGCGAGCAGCGCCTGACCGAGCACGTTGTTGATCTTGTGCGCGCCGGTGTGGTTCAGGTCCTCGCGCTTTAAGTAGATCTTCGCGCCGCCGAGGTCCTTTGTCATCTTCTCCGCGTAGTAAAGACGCGAGGGACGGCCCGCGTAGTCGTTCAAAAGCTGCGTCAGCTCGTTCTGAAAGTCAGGGTTGGCCTTGTAGTAGTTGTAGGCCTCTTCAAGCTCGATGATGGCGTTCATCAGCGTTTCGGGGACGTACTGTCCGCCGTGCACGCCAAAGCGCCCGTTCGGATTCGACATGCCTTAGCCCTCCTTGCGCGCGGCGGCAACGAACGCCGCCATTTTGCTTTCGTCCTTGACACCGTCCGTCTCGATGCCGGAGCTCACGTCCACGCCGTAGGGGTGCAGCGCGGCGATGGCGTCCGCGACATTGTCGGGGTCGAGCCCGCCGGCGAGGAAATAGGGCCGCTGCACGCTCTGGACGAGGCTCCAGTCGAATGTCTTGCCCGTGCCTGCGCCGGAGTCGAGCAGCACGAGGTCGGCGGCGCAGTTTTCGATGGCGGGGAGGTCGGCTTCGCTTTTCACCTTGAACGCGCGGAAGATGGGCTTGCCTGTCAGTGCGCGCAGGCGCGCGATGTAGTCGTCATCCTCGCTGCCGTGGAGCTGCGCGACATCGATGACGCCGTGGCCTAAGAGCTTTGCCACGGCCTCGACCGGTTCGTTGACGAACACCCCAGCGGCCAGAATGCCGGGGGCAAGCAGCGATTTGAGTGCTGCTGCCTGCTCGGGGGACACATAGCGCTTGCTCTTTTTGGCAAAGACGAAGCCGACGAGGTCGGGCTTCAGCTTGTTGACGGCGGCAATGTCGCTTTCGCGCGACAGGCCGCAGAGTTTCACCTTGGTCATAAGTTACCTCTCAATTCCGCGAGCCGTCTGGCCTTGTCAGGGGCCCGCATCAGTGTTTCGCCGATCAGCACCGCGTCGGCACCGATCGAGCGGAGCGCGGCGACGTCCTGCGTGCTCTGCACGCCGGACTCGGCCACGTAGACCGCCTCCGGCGGGATGCGGTCGCGCAGCCGCGCGGCGTTGGAAAAGTCGACGGAAAAATCCTTCAGATTGCGGTTGTTGACGCCGATGATCTTCGCGCCCGCCGCGACGGCGGAGCAGATCTCGTCCGCGTCGTGCGTCTCCACGAGCGCGGAGAGACCGAGTTCGTCGCAGACGGCGAGATATTGCGCGAGCGTCTTCGTGTCCAGCAGCGCGCAGATCAGCAGCACGCAGTCCGCGCCCATCAGGCGGGACTGATAGAGCTGGTAGTCGCTGACGGTGAAGTCCTTGCGCAGCATCGGCGTTGAGACGGCGGCGCGAATTTCGCGGAAGATGTCGTCCGAGCCCAAAAACCACTTGGGTTCTGTCAGGCACGAGATGCAGTCCGCACCGGCGGCCTCGTAATCGCGCGCGATGTCGAGATAGGGAAAGTCCCGCGCGATGACGCCCTTGGAGGGCGAGGCCTTTTTTACCTCGCAGATGAAGGACAGATCATCTTTTTTGAGCGCGTCGTAAAAGCGCGCGCCGTTCGCGCGGCCCTTTTCGCGGCACATCGCCTGTAAGATATCAAGGCTCATGTTCTCGCTGTCTGCCAGCACGCGCTCGCGGGCGTGGGCGGCCAGCTCGTCGAGGATGCTCATGCGTTCGCCTCCGCGCGGTTGCTGACGGCGATGAAGCGCTCGAGCGTTTCAAGCGCCTTGCCGGAGTCGATGAGCTCGGCGGCGAGGGCGATGCCGTCCTTCATGCTCTCCGCCTTGCCGCCGATGTAGAGCGCCGCGCCCGCGTTCATCAGCACCGCGTTGCGCTTGTGGCCCTTTTCGCCCGACAGGATGGCGCGGGTGATGGCAGCGTTTTCCTCCGGTGCGCCGCCCTTGAGGTCGTCCTTGGTGCAGCGGTCAAAGCCGAAGTCCTCGGGTGTGATGACATAGCTCTTGTACCAGCCGTCACGAATTTCGCATACGCTCGTCGGCGCGCTGAGGGAGATTTCGTCGAGCTTGTCCTGTCCGTAGACGACCATGCCGCGCTTGACGCCAAGGCTCACGAGCACGCGCGCGAGCGGCTCGACAAGGTACTCGTCGTACACGCCGAGCAGCTGCATTTTCGGCGAACCGGGGTTCGTCAGCGGCCCCAGAATGTTGAACACCGTGCGGAAGCCCAGCTCCTTACGGATCGCGCCGACGTATTTCATCGAGCTGTGGTACTTCTGTGCGAAGAAGAAGCACATGCCGACCTCTTTTAAGAGCGTCACGCACTGCTCGGGGCTCTGCTGGATGTTGACGCCGAGCGCTTCGAGGCAGTCTGCCGTGCCGCACTGGGACGAGGCGGCGCGGTTGCCGTGCTTGGCGACCTTCATGCCGCCCGCCGCCGCAACGAGGGCGGAGGTGGTGGAAATGTTGAAGCTGTGGGCGTTGTCGCCGCCGGTGCCGACGATCTCGAAGATGTCCATGCCGGTGTCTACCTTTGTGGCGTGGTCGCGCATGGCGGCGGCGCAGCCTGCGATCTCATCGGTCGTCTCGGCGCGGGCGCTCTTGGTCGAGAGGGCCGCGAGGAACGCTGCGTTCTGGGTGGGGGTGGTCTCGCCGCTCATGATCTCGTTCATCACGGCGTAGGCTTCGTCATAACTGAGATCGCCCTTGTTGACGATCTTCACGATGGCTTCTTTGATCATGGTTTCAATTCTCCTTCAAAAAGTTTTCCAGCATGGTTTTGCCGTTCGGCGTCATAATGGATTCGGGATGAAACTGCACCCCGTAGATGGGATAGTCTGTGTGCTGCACGGCCATGATCTCGCCGTCGTCTGTGACGGCGGTGACTTTCAGGCAGTCCGGCATGGTGGCGGCGTCGGCCGCGAGGGAATGGTAGCGCGCGACGGGCGCGGTCTTGGGGCAGTTTTGGAAGAGCCGCGAGCTTGTGTCGAAGTGGACGAGCGACTGCTTACCGTGCATTAGCTCTTTAGCATAGGTCACGGTCGCACCGAAGGCGGCACAGATGGCCTGATGCCCGAGGCATACGCCGAGCGTCGGGATGCGGGGCGAGAGCGTCTTCACAACGTCGATGAGAACGCCTGCGTCTTCGGGCCGCCCGGGGCCGGGGGAGAGGATGATGCGCGCGGGATGCAGCGCGTCGATCTCTTGAATGCGCAACTCATCGTTGCGGATGACGCGGATGTCTGGATCGATCGCGCCAACAAGCTGGTAGAGGTTATAGGAAAAGCTGTCGTAATTGTCGATCAAAAGGATCATAGGTCTTCCTCCTGCGCAAGCGTCAAGGCGCTGACCACGGCCTTCGCCTTGTTGATGCATTCCTGATACTCTGTTTCGGGGACGGAATCTGCCACGATGCCCGCGCCGCTGCGGACGAACACGCGCCCGTTTTTCTTGTAGGCGATGCGGATGGCGATGCAGGTGTCCATGTTGCCGGTGAAGTCGATGTAGCCGATGGCCCCGCCGTAAATGCCGCGCTTGTTGTTCTCAAGCTCACCGATGAGCTGGCAGGCACGGATCTTCGGCGCGCCGGAGAGCGTTCCAGCGGGGAGCACGGCCTCAATGGCGTCAAGCGCGTCGCAGTCATCGCGAATCTCGCCGCGCACGGTGGAGCCGATGTGCATCACGTGGGAGTAGCGCTCGATGGAGTGCAGCTTTTCGACCTGCACCGTGCCGAATTTGCTGACCTTGCCGAGGTCGTTGCGCCCGAGGTCGACGAGCATGTTGTGCTCGGCAAGCTCCTTTTCGTCGTGCAGCAGGCTCTCTTCAAGCGCCTTGTCCTCCTCGTCCGTTTTGCCGCGCGGACGGGTCCCCGCGAGGGGAAAGGTGTGCAGCACGCCGTCTTTGAGCTTGACGAGCGTTTCGGGCGACGCGCCCGCGACCTCAACGTCGGTGCCGGAAAAGTAGAACATGTACGGCGAGGGATTGATGGTGCGCAGCACGCGGTAGGTGTCAAGCAGGCTCCCCTCGAACGGTGCGCTCAGGCGGTTCGAGAGTACGATCTGAAAGATATCGCCCTCGCGGATGTGGTGCTTGGCGGTTTCGACCATCGCGCAGAACTGCTCCTTGGAGAAGAGCGGCGTGACTTCGCCGAGGAGCCGCCCCGGCGCTTCCTGCTTCTTTTCGCCGGTTTTGAGGAGCGAGACGAGCTGCTCAAGCTCGAGCTTTGCCTTGTTGTAGCCGACCTCGACGTCGCTGAGCGCCATGTTGACGATGAGCACGATCTTCTGCCGCACATGATCGAAGGCGATGACCTTGTCAAAGAGCATCAAATCGACATCCTTGAAGCTGTCCTCGTCCTGCTCGCCGCAGCGGACGCTCGGCTCGCTGTATTTGAGATAATCGTAAGAAAAATACCCCACGAGCCCGCCGGTGAAGGAGGGGAGGTAGTCGAAGCGGGGGCTTTTGCAGCTTGCCAGCAGCTCGCGCAGGTACTGGGACGGATCGTCCGTGCGGACGGTGAGGCCGCCGGCCTTCATTTCGCCGTCAATGCACGTGATCTCGAGCTTTGGGTCGAAGCCCAAAAACGTGTAGCGGCCCCAGCGGTCGTCCGCCTGCGCGGATTCGAGCATGTAACAGTGGGTGGACACGTTCTTGAGGATGCGCATCGCTTCGATGGGGGTGATGAAGTCGGAAAGAATTTCGCAGCTCAGCGGGAGCACGTCGTACTGCTGCGTCGCGGCGATGTCTTTGACGGTTTCGAGCGGTGGTAGGATATGCATGAGTGACCTCCTGAAAAAGAAAAGCTCCTTTGGCGTTCTGCCAAAGGAGCTTATTGCGCAAACAAAAGCGCCCCCGACAGAACGGTACAGTCTGTCAAGGACGAATGCGATACGAGAGAAACGAACGATCCGCGGTGCCACCTTGAATTCACGGTTACCCGTGCGCTTGGCGGAGATACCATCATATCTCCCGGCAACTGACGTATGCCAACACGTTGCAGGATACTCTGCGCATAAAACGCATTTCGCTGCACCCTCAGCGGTCCATTTGACAATGTGTATCTTGCCTGATTTTCAGCATCGCAGGCTCTCTGTGAAGGCATCACTGCCGTTATCTCCGCTTCAACGGTTTGCGGTATTAACTTGGGCGAAAATATAGCACACCCCATCGGCAATGTCAATAGGGTGTGCATGATTTTTTGTAAAATTTCGGTTCTTTATTCCGCGGCGCGGCGAAGAATGTCGGCGACAAGCGCCTTGTCGAGCTGCGGGAAGGGGATGACCGGTTCGGGATGCTCGGGATGCTCCATGAGCAGTTTTTCCGCCCAGGACATGTTGTACCAGCGGCCAAACTTGCAGCCGCTGCGCGTGAACACGCCGATGCGGCGGAAGCCCATGTGCTCATGGAAGCGGATGCTGTTGTCCGTTAAATATTCGTCGTCCGCCCCCTGCGGCTCGCCGATGCAGGCATAGAGATTGTAGATGTTCTGAGCGAGCGACAGCTCCTCAATCGCGCGGTAGAAGCGCTTGCCGAGACCGTGCTTGCGTGCGTCGAGGGCGAGATAGATCGTCGACTCCGCACAGTGGTCGTAGGCCTCACGCGCGATGAACGTGTGCGTATAGGCGTAGCCGAGGAGCTGGCCATTTTCATCCTCCGCGACAAGATAAGGGTATTTGCGCGAGATATCCGCGATGCGGCGGCGGAATTCGTCGAGCGACGGTACGTCGTATTCAAACGAGATGGCCGTCTTTTCGACGTACGGCGCATAGATGCTCAGAAGCGCGGGAGCGTCGTCAAGCGTGGCGAGGCGGAAGCGGAACGCAGGAGAAGACATAGAGTCACCTTTCAAATCCATGCACCCAGTCAGAGCGCAGGTAATAAATGAGATAGATGGTGGAGCTGATCGCCCAGGTGAGGGGATACGCCCAGTAGATGTAGCTGATCTCGCCGATGAAGTGGACGACGAGCATGATGTAGATGATGCGGATGACGCACCAGACCGAGAGCATGATCATCATCGGCACGACCGCGCGGCCCGCGCCGCGGCAGACCGCCGCGATAGAGTGCGAAAACGCCAGCAGGCAGTAGAACAGTGCCACCGTGCGCGCCTGTTGCACGCCGAGGGAGACAACGCCGGGGGTGCTGTCGAAAAGGGAAATGAGCTGACTTGCCCAGATGTAATAGCACAGGCCGATGAGCTCGGCCATCACGACGGCGATGATGATACAGAACCGCGCGCCGCGCTTGGCGCGGTCATACTGCTTGGCGCCGAGGTTCTGACCAACGAACGTGGTGCAGGCCATCGTGAAGCTCGTGATGGGCAGAAAGGCGAAGCCTTCGATCTTGCAGTGCGCGCCGTAGGCCGCCATCGCGAGCATGCCGAACGAGTTGATCTGCGACTGGACGATGACATTGGCAAGGCCAATGACGCAGTTCTGGATGCCGGAGGGGAGACCGTATCGCACGATCTCGCCGAGCATGCCGGTGTGGAAGCGGATGTTGCGCGGCGTGACGGTGTAGACCTCGCCCTTTTTGAGCAGGTGGATGAGGCAGAGCACGCAGCTCGTCCCCTGGGAGAGGACAGTCGCCACCGCGGCGGACCAGACGCCCCAGCGGAACGCGCCGATGAACAGCAGGTCGAGCGCGATGTTGACGAGCGACGAAATGATCAGATAGTGCAGGGGCCTCCGGCTGTCGCCGAGGGCGTTAAGAATGCTCGTGCACATGTTGTAGAGCACCGTTGCCAGCACGCCGAGGAAGTAGTAGCGGAAGTATTCGACCGCCTGCGGCATGACCTGCGCGTCGGTGTTCATCCAGACCAAAAACGTCGGCGTGAGGAATACGCCGATGAGCGTCAGCAGTGTGCCCGACACGATACCGAACGCCAGGTTCGTGTGGACGGCGCGCGAGACGTTTTCATAGTCGCCCGCGCCGAAGTACTTTGAGATCGCGACGCCCGCGCCCATGGCCGTGCCGATAAAGAGGCTTGTGAGCAGCATGATGAGCGTGCCGGACGAGCTGACAGCGGCAAAGGCGTTCGTGCCGAGGTATTTGCCCACAATGAACGCGTCCGCCGTGCTGTATAGCTGCTGGAAGACCTGACTGATGAAGATCGGCAGCGCAAAACGCAAAATCAGCGAGACGGGGCTGCCCTCCGTCATGTTCTGCACGGTTTGCCTTGCCGGAACTGTCTGCGCCATGCGCACCTCTCTTTCTCTGTCCCGCGGCGGGACGAATCTCTCATTTTTTGACGAAAAAGGAAAAGCGCCGCAGGAGCGGTGCTTTTCCTCAATCCCTGAAGAAACAGCAGATGAAAATTCTACAAAATCTTGACAGGTCCATTATATAGTTGTGTGGAACGAAAGTCAACCTTGCCGTTTACAGCACAAGGTTCAAAAGTGCAGGCGTGACGTACGTCTCGATGAGCGCGGCCACCAGCAGCAGCGGCACAGAGAATGTCAAAAAGACGCGGATGCAGTCCAGCACACGGCGGAAAAAGGACGTATCGCTCTTTTTGAGGATCCGTTCCGTCCCCGTGCGGCAGATGAGAAGGCCCAGCGCGCAGGATAAGATCAGCGCGGACAGCTCAAAAATGCCGTGGGGCAAAACGCCGAGAACATACACACCGAGACCGATGCCCTGCTGCTGATAGATGGCGGCGAACGCGCCGAGCATCAGCGCATTCGTGCCGAGCACGAGCGCACTGAGCGGCAGGAACGGGATGAGCCCGTAGAGCATCGAGAGGAGGGACGCCGTGATGTTGTTGAAAAACAGCGTCGCCATCATCTGCGACTGGGGAACATCGTCGGTAAGTCCCAGCTGCTCGACCTGCGCGGCGAAGTTTTGAAGCGTCTGCTGCGCCATGTCGGGGAAGATCATTCCGGCGGCGAAGCCAAGAAGCACCAGCACGCCAAACGCAGCGGCGGTGTTCAAAAATTCCCGCTTGATGAGATCGCGCGAGAGCGTAGGGCAGAGTTCGAAGATCATGCCAGCTTGGCGATTCCGGCCTTGACGCGCTTGATCGTCTCCTCACGGCCGAGGATATGGCAAATTTCGACAGCGCCGCCGGGCGTGACGAGCTTGCCCGCAACGGCGATGCGCAGCGGCCACATGAGCGTCGCGTTCTTCACGCCGAGCTCCTCGGCAAATGAGACGAGCATGTCATGGATGCCATCATTCGTCCACTCGGAAAGGCTCTCGAGCTTGGGCAGGACCTTATTGAGCATGTCGAGCGAGACCTCGCTGTTGGTCTTGGACTTCTTGTTCGTGTAGAACTCGACGCCGTACTCGGGAAGAGCATCGAAGAAGTCGACCTTTTCGGGAATATCGGTGAGCTTTTCGCAGCGGGCCTGTAAGAGTGCTGCGATCTCACCGACGGAGTACGCTTCGTTTTTGACGGCCTGACGGATGTAAGGCTCAGCAACTTTACAGAATTCATCGGGCGGGAGATTGCGCAGATAATTCGCGTTGAAATACGTCAGCTTTTCGATGTCGAAAATGGCAGGGGACTTGGAGATGCCGCCGATGTCGAACGCCCCCACCAGCTCGTCGAGCGTGAAGAACTCCTGCTCGCTCTGCTCGCCGCGCGGCGACCAGCCGAGCAGCGCCACATAGTTGAGGATGGCGGGCGTCAGGTAGCCCTGCGCCTTGAGGTCTTCATAGCTCGGGTCGCCGTTGCGTTTACTCATCTTATGCTGCGCGTCGCGCATGACGGGGGAGCAGTGCACGTAGGTCGGCACCTCCCAGCCGAAGCCCTCGTAGAGGAGGTTGTACTTCGGGGCGGAGGAGAGATATTCGCTGCCGCGCACGACATGGGTGATGCCCATGAGGTGGTCGTCGATGACGTTGGCAAAGTTGTAGGTCGGCAGACCGTCGCGCTTCAAGAGTACCTGATCGTCGAGCGTCTTATTCTCCACCGTGATGTCGCCAAAGCTTGCATCGTGGAAGGTCGTGGTGCCGTCCTTCGGGATACGCTGGCGAATGACGTAGGGCTCGCCCGCGGCGACGCGCGCCTTGGCCTCTTCGAGCGGCAGGTCGCGGCAGGGATCGTCCGCGCGGTCAAATTCGCCGCTGTCCTCCTCGCTCTCGGCCTTTTCGCAGAAGCAGTAGTAGGCGTGGCCGCGCTCGACTAAAAGCTCGGCGTACCTGCCGTAGGTGTCGCGGCGCTCGCTCTGGATATACGGGGCGACGGGGCCGCCGACGTCGGGGCCTTCATCGTGGGAAAGGCCGCATTCCGCCATCGTGCGGTAGATGACGTCCGTTGCGCCCTCGACGAGACGCCCCTGGTCGGTATCCTCGATGCGGAGAATGAACGTGCCGTTTGCGTGGCGGGCGATCAGATAGGTGTAGAGCGCGGTGCGCAGGTTGCCCACGTGCATATAGCCCGTGGGGGAGGGAGCGAAGCGCGTGCGCACCTTACCGTGCGGGATCTTCGCTTCCATTTCCTCAAAATACTTCATGTCGATGGACATAGATGACCTCCTGAAGTGAAATCAAAATAAAGATAGCTTATTACACCATATTTTGACCGAAAAGTCAACGAACGCACGACGCTCTTTTTCACCGGAATATGCTTGTATTTTGAAAAGGGGTATGGTAACATAACAAATTGGGTCGATAGCTGCGCCAAAACGGCGCAATTCGAGATAAAATGAGAAAAACAAACAGATCGGAGAAAAAACGATGGAAAACATGGAAAACGCGGCGCGCAAGAAAGTGATGCTGTCCGGCATTCAGCCCAGCGGCGATCTAACCCTCGGGTCCTACCTCGGCGCGATCAAGAACTGGGCGGAGCGCGACGAGGAATTTGACAACTACTACTTCATGGCCGATATGCACTCGATCACCGTGCGTCAGGACCCTGCGGCGCTGCGCCGCCGCACGCTCGAGCAGCTGGCGCAGTACATCGCCTGCGGCTTGGACCCCGAGAAGAACACGCTGTTCATCCAGTCCCACGTGCCGCAGCACGCCGAGCTCGGCTGGGTACTGAACTGCTATACGATGTTCGGCGAGCTCTCGCGCATGACGCAGTTCAAGGACAAGTCCGCCAAGAACAGCGAGAACATCAACGGCGGTCTCTTCACCTATCCTGCGCTGATGGCGGCGGATATCCTGCTCTATCAGCCCGACTATGTCCCTGTGGGCGAGGATCAGAAGCAGCATGTCGAGCTCTGCCGCAACATCGTCCAGCGCTTTAACGGCATCTATGGCGACGTCTTCAAGATGCCCGAGCCGTACATTCCCAAGGTCGGTGCGCGCGTGATGAGCCTGAGCGACCCGGGAGCCAAGATGTCGAAGTCCGATAAGGACCCCAACGGCTCCATTTACCTGATGGAAAAGCCCGAGGATATCCTGCGCAAGTTCAAGCGCGCCGTGACCGACAGCGACACGGAAAACTGCGTGCGCTATGATCCCGCGAACAAGCCCGGCGTTGCGAACCTGATGACCATCTACTCCGCTGTAACGGGCAAGAGCTTTGACGAGATCGAGCAGGAGTTCGCCGGTAAGGGCTACGGCGCGTTCAAGCCCGCCGTGGGCGAGGCCGTCGTTGAAACCCTGCGCCCCATCCGCGAGGAGGCCACGCGCATTTTGGGCGACAAGGCGTATCTCGAGTCCGTGTATCGCGCGGGCGCACAGAAGGCGTCTTACGTGGCAGAAAAAACGCTGCGCAAGGTCTACAAGAAGGTCGGCTTTGTCGCGCGCTGATTAAAGGGTGGAGAACATGAACGGAATTCCGAAAGAGTTATTGCTGAGCGTCGGCGGCGCGCTGCTGTGCGCGTTTGCCGTCAGCTTTCTGATGTGCCCGCTCGTCAAGTCGTTTGCCTATAAGATCGGCGCGATCGACGTGCCGAAGGACAACCGCCGCATGCACAAAAAGCCCGTACCGCGTCTCGGCGGCCTTGCGATCTTCCTCGGCTTTATCGTGAGCATGCTGCTGTTCGTCAAGGTCGACCATCAGTTACAGGGCATTTTGCTGGGCGCGTCCATCATCGTCGTTTTAGGCGTAGTGGACGATATGTCCCCGCTGCGCGCGTATTTTAAGTTCTGCGTGCAGATCTTCGCGGCGCTCGTCGCCGTGTTCCACGGCGTCGTGATCCAGACGCTCTCCAACCCGAACGTCTTTGCTGAAAGCCCGTATTGGGACCTCGGCTGGCTGTCCATCCCCATCACAGTCTTGTGGATCGTCGGTATCACGAACGCCGTCAACCTCATCGACGGCCTCGACGGCCTTGCCTGCGGCGTTTCGACCATCAGCGCCATTTCGATGCTCGTCATCGCGCTGCTCGTCTCTGAAAGCGATGTGGCGCTCGTGATGGCCGCGCTTGTGGGTGCGTGCCTCGGTTTCATGCCGTACAACAAGAATCCGGCCAAGATGTTTATGGGCGACACGGGCTCGACGTTCCTTGGCTACATCCTTGCGACGATCTCGATCCAGGGCCTTTTCAAGTATTACGCCATCGTGTCGTTCGCGGTGCCGTTCCTGATCCTGGGCCTGCCGATGTTCGACACGCTCTTTGCCATCATCCGCCGCCTTGCCCACGGGCAGAACCCGATGGCGCCTGACCGCGGACACATCCACCACCGCCTCATCGACATGGGCCTCAACCAGAAGCAAGCCGTCGCGGCGCTGTATGTCATCAGCAGTATCCTCGGCCTTTCCGCCGTGATGCTGACGTCGAGCGGCGCGATCAAGGCGATGCTCTTTCTGATGGCGCTGGCGGTGGCGGCGTTCCTCGCATCGCGCGTCATCTTCCGCCGCGATATCGACAAGGCATTGCAGGCGGAAAAGGCCGCGGCAGAGGAGAAGAGTGCGGAGACGACTGCCGTAGCGGAGACCGTGCCTGCCGCGCCTGCGGAACCTGAAGAAGAATCCAACGAAAAGAAAAAAGAGGAAGCATAAATGGAAAAACTGCGTATTATGAGCGTGTTCGGCACGCGGCCGGAGGCCATCAAGATGGCCCCGCTTGTCAAGGAGCTTGCCTCGCGCGACGAGATCGAGAGCCTTTGCTGCGTGACGGCGCAGCACCGCGAAATGCTCGATAGCGTGATGGAGGTCTTCGACCTCAAGGCCGACTGCGACCTTGATATTATGACCCCGCGGCAGACGCTCTCGACCATCACGAGCAAGTGTCTGCTCGGTATGGACGACGCCATTGAGCAATTAAAGCCTGACATGATCTTAGTCCACGGCGACACGAGTACGACGTTTGCCGGTGCGCTCTCGGCCTTTTACCACAAGGTGCCCGTCGGACATGTGGAGGCGGGCCTTCGCACCTACGACAAATACTCCCCGTTCCCCGAGGAGATGAACCGTAAGCTCGTCACGGCCATCGCCGACCTCTATTTCTGCCCGACGAAAAATAACCGCGAGAACTTACTCAAAGAGGGCGTGACCGAGGGCCTTTTCATCACGGGCAATACGGTCATTGACGCACTGAAAACAACGGTGCGCAAGGATTACCACTTTACAACAGAACTGCTCAACGAGCTGGACTATTCAAGAAAGGTCGTGCTCGTGACGTGCCACCGCCGCGAGAATTACGGCCAGCCCATGGAGAACATCATGACCGCGCTGCGTGATATCGCTCTCCAGAACGAGGACTGCGAGCTCGTCTATCCCGTGCACCTCAGCCCTGTCGTGCGCGAGAACGCGCAGAAGTTCCTCGCCGGTACGCCGCGCGTACATTTGATCGACCCGCTGAGCGCGGACGAGATGCACAATCTTATGGCGCGCTGCTACATGGTGATGACCGACAGCGGCGGACTCCAGGAGGAGGCTCCTGCGCTCGGCAAGCCCGTCCTTGTCATGCGCAAAGAGACCGAGCGTCCCGAGGCGGTCGCCGCCGGCACGGTAAAGCTCTGCGGCGTCGAGTACGACGATGTGCTGCGCATGGGCAACGAGCTTCTTCGCAGCAGGGAGGCGTACGACGCGATGGCGCACGCCGTCAACCCCTATGGCGACGGCCACGCCTGCGCACGCATCGCCGACGCGATTTTGTGGCACTTTGGCCGCCGGAGCGAGCGCCCCGCGGATTTTAACGCCTGATTTTGACGGAATGAAAGAAGGGAGTGGAGCGGAATGAGAAAGCGGAGGGTGACGCCCATTGGCGCTGCTTTCGTCGCGCTCGTTTTGCTGGTGCTCCTGTTTGTGGTGCGCGGCGCGCTGCACCGTCCCGCGCACGTCGTGCTGCCGCAGGATGCGAGCAGCGGAGATGTGAGCGACGCGTCGCTCGACGACAGCGCCGTGGGCCGCATCGCCGTGCGGCCCGACACGGTGCAGTCCGCCATCGCGACGCTTGAACGTCCCGCGCGCTACTCGCGCGCCATCACGATCGAGCGCTACTATTCCGGCGGCAGCGGCGTCGACCGCAGCAGTGTCAGCGTCGACGGAGCGTGGATGCGCGTCGACACCGAGCAGGCGAGCGGCGCGCAGAGCCACACGATCTCCAACGGGGAAAGAACGTGGGTCTGGTACGGCGGCAGCGAGCTCTATTACGAGAGCGCCGCAGCCTTCACCGCCGACGAGGAGCAGGGCATCCCGACGTATGAGGACATCCTGCGCCTTGACAAAAAGCGCATCGCCGCGGCGGATTACCGCCTGCTCGACACCGTGGACTGCATCTTTCTGGAAACTGCCGCCGATGACGGCGGCTACATTGAGCGCTACTGGGTCAGCGTGAGCGACGGCCTTCTCTGCGCGGCGGAAAAATTGCAGGGCGAGGATGTCGTCTACCGCATGGCGGGCATGAGCGTCGACAGCGGGAACGTGGCGGAGGACGCCTTTACGCTGCCGGACGGCACAGTGCTCCACGAAAGTGCGCTCGACGGCGCAAACCGGTAAAAGAAACTGAAAAGGCCGTCCGAAGATCGTTCTTCGGACGGCCTTTTTGTCAAAATATGTCATAAAATGAGCAGCAGCCCCAGCGCGACTAAAAGCTCGTCGTCCGCCTTTTCCTCAAAGAGGAAAAAGAGAATGAGCAGCAGCAAAATGTCCGCCGTGTCCACGCCCTTGAGTGGTAATTTGTCGAGGATGCGCGAGAAAAACTGCGACGCCTCCTGACTGATCGGCGGCGGAGGGGGAGCGTCCCCCTGCGGCGGCCTTGGCGGCGGTGCGTTTCCGCCGGAGGGCGGCGGGGGAGGCGGTCTGTTATCACGCGGCGGTTCGCCGCGCGGCGCGTCCTGCATCGGCATGCGGGTGTAGACGCCGTCGTCGTTGCGCAGATAGCGGTTATACATTGCGAGGCCCCCCTTCGCTGAGGAGCAGCGTCTTCCCCAGGTGGATGAAGCGCGCGAGCTGTGCCGCGCGCTCGACCTTGTCCTGCCGCTCCGGCTTCAAAAATGGGCGCAGCGCGCGCAAAAATGCGGCGGTCTCGCCGCTCTCGGGCCGATTGAGCTGCGAGAGCACGGGCAGCAGCTTGGCGATCATGCCGGGGTCAATGCCGCCGAGCAGCGACGAAAGATCACCCATCGGATCGCCCTGCGGCGGTGGTGGAGGGGGAGCCGACGGCGCAGGACCGGCCGCACCGCCCGTGGGCGGGGGAGGCGGCGCGCTGCCGCCGGACTGCCCCATCTGCTGCGACAGATTTTGCGCCATGTTCATCACCTGCGCCATGGCGTCCGGATCGGAGAGCAGGGTATTCAGTTTTTCCTCCCACTCGCTCATCGTGACGCCCTCCCGCGGTTTTTATTTTTTTGCGCTGTCGTTGATGCGGTTCATAATGGCCATGCCCTCGGGACTTTTCATCAGGTTCGAGAGCATTGTGGCCAACTCTTTCGTGTTGCCCGCCGCGGCATTTTGCGCCGCGTGATTGAGCGCCGCGCCGCCATCCTGAGAGGTGAGCATCTGCATGAGCCTTTGCCCGTCGCCCGATTGCAGGAGCGACTGCGCTATGGCAGGATTGCGCTTGAACTTGTCGATGAGCTGCTGCGTGCTGTGATCCATAGCTGTGCCTCCGTTTCCTGTCTTTCAAGGCAGTATATGAGAGGGACGCGGCAGTTGTGCCGCCGCAGCGGCGAAATTTTTTGAAAAATTTTCCGAACCCGTGAAAGAAAACGCCCTGCCCGCGCACATGTATGGTGTAAGGCCTTTGAGGAGAGAAACATATATGTTTTCAAACGAAGCATTTGCCCAAAATGCAGAAAAGTACATGGACACGGTCTTTCGCGTGGCCTACGGCTGGCTCAAAAACCCGGACGACGCCAACGATGTGACACAGGACGTATTGATAGAGCTGTACAAAACAGATAAGGCGTTCGAGTCGGACGCCCATTTGAAAAACTGGCTCATCCGCGTCACCGTCAATCGCTGCAAGATGTTCTTCCGCTCGCCGTGGCGACGGCACGAGGACATCGACGACTATGCCGAGACATTGTCCTTCGAGCAGCCGCGGGACGGCGAGCTCTTCAAAGCCGTGATGGCACTCGACAAAAAATACCGTGTGCCGCTGCTGCTCTTCTATTACGAGGGGTATACAACGGCGGAGGCCGCGTCGATGCTCGGCATTCCCGAAAAGACCGTCAGCACAAGACTTTACCGCGCAAGGGCGAAGCTCAGAACGATTTTGGAGGAGGAGTAAAGCAATGACAGAAAAAGAGAGATTCCAACGCGCATTTGCGCCGCTGCACGCCTCCCCGGACACGATGACGGAGGTAATGAAGATGACGGAACGGAAAACGAAACGGCCCGCGCTGCGCCGCGCCGCGACCCTTGGCCTCGCCGCCGCGCTCGTGCTGGCGCTCGGCAGCGTTGCCTATGCCTCGGACCTCGGCGGCATTCAGCGTACGGTGCAGCTCTGGCTCAACGGTGAGATGACGGACGCAACGCTGACGGTAAACGAGGGAAGCTACACCCTGCGCTATCCGGACAAGGACGGCACCGAGCACGAAATGGGCGGCGGTGGCATTGCCATCGAAGACGACGGCACGGAGCGAGCGCTGACCGAGGAAGAGATGTTAGAGCATCTCAACGCGCCCGAGGTCGAAGAGCGCGAGGACGGCACGGTCACGGTCTACTACCTCGACCAGAAGCTCGACGTCACGGACAAGTTCGACGAGGACGGCGTCTGCTACGTGCAGCTTGAGGGCGGCGAGAAGACGATCTACATGACCATCAAGCGCGGCAACGGCTACGCAACGAGCACGACAAAGTACATCCTGCCCAACGAATTCAACAACTGAAAGAAAAACGAGAAAGGTTCCGCACAGCATCGCTGTGCGGAACCTTTCTCCTATTGGGGAAAGCCTCGCAGAGTTTCGTGCCCGCAGGCACGAAATAAAATCAGATCGTTTTTCGCCGCGGCGTGTACGTGGTGAAAAACACCTCTCGCGGAGCGTGTGTCGAGCTGCCATATTGGCGGGGCGAGGCACGGAGCACAGCGCGGCCTTCTCCAAAAAGCGGCAAAGCCGCTTTTTGGAAGATATTATTTCTGCGCCTTGCCGTAGTCGCAGTCTTTTCTAAGCGGGCAGCCGTCGCAGTTGGCTTTGCGGGCGGTGCAGCGGTCGCGGCCGAACAGCACCAGTCGGTGGCAGAAGTCGTTCGACTCCTCCGGCGGCAGGATGGCGCGCAGCTGCTTTTCGACGCTCAGCGGGTCCTTGCTGCCGTCCGTCAGGCCGAGGCGGCCCGTGATGCGGATGCAGTGCGTGTCGCACACGTAGGCGGGCTGGCCGTAGACGTCACCGAGGATCAGGTTCGCCGTTTTGCGCCCGATGCCGGGGAGGGCTGTGAGCTCCTCCATCGTGCCGGGGACCTTGCCGCCGTACTTTTCGAGCAGGATCTTCGCGCACTCGACGATGTCCTTCGACTTCGTGTTGTAAAATCCGCAGGAGCGGATCGCGTCGCCGACCTCTTCATACGTCGCGTTCGCGAAGGCCTCAAGCGTCGGGAACTTCTGATAGAGCGACGGCGTGACCATGTTCACGCGCGCGTCGGTGCACTGGGCGGAAAGGCGCACGGCGAACAGAAGCTCGTAGTCCTTTTTATATTCGAGCGAGCAGCGCGCGTTGGGGTAGAGGACCTTCAGTTCCTCCACGATGCGGCGGACGGCGGCTTTGGATTTCATGGCGAAACCTCCTGCGTTTCATCAATACTGCCGACAGTATAGCACAGAGACACGGAAAAATCGACAGAAAAAGTCTGTGCAGTGAAGAAAAAACGTGCTATAATCATTCCATCTGTAAAAAAGGAGGCTTGTGCGATGCGGCTACTATTCAAGCAGCGCTTTTTTTCCTGGTTCGACAGCTATGATATCTACGATGAGGACGGCAACACCGTCTTTACGGTCGAGGGCAAGCTCGCCTGGGGGCATTGCCTGCATATTCTGAACGCCGCGGGCGAGCACATCGGCACCGTGCAGCAGCGCGTGCTGACCTTCCTCCCGAAGTTTGAGCTCTACATCGGCAAGCTGTATTACGGCTGCATCCGCAAGGAATTCACGTTCTTCACCCCGCGCTTCACCCTTGAGTGCAGTGACTGGGAGGTGAACGGCAGTTTTATGGAATGGAATTACACGATCGACAGCCCCTCGCGCGGCTGCATCGCCTCCATCACGAAGGAGCTGTTCCACTGGACGGATACCTATGTGATCGACGTTTACGACCCGAAGGACGCACTGGGCGCGCTGATGGTCGTGCTGGCCATCGACGCGGAAAAATGCAGCAGGAACAACTGATATGAGTGAAAAGAGACCTTTGGCGGATGAGATCCGCCCGCTGACGCTCGACGAGGTCGTGGGGCAGAAGCACTTGCTCGGAAAGGGCGCGCTGCTGCGCCGGCTCATCGAGTCCGGCTCAAGCGCGAATATGATCTTCTACGGCCCGTCCGGCACGGGCAAGACGACGATTGCGAACATCATCGCAAACCGCACGAACAAGACACTGTACCGCCTGAACGCGACGACCGCGAGCCTTCAGGATGTCAAGAGCATCATCTCCGATGTCGGCACGATGATGGCACCGGGCGGCATTCTGCTCTACCTCGACGAAATTCAGTATTTCAACAAGAAGCAGCAGCAGAGCCTGCTCGAATTCATGGAAAACGGCTCTATCACGCTGATCGCGTCGACGACGGAGAACCCGTATTTTTACGTTTACGGCGCGCTTTTATCCCGTTCGACGGTGTTTGAGTTCAAAAACGTCAGCGCGGAGGAGACCATCCCCGCGGTCGAGCGCGCGCTCGGCATTTTGAAAGAGCGCAGCGAGCTGCCGCTTTCCTGGGAGGACGACGTGCCGCGCGTCATCGCGCAGCAGTGCGGCGGCGATGTGCGCAAGGCCGTGAGCGCGTGCGAGCTTTTATATGAGGCGGCGGACGTCACGAACGGCGAACTTTTGCTGAAAAGTGAAGACGCCTTACAGGTCGCACAGCGCAGTGCCATGCGCTACGACAAGGGCGGCGACGCAATGTACGACTGTGCGAGCGCGCTGATGAAGTCGCTGCGCGGCAGCGACCCCGACGCGGCGCTCCACTACCTCGCAAGATTTTTAGAGGCGGGCGATCTGGTCACGCCATGCAGGAGGTTACTCTGCTCGGCGAGCGAGGACGTCGGCATGGCCTATCCGCAGGCTATCGCCATCGTCAAGGCCTGCGTCGACACCGCGATGCAGCTCGGCCTTCCCGAAGCGCAGCTGCCACTGGCGCAGGCGGCGGTGCTGCTCGCCACCGCACCGAAGTCCAACAGCGTGATCGAGGGCATCGGCGCTGCTTGGGCGGATGTGAAGGCGGGCAAGAGCGGCAATTTCCCGCGCTGCCTCCAGAATGTCCACGTCGATTCGACCGGCGGCGCGCAGGGGCAGAACTACAAGTACCCGCACGCCTACCCGAACCATTGGGTGAAGCAGCAGTATCTGCCCGACGAGCTCAAAAACGTGCAGTACTACCACTACGGCGACAACAAGGTCGAGCGCGCCGCCGCGCAGTACTGGGAAGCGATCAAGGGGTGAGCACATGGACCTGAGGTTGAACGATGTTGTCGAAATGAAGAAGCCGCATCCCTGCGGCGAGAAAATATGGCTCGTGACGCGCGTGGGCATGGACATCAAGCTCAAATGCACGCGCTGCGGACGCGAGGTGATGCTGCCGCGCGCCAAGGCGGAAAAGGGCATCAAGAAAATCGTAGAAAGGGAGGAACCCCATGAATAAGAAGACGAGAGCCGTCGCGATCCTGCTGGTCGCGGTGATGATCTTATCGCTCGTTGCATCGATGGTTATTCCGTATTTATAAAATACAGCGCGACAGCGCTGCACATAATTCCCTGCGCCGCGCAGGGGAGCGAGTCAAAGGGGCCATTCTCTTTCGTGAAAGAGAATGGCCCCTTTGACTCGTGCAGCGCCTTCGGCGCTGCGATCCCCGCGGCACAAGTGCCGCAAAGTGCTTTGTATTTATGCAAAATAGATGGTAATCGGACAAATCTCTGCTTTTGTCCCCACGCGCATGTTGGGTCCGAACAGGCCGACGCCGGAGGTGACGATGTTGTGCATCTTTCCCTTTTGAAGATACCCGCAGGCATTTTCCCACATCAGCTTGATGGTGAGATTTCCCGGGAACATCTGTCCATCGTGCGTGTGGCCGCAGAGGTCTATGTCGACGCCCGCGTCCGCGAGCTCCTGTAGCTCCTTGGGCTGGTGGTCGAGGACGATGATGGGCTTATCCTTGTCCAGACCTGCCGTGATCTCATCGGGCGTCTTGCGCGTCTCGATGCCGCGGCCCGGGCGGTGCGCGTCGGGGCGGCCATAAAGGTAGAACTTTCCGTCGATGAGCATGCCCTCGTCACGCAGGAGCGTGATGTTCGCGTCCTTCAAGAATTCGTCCATGCGCGGGTCGCTCTCCTTCTTCTCGCTCTGGCGGAAGGTGAAGCCTGCGAGCACCGGCTCTTCGATGTCGTGGTTGCCGTAGCAGGCGTAAACGCCGTATTTCGACCGGATGCTGCGCAGCGTGGCGGCGATGGTCTCAGGGGCTTCCACCGCTTCCCACTCGTTATCGAAGATGTCTCCCGCGATGACGACGAGGTCGGCGTCCTGTTCGTTGATCCTGTCTACCATCTGCTGCATCTGCTTTTCGCCGATGTTGTAGCCAAGGTGCAGGTCGGCCACGAGCACAACCTTCATCTCGTCCATGCCCTCAACAGTCTTATCGACCGTCACGTCATACGGCGTCACGTGGATGATGCGCGCGTTGACGACGCCCCAGATGGATGCGATCAAAATGACCAGCGCGCACACACAGCCCGCGATGCGGTGCATCTGTGTCGTGACGAAAATGTGCTTGAACGGCAGCACGTACCCCAGCAGCAGCCGCAGCAGGTCCGCCGCGATGACCGCGAGCAGCACATACAGCAGTACGCCGAGCCAGTAGTTGCCGATGAGCTTCATCACGCGCCGCGCCCGCCCCTCCGGCAGGAAAAACGCGATGACGATGGAGCAGGCCAGAAACGCCTGCACAGCCACGGGCAGCGCCCAGTGGCGCGCTGTGCGGAAAAACGGGAACCAGGCTTTCACCCAGCCCATCACGCGGCGCAGTAAATAGTAATTCGCCAGCAGGTACACCGGCGCAAGCAGAATCGCGATCATGTCAACGCGGGAGCATCGCTCCCCTCGCTTCCTTTCGAATCAAAAATCTTCGGTCATCATAGCACGTTTTTCTATCCATTGCAACGCATCCCCGCGGTTGACATTCCGCATGCGGCATGGTACCTTTAGAGTCGAAAAATAACATGGATCAAGGAGGACGATCCGATGAAAATGCTCGAAACCATCCACATTCTCCCCGTGCGCGCGGAGAGCGCTGCGCCCGCGCCGCTGCGCGGCAAAAAGCTCGACCAGCGCGCCGTGCTGCAAGTCGTCCGCAAGGTCGACTGGAAAAAGGCCGGCCTCATCGCCGGCGGCGTGACTGTCGTGTGCGCCGCAGCCGGCACAGCGAGCCGGTACAAATTCTATCAGGGCATCGTCGCGCGCGAGCTCAAAAAGCAGCTCGCCCCGCTGAACGACAAGCTCGACGCCCTGCAGGCTGAAAACCGCATGCTGCGCGCGGAGCTTGAAAAGAAGACCGCCCCCTCCGAGGAACAGAACTGAACCAAAATTGCCCGAACAAATTCCAGTTCGGGCGATTTTTTGCTCTCCGCTGGCGCTTTCCCCCTCCGCATGGTAAAATGGGCAAAAACAGGACTGTTTTCCGCAAAAAGTCTTCATTGCTACCCACGGTTGCGCAATTGTCTACTGCAATACATGGCATTTTGCGCACACTAACGCTATGCTTTTTGCGAAAGGAGGAACCATGGCACTACCTGAAAAACTCTACACACTGCGCAAAAAGAGCGGTCTTTCGCAGGAGCAGCTTGCAGAGGCGCTGAACGTCTCGCGTCAGGCCATCTCTAAATGGGAGGGCGGCAGCGCGATGCCTGAGAGCGACAAGCTCCTCGCGCTGAGCAATTACTTCGGCATCTCGCTCGACTACCTTCTAAAAGACGGTGCGCCGAATGCCGCGCCCGCCGAAGCGCAGGAGGAGCACCGGACGATGCGGCTTTTGAGCCTCATTCTCTGCTTCGGCGGCGCGGCCGCGCTGATCGTCTATGGCGTTTTGTCGATCCTTGTCCCGTCCGTTCCCGCGCAGATCAGCGGATCGTCGATGATCCGCATCGACGGCAGTGGCATTTTTCTGCTGCTCTGCGTCGCGGCCATCGCCGCGGGCGCGGCGCTGCTGCTCAAAAGCACCAAACACAAATAAGGAGGTCTCTCCATGAAAGCTCTGTCCTGTACCTTCGCCGCGCTGGCGATCCTGCTCTCCGACGTGATGTGCGCCGTTGTCGCGTTCAACTACTGCGATATGCTCTGGGGCATCCGCTATGCTTCTTACAGCGCACCGGCGAGCACCGCGTTTCTGCTCATCATCCCCTACGCCGCCGCCATTGCGGTCTGCACCGCGCTCGCGGTCATCTTTTGGCGAAAAAGCGCAAAACGCTGAAAAAGAACCACCGTATGGCGAGCCATACGGTGGTTTCTCCTTTACTTTCTCACAAACAGGATGCCGAGCGTGTTCGGGCCGCAGTGGCACGAGACGGTGCAGCCCGCCTGCGTCTCTTCGACGGTCTCAAACGATCCGTACTGTGCCGCTTCCTCCTTCGCCGCGGCCACGACGTTCGCGTCCGCCGCCGCGTGGGTGATGAACGCGAGCTCCGGCGCGATGTCCTCGCGCCCGTCAAGGCGCTCTTTTACATACTGGCGGATGCACTTTTCAAACGAGCCGCGGTACTTCTTGCACACGGCCATCTTGCCGTTTCGCACCTCGATGCAGGGCTTCAGGTGCAGAAGATTCGCGCCCAGCGCGGCCACAGCCGAGCAGCGGCCGCCCTTTCGCATGTAGTCGAGGCACTCGATCAAAAAGCTCGCCTCGACCTTCGGCGCGAGCGCGCGCACGCGCTCGGCGATCTCCGCGCCGGAAAGGCCCTGCTCGGCGAGCTTCGCCGCCGCGACGACCAGAAGGCCCTGGCCGGTGCTCAGATTCTCCGAATCGACCACGAAGACGTTCTCGTACTCCTGCGCCGCGGCGCAGGCATTCTGATAGCAGCAGGAGAAATTCGCGCCGATGGTGATCTGCACCACCGCGTCATACTCGTTCGCGTAGCGCGCGAACATCTCGCCGTACTCGTACTGGCTGACCGCCGACGTGCTGCAAAGGTCTCCGCCGCCGTCCACGTGGGCAAAAATGTCGGCGGGCGTGATGTCTACACCATCGTGGAAGTCCTTGCCGTCCTTGATGACGCACAGCGGCGTGACGGCAATATCATAGCGCTCGAGCAGCGCGGGCGACAGGTCGCACGTGCTGTCGGAAATAATCTTCACTCGCATCGTTCGTTTCTTCCTTCCTGAAAGATAAAAACCTCATCTGCGGGCATCCCCGCCGGAACTTACAACATCAGATTTTATATTTTTACCGCAAGCAGATGAACTCTTTCTCAACGCAACATCAACTTCTGTTGATATTTCTCCCACCCGTTCCGCAAAAAAGGGCCCCCGAAGGTTTTCTTCGGGGGCTCTCCTGTTTGCTTTTATCGCTTACTTGCTCAGGCAGCGATAGAGGAAAGTGACGATCTGACCGCGCGTGCAGTCGCCTGCGGGGTCGAAAGTCGTCGCGCTCGCACCGGTGGTCACGCCGTTTTCCACGGCCCACAGGACGGCGTTTGCGTAGTAGGCGTCCGCCTTGACATCGGTGAACGGATTCTTCGCCTTGCTCTCAGGGCTGTTCTGCATGCGGTACAGGAACGTCACGATCTGGCTGCGCGAGCAGGTCGCGTCGGGCGCGAACAGCGTGTCGCTCATGCCGGAGGTGATCTTGTTCTCGACGGCCCACAGGACGGCCTTATCGTAGTAGCTGTCCGCCTTCACGTCGGTGAAGGTCATCTCGCTTGCGGTCGGCTCGGGGCTGCCGGCGGCGCGCCACAGGAACGTGACGGCCTGCGCGCGGGTGCAGGAATCGTTGGGGGCGAAGGTCGTCTCGGTCTTACCGGAGGTGACCTTCTTATCCACGCCCCAGTTCACAGCGTCCACATAGTAGGCGCCTTCCTTGACATCGGTGAACACGCTCGGCTGGAGCGCTTCATCCTTCGTGATGTACTCGACGAGCTCAACGCCCAGCTTGTGGGCCTTTTCAGCCATGGTCTTGCCGTTCTCGGTGGCAAGGGCGCGGGCATCATCCGCCTTGGCGAGCTGGTCGGTCGTGACGAAGTCCTTGTAGAGCTCCTGCTGGAGGGCGGCGAGTTTATCGGCGACGCAGGCCTTGGCCTCGGCCTTCAGGGGCTTGCCGGTGATCTTGTCGGCGTTGGCGATGTAACCGCCGAGACCCTCAAACGTGAAGTAATAGGAATCCTTCCAGTTGCTCGGATACGCCTTGAAGCCGGAAACGCGCTGCCAGTTGCCCTCGGCATCCTGCGCCCAGCTCGTGCCGTAGGTGCAGAAGGTGTCGGGCTTTTCAGTCGTAAACTTCGCGGACGCGGTGCTGACCTGATAACCCTTGTACATGCTGTCGATCAGCATGGGATAGTACGGGACAAACACGTTGTAGGACATGTTGCCGACGCCGACCCAGCCCACGGTCGCGGTCTCGACTGGACGATCCTTGAAGAGCTGGAAGATCTCGATCTCCTGGTTGCTGGCCTTGCCGATGGAGGAAAGCTTGTAGTAGCCGAACACATCGTCCTTGTCGAGCTTGCGGTCGGCCTTGATGTTGGTGTAGAGCGCGACAAGCTTGTCGCTCGCGTCAAGGTTGGAGATGGTGAACTTCGTATTGTCGGCCACGAGCGCGTCGCTGTCGTACTTGTAAGTAGCGTTCAGGTAGTTCAGGCCGTCGATCATGCGCTGGTCCATCTTCTCGCTGATGCGGGCATAGGACGCGCGGAAGTCGATGATGTTCTTCGCCTCATCGCCGGCGAACATTCCGGCCTTCTTCGCCACCGCGATCAGGTCCTTGGAGGCGATGACGTTCTCATCGTCCAGATCGATGCGGCCGATGACGGCCATGTTGGGTTCAAGAAAGATCATGTTGTTGTTGAGCTTGATGGCGACATACTGCGTGCCGCTGCAATTTTCAACGTACCAGACCTCGTCCTTGTCGCAGATGAACACGCCGGAGGCGGCCACGCAGCCGTAATTCTCGTAGATGTCGAGCAGCAGCTTCACACCCTCGCGCGCAGAAGAGGCCTCGGCCAGGATGATGGTCGGGATATCGGTCTCTTCAATGCCGATGCGCTCGCTCTTGTTCGCTTCCGCCCATTCGGCGTCGCGGTACGGGTCGGCTTCCGTCACCTTTTCGTTGCCGTAGAGCGTTTCGGTCGCGGAGACGGACACGCCCTTTTCGTTCGTGCCGAACTCGGTGTAGGAGTAGTGGTCGGCCTTTTCGCCGCACTCGGGGCAGATGCCGTCATAGTAGATATCGTTCGTAAAATAGGTGAAACGGTAGCTGTCGTGGGTGAAATCCCACTCGAACGGTCCGTATTCCGGGCAGCCGACGTAGTGGTCGCCCTGCTTCCACTTGCCGCTCTCGCTGATGAACCAGAGCTTGTTGTAGTCAGAGCCGTAGTCCTCCGTGCGGGCGACGAAGGGCGTGCCCTCTTCGACGAGGTCGCCGCCGACGTAGATCGTCGTGCAGGCGGAGGCGCTGATGGTCGTCGCGGCAAAGGCCGCGGCCGTCACCAGACAGGTGCAGAGAAACTTTTTGAGTACGCTTCCTTTCATGTGTTGTTTCCTCCTAAAATTTTCAGTGTCCGAACGAATGCCGCTTTGTCTGCAAAATCGATGTATCCCCCCGTTCACTTTATCGCGCTACCGTAATATAGCACTTTATTTTGCGTTCCGCAAGGGGCAGATCTGCAAAAACACCGCTTCAGTCTCTCATTTCGTCACACTTGCACAAAGCAAGCCATATTATTCGACGCGATTTATTATAATATAGCTTATCATCTGTTATTCCGCTACCATCAAAAGGGCGAAAGCCATTGCACATTTTTGCTCAAATCGTCCACCGGTGGCGAACAGCAAAAGCTCCGCAGCAGAAGTTGCGGAGCTTTTGCATATTTCCCGCCGCCGTGTAGGCGACCAAGTTGTCGCTCGCGGCGTAATCCATGCGCCCCTCGCGGCAGCGGTCGATGGCGAGCATCCGCCGGTCGGCCACAAAATCGCACTCGTAGCGCTCCATGTGAAAGTCGTTGAACGCGAGCATCACGCCCGAAAAGATCTCATAGGTGGTCATCGTGCCGTCGCCGGTCTCGTTTCGAAACTGCCAGACCGCGCAGCCGTCGCTCTGCGCCAGCAAAATAGCGCCCTGATGTTCAAATAGTTTCTCTGTGGTCATCTCTTTCGCTCCTGTCCTTTGGAGTTAGTGATCTCTAACCATTGGCAGTATACCACTGCTTTCGCCGCTTGTCTTTCCCCATCGGGCGAAATTGTTCCGTTTGGACAGCAATTTTGCCGCCGTGGGTCAAAAAAGAGGGCGGGTAACTCCCGTCCTCTTTTTTATTCCTTTACCGGTTCACGAGCAGCTTTTTCATGCCGCGCTCGAGACCGTCGACGGTCAGCGGGTACATGTCCACCGCCCTTGCGATATAGCCGTAGCTCTCGCCCCAGTAGCCGCCCCAGCGCGGGGGCTCCTCGGGATTGAGCCAGATCAGGTGGTCGTAGTGCTCGCAGAAGCGCTTGATCTGATCGAGGCCCGACCATTTCGCCTCGCCGGTGCGGTAATCGTAGCGCTTTTCCATCAGCTCGTACATGTCCATCAGCGCATCGCCGACTAAAATGACCTTGTACTCGCTGCCGAAATTCTGCAGGATCCAGTCCGTCGGCACCGCGTGCTCGCGGTACATCCGCGGGTCGGTATAGACGCTTGAATAAATGCAGTTGTGGAAGTAGTAGACGTGCAGCTCTTTAAAATGGTTCGACTGCCGCGCCGCCTGGAAGAGCATGGAGCAGAGGTTGGAATAATACTCCATCGAGCCGCCGGAGTCCATCAGCATCAGCACCTTGACGGTATTTTTGCGCGGACGCTTGTAGCAGACCGACAGCGTTCCCGCGTTGTCGCAGGTCTCGCGCACGGTCCCATCCACGTCGAACTCCGTTTTGGCCTCCTGCGTCTGCTCGGAGTACTGGCGCAGCAGGCGGAACGCCATCTGAAACTGTCGGATATCGAGCACATTGTCCTTGCGGAAGTCGCGGAACCTGCGCTCCCCCGCCACCTGAAACGCGCGGCGGTACATGCTCTTCCCGCCCACACGGATGCCCTGCGGGCTGTGGCCGCTATTGCCGAAGTTTGAGTAGCCGTTCGTACCGATCCAGTACGAGCCGCCGTTGTGCTCCTCGGTCTGCTCCTTGAGGCGCTCTTCGAACATTTTGAGAATTTCCTCAATGCTCTTTTCCTCATAGCCCTGCGTGCGCAGGAACTTGCGGAACTCCTCCATTGCGGCGGCAGGGTTGTTGAGCCAGTCCATCAGCTCCTTGGGAAGCTCGTCCTGATATGGCACGCCGTCGAAGTATTCAAGGAAGATCTGGTCGAACTTGTCGTAATCCGCCTCGGACTTGACGAGCACCGCGCGACAGAGCTCGTAAAAGCCCGTGAGCGAATCGTGCTGCAGGTCCAGCATCAGCCCCTCGATGAGCGTCATCCACTCATTCAGGCTGACGCGAAAGCCGTGCGCGCGCAGAAGGTAGAAAAATCCAGTAAACATGGCGTTCTTATCTTCTCAGTCGGCGCTGCACGGTGGAGATATCCTTGTCCTTTTTGAGGAGCACCCCGATGAACGGGATCTCCTTCGTGATGCGGGACGTGTCCACGCCGGTAAGCTCGAGCGCGCGGATCCAGTCGACAAGCTCGGATGTCGAGGGTTTTTTCTCCACCGAGTCGATCGAGCGGATATAGTAGAACGCCTGCATCGCCTGCATCAAAAGCGTCTCGTCGATATGATCGAAGTGGACGCGGATGATCTTTTCCATCTGCTGCTGGTCGGGGAATTCAATATAGTGGAAGATGCAGCGGCGCAGGAAAGCGTCCGGCAGCTCCTTTTCTGCGTTCGAGGTGATGATGACGATGGGACGGTGCTTGGCCTTGATGGTCTCCTTCGTCTCGGGAATGTAGAATTCCATCTTGTCGAGCTCCCAAAGAAGGTCGTTCGGGAACTCGAGGTCTGCTTTGTCGACCTCGTCGATCAGCAGCACGACCTGCTCGTCGGCGGAAAACGCCTCGCCGAGCTTGCCGAGCTTGATATACTTTGCGATATCGTCCACGCCGGATGTGCCGAACTGGCTGTCGTATAAACGCTGCACCACATCGTAGACGTACAGGCCGTCCTGTGCCTTCGTCGTGGACTTGACGCTCCAGATGATGAGCTTTTTGCCCAGCGCCTCGGCCACAGCCTCGGCGAGCATTGTCTTTCCCGTGCCCGGCTCGCCCTTGATGAGAAGCGGTTTTTTGAGCGCCATCGCGATGTTCACCGCATTCATCAGCTCCGGGCTCGCAACGTAGTTTTTGCTGCCTTTGAAAGTATTTTCCATAGTGTGCTCCTTACAAAAAATCAAAATCAATGATATTTTACCCTTGCCACACGCCCCTTGTCAAATTCATTGTTCTGACCTGTCCCCAAATTTTTTCTAAAAATTTGAAATTTCCTCTTGCATTTCCCTGAAAGCTGTGGTAGTATAACACCGTTGTCCGATATGAGACACGCGCCGTTAGCTCAGCTGGATAGAGCGTCTGGCTACGGACCAGAAGGCCGGGGGTTCGAATCCCTCACGGCGTACCATTGAGCGCATATCCGAACCCTACATTGTGTGGGGAACGGTGTTCGTTCAAACCAAAAGACACTCCTTACCTTAATCGGTAGGGAGTGTCTTCTTTTATTCTTCGCCGGAATACCCGTTCGCTCTGGCGCATTTCAGCGCACCCAAAATCATCTTGTCCTGAGCCAGTGTTCGTTCTTTCAGCTCATAGAGTGGAGTACGGCGATGATCGTCCCATTCAATGAGCTGCTTTTTGTCGTGAACGACTTGACCCTCATAGAGATTGATAACCTTGTCGAGCGTGATTTCTTTCAGCACTTGCATTTTCTCACCCCTGAGCGTCCTCGTCTGAGGTTTCTTTTGACTTGATCTTAATGCCGTACAGAATGGCAAGTTCGGCAGTCCAAGCCGCAAACCAGCCGACCGTCAATTCTGTGTCAACCGTGTGACCGCAGGCGTTCAAAATCAGAACCACAACGGCGTACCAAGTCAGGTTGAAGATGGACAAGATCGTGAACTTCGTGCGCTTTCTCATTCTTTTCTTCTTCGGCTTAGGTTGCACTCGTTTACCACCCATAGGAAGCCCTCTCAGCGGCTCAGGAAGCGTTCATGCACGAAGCCAGTATAATTTACCCTCTTGTGCGAGAACGCCACATAGAGCCATTTAACGCCGTTTACAACGGTGTAGTAACCGTAGTTCTTGACGGTGGTTCCCTTGGGGATTGTCACCAGCACTCTACTGTCCGTCCCGGCAGCGTCACGGACATTCAGGCCAGCACCAGCGGTCACGGTGTAAGTACCTGCCACGGCCTTATTGAAAGACCGTGCGACACCCTTGGCCTTGACCTCAGTGGTAGGAACGGGCTTGACTGTTTCGGGCTGTATGTGGGTCACGGTTTTGTCGTAGGTCACATAGGGGAGGTGTCCGTGCTTCTTCCACATACGGGTATTGTACCCGTTCTTCTTCCCGATGTTACCGACAGCGGTAATCTGCACATTGTTCGCCCAACGAGGGGAACACTCGACCGCCAGACCGTTTCCGATATACACGCCGATGTGTCCCGTAGTCCACACCACTTCGCCGGGGTCAACCTTGTCCCACCCGGAAGCGGAAGCGTCCTTACACCTCTTAATCATAGTGTCAGCACCCTCGTCAGGTACGCCGTTGGTGGCGTATTTTGCGCCGCCGTAAGACTTGGTTTTATCACCAGTCCAGTCCCACAGAACGGCTTTGATAAGGTTCACACAGTCAAAGCCAAAGGTGTCAGGGGTCGCTGCCATAATCATAGAGGTACGAGCTGCCGCCATATTGTAGGGGTGGTTCTTGATATACCGAGACTTGTTTGTGTCGGTCAGCGGCGCACCAAAACAGCCCATGACATACAGGGTCTTGTAGTGCTTGGCAATATCAACGACCTTGGCGACCAGTTCACTTGATTTCATCATAGCTTTTGCCCTCCTTGGTAGCGTCCAAAATGGCCTTGAACTTCGTAAATGCTTCTGTGATGTACTTACAGGACACCATAAGTACCGCACCAATAATCACCAAATTGCTGAAAATATCCACATACTCAGCCGGAATTTCCCACCCGACCATATCCGCAAACAGCGGCAGCGTGGTAATAGCCACACACAGCAGGGTCAGACCGCAGACAAAAGCAGCGATCTTCAAGCCTGAGTTTATCAGCTTTTCCTTGCTGAACGGTTCCAGCAGGATTTTGATGTTGTAATACAGAGAAAAAGATACATTGGAGAGGTAGGCACACAGAAAAATCAACATCGCCCAGCCAATGTTCGTCAGGTTGTGCAAAATGGTTTCGAGCATAATTTTTACCTCCAATTTTTAATTTAGGTGAGTTAGGTGAGTAATCGGGCGTTTTTCCTATAAACTCCCTCTTATACACGCATACTAAGAGAAAGTTATAGGGATTTTGACCCGATTACTCACCTTTATCACCTTACTTTCGGGTCATGCAGGCTTGTGAAAGCCCTCCAAGTCCTCGATACGGTGGTTGATGACCTTGATCTGTTCCTCAACCACAGGTACACGCCTTGCAAAATTGTTGTGTTCCCGCACTTCACGGGTCAGTTCGTTCAACTTGGTTTCGATAACCGCCTGCTGCTTGTCCAGTTTTGCATCAACTTTACTGGCAGACTTGCCGGACGAGTAGATGATACCAAGCAGGCTCAGACCACCCGTGATAATAGCGACCAGAATTGCGTCACTCATGTCCTGCCCCCTTTTTTTACTCGCCGGTGTATTCTTCCCAGCCAGCAGGATAAGCGTCCGGGGAATACACATTTCCGTCAATCAGACTGCGGTACAGCTTGTCGTTGTAGCTCACGATGTCACCCTTGTTGTAAGCGTCATGAGCGCCTGTGGGCTGAGTCCACACAGGGTAGCCGGAGGGGGTCAGGCCAATCGGAGTGTAGAGAGCGGGAAGTGCGTCAGGCTTCCAATCTGCTTGGGAAGTGTGCGCCTGTACTACCTTGTAGAGCTGCGGGTCGCCTACACCGTTCACACCGTAGGTGAAATAGTCACCAACAGCATAGGCATGACCGACCTGATAGGGGTCATAGATGGTTGCAACCACCATCGCAGAGTCTTCGTCAAGGCTTTTGGCGAACATCTGAACAGCCTTGCGGAACTGCTCAGAATTACGAATGTCGTTCGGGTCAGTCAGCAGAGCGGTCAGACTGGAAGCGTAAACGCCATCGTCCACTTCTTCGACCGAAACCGTTTCAGCACCGTCCAGTTCGGGGTGTCCATTGACATGGTACACGGTGCCGTTCAATGCAATACCCTGTGCATTGTCCTCGACCGTCAGGCCGTAGCAGCCGTTTTCCTGCATACATACCCAAGTTAGATTGCTCACAATGCCGAGAACTGCGTCCTTCTTGATGATTTTATACATGGCTTTTCCAACCTTTCTCGTCCGGGTAGAACCCGTACAATGATTTGAAATACTGATTAGTGCGCTGTCGCACCTTGAAGCTGTGACCTCGCTTCATGTGACCGTTGTAGGAGTCTACGGAACACCGAATATCAGCCAAGGTCATTTCGCCCCGGTCGAGCTTTCCTCGGAAAGCCCTGAGCTTGTGTCGAACGATTTTTGTTGAGTCCTTGTTCATCTTCCGAACAACCTTGCCGGTCGGTGTGATGATGAACCTCGTTTTCAACCAGCGGTAATAATCTCTGAGAGGAATGACCCTTGTCTTCTTCAAATTCAGTTCCAGACCGCACTTCTCGCAGATGATCTTTAACCCGTCCATACAGAGATACAGGTCATCAATGTCAGGGCTGATTGCCACACCATCGTCCATGTATCGCTCATAGGCTTTGATACGGCAGACCTCTTTGAAATAGTGGTCAATCATATTGGGAAGCATGAGGGCGTTTGTCTGAGATACCTGACTGCCAAGACCCAAGCCCACAGAACCGAAGTCCGTAATAAAGCTGTTCGCAAGCTCTCTGATTTTCGGGTCATGAAGTCTGCGGTCGGCTTCACGGAACAGCGGCTCGTGTGGAGCTGAGTCAAAGAAGCTGTGAAAATCGTAAAGCAGAACCCCTCCTTCCAGACCGTACTTCCTGTAATGCCGTTGGAGGTAACAGGTCATGCGGCGCAGGGCGAAGTCCATACCTCGGTGCTTCAAACTGGCTGAGTTGTCATAGATGAAACAGGCCGAATAGATGGGAACCAAGCAGTAGTCACACAGACACTTTTGAACCGCTCGTTCCGTGATATGGACTGATCGGATATACCGCTTCTTCCCTCGCTCCATGATGGTAAAAGCGTGAAAGCCACGGTGCTTGAAGGTTCCATTTTGAAGTTCATGATGGGTCTTTGCGATGATCGGAATGATATTGCCGATATACCGCTGAGTTGAGTTTTTCCAGTAGACACCCTTACAGCATTTCTTCCCGGAAAGGTAAAGGTGTCTGAACGAAAAGACTTCATCGAAATCACCACATTCTTTGCTTCGCCGCAGACGAGCTTCGTCCCGCTTGGCTTTTCTGCGCTGATAACGGGCTTCTCTCCGTTCTTCACTTGTCATAGAAGGTTCCCCTCCGTACAGTCTTATTGTCGGGTACGGGTTCTAACTGCTTGTAGTACCAGCCATGAAATGAGCTACCGTACAATCGCTCACCATGCAAGAAGCGTCCGGCTGACTACATCGGACGGGGTGTTTTGGCTTGGTAGCCGGGAACAAGCCCTCCCTCTGCAAAAGGTACTGATTTCGCCCAAAGGGGTTACTACGACTGACCTATGCGAAGTTGCAGAGTCCGAAGGACACGCCATTGGAGTTGCTGGCGTTGTTATTGTTGGCGTTGCCGTTGTTGTTCACATTACAGAAGTTGTTGGTGTTGCCGGAATTAGGAGAACGCTCCCACCAGTTGTTCGCAGAAACGGTAACAATTACAGGGCTTGACCCAATGAAAAACTCATGCCGGGAGGTCTTTATACCTCTCGTGGTCAGCTTTCCGAACCTTGGAGATAAGCTGTGCTTCGTCCGTGATGTACTCTCCAAATTCCTTCATAGCGTGGTCAATCCACGGACATTTTTCAGGGTTTTGGAGAATAGCGTCATAGAGCAAAGTCAGCTTCGGGCTGAGATTTTGAAGGGCGATGTTGGCGTTAATCAGGTGATCTCGCCGCATTTGCGCTTCATGCTGATTGTGCGGGTAGATGTTGTTCGCCGCTCGGACTTCCTCGTGAACCGTGGAAGCCAGCTCGAAGATACGATTTGTCAGCAGAGGTGCGTATCTTTTAGGAGCTTTGGTGCAGACGGAGAAAGCGTGAAGCTCTAACCGTCTGGCGGTTTCGATGAACTGCATAGAGCTTTCGCCACGCATAGCTTTGATGACTGACACGCCAACATTCCTTTCTTACACCGCCCCTGACGGGGCGGGATTGGTGTTGATGAAACCGAGGATTAAACGCAGAAGCCGAAGGACACGCCAAAGGAGCTGCTGACGTTGCCAATGTCGGCGTTGCCGTTGTCGTTCACACAACAGAAGATGTCGGTGGAGCCGGAATAAGGAGAACGCCCCCACCAGACGTTCGCAGAACCATTGACCTTTTTAATGGTACTGTTTCCAGCGGTATAATACTCGTACTGCTTACCTTCGCCAGCGTAAGAATACTGAGTAGCGCCAAAGACTTCGATCTCGGACAGCAGGAACAGCTTGTCAGAGGTAGTTTCCAAGCCAGACTGGTTGTTGCCCTTGCTGGTCACTTTGTTGACGAACTTCAACACGCTTTTCAGGTCGGAGGAAAGCTGGTTCAGCAGCGTTGCCATTGTGGAGGTACGCATAGTGGAACCACGCCAGCCGTTCACATTGGTGTTGGAGCCGTTCATGGAATAGGTGGTTTTCAGGCAGTCAACCAACTGGAAGGTGATACCAGCCTTGGTGCGGCTACCGTCTGCGGTGGTCAGAGTGTCATGGTCAAAACCGATGATCTGTGCCGCATAGGTCACGCCGTTGACGGTGATGTTCTTTCTGTCACCGACCTTCCAGTAGTTCGGAGCTTGACCGAACTTAGAAACAGCAGCGATGTTATCCCAAGAGGTAGCTTCCAGCGTAGCGCCGACCACAAAGGGATAGACATACACGATACCGATGACTTCCAGCGTATAAACTCTGGTCTTCTGACTACCGTTGAAAACATACACGATAGTCCAGTCACCCAGCTCGGTCGGATAAAGCACGGCATAACCATTCGATTGTGCCGTTGCGGTCAGCGTTTTACCTCCCTTGCTCATGGTAACGGTTGTACCGCTGTCTGCCATGACATGAACTTCGGCGGGAGAACCCTTCTGGCTCAGGGCATACAGAGCGTCATTTACCGTGGGGTCGCTGCCGCTCAGTTCCAGTGCCGACTTGGTGGTGTCGGACAGCAGATTTGCCTTGCTCATGACTGTGCCGACCACATCACAGCCTGCGGCGTTCAGACCAATGTCGAGGGTAGCGGTTCCGGCGAGAAGCTGTGTGCGCCATTCCTCGAAGGTTGCAGGCATATCGGTAGGAGCCTTGATAGACCGGGACTTACCGTTGCCCTTGATGACAGTATCTTTCATGAAATTTCCTCCTTACTCTCCGCAGTTATACAGGCCAACATAGGCGAAAGCGTCCACCGTGCGGTCGATCTTGGAATACAGCTCGGTTTCTACCTCGGTCAATGTTGTGTCGATGATATACAGGAGATATTCAATGTTGTTTGCCGTGGAAAAAGTGAGATTGTCCAGACTGCTCGGAACCAGCGGTGCGTCCGGGGGAAGCGTGAGCTGCTTTCGGAGAACCGTCAGGTTGTTCAAGTAGGCTTTCACGAGAGATTGGGTGGGCGTATCACCCATCGCCCAATTCGTCTTTGCCGCAACCACCACTGAGGAAGGGTCATACGGAACTTGGTAGATCGGGTCATCAGCGACTCCTTTCTCCGTTCGGTATGCCGCCAACTGTCCGGGGAGAGAAGTCATGCGGTTGGCGATATAGGCTACCGCCTGCCCCACACGGTTCATGTCCCCGTAATTGTAAGCACCCTTCATACCAGCCATGTACTCGGTCTTTTCCTCAGCGGAAAGGCTCGAAAGCCCTTCCGTGAGGATTTTGTTTTTCAGGGTAAAAACCCTGTCTACATCGGCCTGTGTGCGGTCGTAGACGAGATTATCAATAATACTCATATCAGACCTTTCACCTTCAACTTTCCGCTCAGAGAGCCGTTAAATGTGATCTCGTCCACCAAGATCAATGCGTCCATTTCATCGGTGTAGAGCGTCTGCAAGCCAATCACATCGCCCACTTCCAACTCAGGATTGCCACGGTAGCTTACCTGATAGGTGTTTTGCATTTGCAGATACTTTTTCACCTGATCGGCAAGAGCGGCACACATCGTATCGTTGGTGATAAGGGGGTTTTCCTCCTTGTCGGTTTCTCCATCGAGAGCCACGGGATAGGAAACGACCACCGAGTTCTCAGACAGAGTTTTGCCGGTAATGACTACGGTTTTGGTGCCGGAGGATAACACCAAATCCGCAGCTCTGGCATAAATGTTGGAGGATACCAACGAGCCGCCAGAAACAGAGATAGAAACATCTTGTGCAAGACCAGAGAACTCGACATGAAGCTGAGTTTCGGTGGTCGTTCCCTCGAAAAGTTTGGTGGTGTCATTTGCCGCCGTGTACGCATACTTAGCGACAGACACCGCTTTGAGCTGGTCGATCTTTGCGATGGATTGGGAGTCCTTATCAATCGAGTCAAAGTCCAGCGTGAAATCCGTTTCACGGTAGTAGAGTTTGCTCACTCGCATACGGCGGTACGGCAGGCCACCGTTCATCGTGACCTCGATTTTGGTACAGTCAATCACTGCTTCGCTGTTGACGAACACCTCCGCAGAAGTGATACCCGTCACGGTCTGCGTGTCCAGCAGCTTTGTCCCGGCGTAATACTTTACCTGAATAGAGGTGGGGTACTCGCCCAAGGGAGTATCGAAACGGAGAGCCAGCACGGGAAGATCGTGGGAAACATCGAAGGTCTTGGTGAAGGTCGGCTTCGTGGTATAGGTGCCATCTGCCGCAGTCATCGCTTCGCTGATAAACCCTCGACCGGAGGGGTCGGTGTCTTCGACAATGACCTGATCTCCACCGTTCAGTGTCCAGCGGTTCAGCTCCAATGCCGCATAGGTGTTGCCAATCTTGTTACCACGGTCAACGGTGTCCCACTCGCTGTACCACAAGTGACCGTTATCTGCCCATACGCCGCTGTAAATACCAACCACAGTCACGCCGAAGGGCTTGATGTGAATGATATTGTCATCGTCTGTAAACAGGCGGCAGCGACAGGCGTGAGCGATCAGTTGCAGGCAGTTCATGTGCGTGTCGATAGGAAGCGCCGCCGTAGTGAACATCTGCTTCAAGGTCGGGTCAATCACCCACGGGTGCGTACCCTGCGCTGTCAGCGTCAGGTCTGCGTCCAAAAGCACTTCCTCCGCCATGTCATAGAAGTTTTTGGAACCGAGCTTGCTCTTGTAGAAGGTTCTGGTCAAACTTCCAACCAGACCCGTACCTGTGAAGGTGGCCTGATTTTTGGCAGCTTTCGGTTTGCTGTTCAACACATACTTGTCCGCTTTCAGCCACTCGACCTTACCCGTGGGAAGCATATAACCGTATCGGAGAGAAATCGGTGACTTCTTATCCAGATAGGCATAAATGCCTTTCGGGTTATCCGGGTCATAATTGTGTTCGTAGTCCAAAAGAACGAACTGCATGGTTTCCTGCGGCAGTCTGCGGGAGAGCGGGTCTACATCGTGAGACTCCTTGATAGAAACAATGTCATCGTTTCCGAATTTCTTCTGCACACCGTAGAGAACCTGTTGCAACCGAGGTCGGCGGTACGGAAGGGTGTTCCCCATTGCCAACACGATCTTGTCACAAGAAGCGACCTTCGTGTTGATGACCAACTCTGTCCCCTCTACGGGAAGTGTCAGGCTTTCCAGCACCGCACCATTCAGGTAGAAATCAACTGTCACGGTGTCAGGCCATTCCTGATAGCGAGTGTCAAAAGTCAGGGTGATACCGGGGAAGGTATGAGGATTGCTGAAAGCACGGGTCAGCACCGCAGGGGTGGTAAACTTGCCCTCAGCATTACTCATGTGGCTCGAAACAAAGCCGTCATACATCGTCCCGGAAGAAGGAACGATAACCGTATTTCCGTCCAGCGCCCACCGGTTCAGCTCCAACGCCGCATAGGACTCCTGATAATCATATCCGTAGTCCAGCGTGTCGAACTCGGAATAGCTCTGCGCCCCGTTGCTGACCCAATTACCGTCTGTTGCCGCCGCTGTGTCCACCTGAGAGAAGGTGATCTCCACAAAGGACTGCTCACGGAGCAAAGACTTCATCGACAGCTTGTAAGCGTTGCTTACCTGTTTCACGGCTGCACCTCCTTAGAACGGTTCGCCGCAGTCAATGATGTTGACTTTGCAGTTGATGTAGTCCGCAGGAAGCCCCGTGTTCGGGTCAAGATGGTACGGGGTTGCCGTGCGGTCGCCGGGGTACATCTTTCGGGTTGTCCAGCGGTTGTTTACCATGTCGGGATAAGTGACCGTCACAAAGAAGTTCTTGTCAAAAATCTGCAACATGGCAGACCACTGTTCCGCTGTCAGATAGCCCCAAAAGAGGTTGTTGAGCTTCTGTTGATCTCTGCCGACCTTCTGGCCTACCACAACGCCGTTGGCATTTCTGGCAGAGTCTACGATAGTGGCAGACAGCAGCTCTAAGCCCCTGCGGGGCTGAGGAAACTTTGTGCCATTGATTGTAATGAAACTTTGCATTTCCTCAGCCCTCCTTAGTAGGCATTACTGAAAGCGCCGGTATTCACACGAACACCTCTGGCTCGGTTATAACGGTCATAAGACTCACCGATCTGATTGTCACCAATATTCACGGAGAAGTCCTTTTCCTCAACGACATTCAGCAGAGCGTAAATGGCAGCGATTACGCCGTCATTGGCAACGGATACGCCTGCGGAAATACCCTCAACGATCTGGTCATTGTTGGCAACCGCCGTTCTGCGACCCATCGCACCGACCATTTCCGCACCTGCTTCACGGGCGATAAAGAGCTGCCCTTCGTTCGGGAAGCCGCCATCTTCAAAGAACGGAATGTGCGGAATATCCACCAATCGAATATCAAACGCAGGAATAAGCGTGATACCCATAACGGACAAACCGTTGAACTTGATGTGGAACATATCATTGATTGCGTCAATGACACCGTTCACAAGTCCAATGATGGAGTTTGCCATCTGTCGTACAAAGCGAGTGATGGGGTTATCGTCCAGCGTCCATGCCGCATACGACAGGGACAGACCCGCCGCCAATACCGCAAGACCAAGACCAACACCCGCACCACTCAGGCACAGTAGGACACCGAGAACGATCAATGCGCCGCTGAGAATACCTGTAATGACCGATACGACTTTCTTAATGGAATTAACTACAAAATCCCAATTCAGGGTAGCAATCGCACCAAGGCTCAATGCGCCAGCCGCCATCAGGCCAAGACCGAGAGGAAGGGCGACTCCGCTTAGAGCAAGGATAGCGCCGACCGCCAAGAGTGCGCCGCCGACAACGGTGGTAATCATGCTGATCTTCTGCTGAACATTGTCGGAGAGGTCATTCCAGTTCGGCATGATAGCCGTACCCATTGTGACCGCACCCGCCGCCAACAGAGCCAGACCCAACGGGATATTCGCCCCGGAGAACGCCAGTGCCGCACCGATAGCGAGGAACGCCACAGATACGACCGTGGTAATAATGGCAATCACATTCTGGATTTCATCGCTCAGGCCATTCCAGTTGAGAGCCATTACGGAAACCAGAGAAGTAGCACCAATCGCCATCAGCGCAATACCGAGGGGCATACACCCGGAGAAAGCGAGGATAGCGCCGAGAGCCAAGGTTGCTCCACTGACCAGCAATCCTACTCTGGACAAAGGAGAAGCCAGAGCGTCCGGGATACTGTTCCAGTTTAGAGCTGCGGCAGATACGAGCGTAACAGCACCAACAGCCATCAGCGCAATACCCAGCCCGGTTGCGACCCCGGTAAAGGCCAACATAGCGCCTACCGCCAGAGAAGCACCCGCCAGAACTCCCGTTAAGGTGGTCAAAGCGTCAGTGAGGTGTCGGTCACTGTTATGCCAGTTGATAACAGCGGCAGATACAAGGCTTGCCCCTCCCAAGGCCATCAAAGCGATACCGAGAGGAAGGTTCGCCCCGGAGAACGCCATAATTGCGCCAAGAGCCAGCAGGAAGCCGCCGACAACACCCGTAATGAGAGCCAGCGTACTTGCCAGTTCGCTACTCATAGCAGTCCAATTCAGCCCAACGGTAGCCGCAAGGCCGACCGCACCCGCCGCCATCAGGCCGACACCCAGCGGAATATTCACGCCGGTTACGACCAGAATTGCACCTACCGCCAGCATAAAGCCGGAAACAATCGTGGTGATCTCTGCGAGAGTGTCCTCAATCATCTTCTTGATTTCACCAATGCGGGTCTGCACAGCGTCACCAAGGAAATCGTAGGTGGGCAAATCGAAATCAAATCCGCCTGCGCCACCAGCACCCGCCCCGGAACCGCTTCCCGTGTTGGGAGCAAAGACATTCAGCTCGTCAAAGCCTGCGGTGTACTGCTTCAACTTCTTGGCAGCACCGGCAGCGTCATCGAGATTATCAGCCAAAGACCCAGCGCCGACAGCAGCGCTATTCACTCCTGAATAGTCCACCTCCGTCAACTTGAAACCCGCAAGGTTGGCAAGGGCATTGGCGATTTCTCGAATGACCTGAACAACAGCGATTGCATAGGGAAGAATTGCGTTCAGTGCGGGAATGAAGATGTTACCGATAGCTCGTGCGGCCTGTGTAAGCTGTGCCTGCAAGATACGAAGCTGGTTTGCAGGAGCTTCCAGCGTTCTCGCCATATCACCCTGAGCGGTTGTCACCTGAGTCATAATGGCGTAGTATCTCAGCTCGGCCTTTTCTGCCTGCGTCATGTTTGCAACGCTTTCCTTGATACCAAGGTTAAGTGCTGTTTGCTGTAACTTTGCTTGCGATAGATCGTAGCCCAAGCGCCGCAGAGGTTCCAACTCGCCGGAAATACCGGACTGTAACTTCAACATAGCTTCTTCGATAGGAATATTTGCATACGAAGAAAGGTCATAGCCCAACTGCGTCAGGTTTTGGCTCATAAGCTGCGCTCGTTCAGCCGTGTCACCGAAGCCGGTCAGCAGCGTGTTGAAAATACCCTGATTGCGAAGCCACTGTGCCGGGTCAATTCCCATAATGTCAGATACATATTCTGCATATTCTTTTGCTTCATCTGCATACTGCCCCAAGGCAACTGTGAACAGGTTCAAGTCTTCTTGGTACTTGTTGGACTCTGTGACCGCTTGTGCGATGAAATGACCGATTTTGCGGAAAGTGATTGCAACAGCGGCGACATTCAACGCTTTCAATCCGCTCGTGAACTTCCCAGTAGTCAAGGTCGCTTTACGGGCAGAAGCGTTGTATTTCTCCGTGCTGGTAATCAGCTTTTGAATTTTGGACGGGAACGCAGAGAAGCCGTTGGACACCTTCTGCATTTCATCGGCAAAAGGCTTCATGGCGGCGGCAAGATTGGTCATCTGCTGTGTAAACTTGTCAATGTCCGCCGCTTCCAAATCCTCGATCACCTTCGGCAGCTTGGAGAGCTGATTGATAAAGGTGGTCATATTGGCCTTACCCAACTCGGAGAGAGGGCGTAAGCCGTTGGCAAGGGAAGTCAGCTTGTCGCCGTCCGTCCATTTCAAACCAGTGAGAGCGGTGTTGATTGCCGTGAGCTGATTGGCAATGGAGGAAGAAATCTTCACATTTCCAACCTGACTTAGAGCGGTCAGCGCATTGGTAAGCCGGGTGATCTTCTGCGAAGCGTCACCGCTGTTCAAGCCTTTCAGAGAATTGGAAAGCTCCCGAATACCCTGAGCGGTCTTGCTCAGACCCGTTGCGCCGCCGTTGGTAGCGGTTTTCAAACGATTGAGTGTGTTAATCAGATTTTGAAGCCCTGTGACCGCCTGCGTACTGTCATTGACGATCTGAAATTCCAACCCCTGAATTTCCACATTGTCAGCCACTTACGCCACCACCTTTCTCTTGAAATTTCTTGTTGACCGACACCATAAAGGCTTCCATGTATGCCTTGGCTTGGTCATCGTGTTTTTCTTGAAGTTGCTTTTGCTGTTTCTTATCCTGCCGACTAAAAAGTTCATAGGGGCTTTCCCGATACGGCGTGGGCTTGGTTCCCTTCTTGGCAAAAGCACGAAGAACCGGGGCAGCGTCAATAAGAGCTTCGTAAAAATAAGCCCCTTGAAGCCAAGCATCTTGATTTCTCAGGTCTTGCCTGATCTGTGCCGCCTTTCGGTAATACTTCACCAATTCACAGTCCTGTTCCCAAAATTGCTCATAGGTCATGCCGATGGAAAGATAGTACGGAAAAACCTCATAAAACTTTGGTGTGTAAGCGAGAAGGGGAGCGGGGCGATGGTCGCCGCCGCCCCCCTCACTTCTGGAAGATCGGTCGCTTACCAGCCGGTCTTCCAGTTCAGGTTTCCCTCGTTGCCCTCCTGCTCAGGCTCGTCCAGCAGACTCAGCAGGGGGTCGTTATACATCTCTACCAGAGCGGCAATCAGCTCGTCCTTGTGGTTCATACGAGCGTAGATGCTGTCGATCACATCACGCTTCACGAACCGATGATGGGCGAGGAACGCACCAGCAAACAGAGCCGGAAGCAGGGTCATAGGCTTGCGCTCCACATCGGCGGCAACGAAGCCATTCTTCTCCATCGCTTCAACGGTCTTGCGGGTGTATTCCAGCGTGTAGGTCACGCCGGTAGTAGGGTCATTGATAGTCAACTGCTTTGCCATGATAAATCCTCCTTATCAATACGGCGATTGTTGGTGTCTTAGGTTGCAGAGAAAGTGATGGGGGTGGAAGGTGCGATGGTGATGTTCATGTTCACCACTTCGTTCACGCCGCCGCCCACGGGATACACGGACAGCTCACCGTCAAAGGAGAACTTACCGTTAGAGCCATCGGGAGTGACAACGCCCTCGCTCTCGGTGCCGCCAAACCAGACCGCATAGCTCTCCTTCTTACCTTCCAGTGCTTTGAGGGTCTGGAAATCAGTCAGAGTGTAGTTGGCGGTGAAGGACAGACCATCGAGAGACTGGATACCGGCGATGTAGGTCTGCATATTGTCGCTCAGGGTGGTGGTTTCCAGCATTTCGGGTTCGCCGCCGAGGTCAGGGAACTCCTTAATGTCGATCAGCTTCGTCCACTGTTCACCAGTGGCAGCTTTCTTCATCAGAAAGACCTTGTAGGTGGAAATAGCCATTTCATTTACCTCCTATAAAGAGTGGTTCCGTCCGTTTCAGCCTTGTATCGGGCAACCAGACGGTAGATTGTTGCGTTCTCCAAATTGGGAACCGGGGACAAAGAAGTGCGCCGGAAATTCTTGGCGTACATGAGATCGTCCACAAACCTCATAATTTTTCGGCAAACGGATTTCTTACCGCCTGCCTTATCGGAGTAGACATTCACCTCGTACATCAGCGTAGCGAATCTCTCCGTATCGCCGCTGTCCATGTGTGCTTCCGTGGTGTAGTTATCCTGCTCCACCAAACTCACATAGGGAAAACGGGTAGGGGCATTGACATACTCGCCGCTGACCAAGATACCGGGAAACTGCGCTCTCAGGGCTTCCGCAATCGGCGTGTAGATTTGACTCTCCACATCAATCATGAAAACACCTCCTTCGCAATTTCCGTGAGCCGGTCTTGCAGCTCCTTTACCGTTTCATACATCGGCATATTGGCGGGGTTGCCGTGGGTGATAACCACGAACCCGCCGTTCTTCTTTTCTTTCAGCACTCCGTTCGTGCCGGGGTCGCCGTAATAACCCCAAGAGTGCTGCTTGCCGTGACCCTGACCGTATTCGCCACGCTTCATACCAAGTTCTCCGGCTTCGGGGTGGACATCAGGATAAATCACACCTGTGCCGAACTCGATGAACAGGGTAGCTCCGCCTGTCGCCACGACCGCTCGAACATTGTTCCCACGAGGTTCCACGGTCACGGAAACATCGTTGGTGCCATCGTAGACAGCCTGCTCGAATTTGGCGGAAGCGATCTCCATACCCTCTTGCGCTAACCGATCAAGAAAGACCGTGGTGCGGTCTAAGAGCCAGTTCTTCCAGTCCTCGACCTCTCGTAACAGGCGGTCGATGTCTCTGCCGGAGAGCGTGATCTCAACCTTTTTCACGATACCGTCACCTTGCTTACCGCATAGGAAATGGAGTTAAGGGACTTGGCGACTCGCTTGACCATGTAATCGTAGAGCGGTTTCCCGTCTTTGTCATACACAGGCTCCTTGTCGATGAACAGCACGGTATTCTCGTCAATGGGGCAGCTCAGATCATCAGTGACGATCACCTTGTCATACCCTGCGAAATTACCGAACTGCTCTACCTGAGCAGAGCCGGTCGCCGCCGAGATATTGGCGTTCATCGCTACGGCAGGCTTGTAAACCACCAGTTCCTCGCCGGTTTCGTTGCCGTACTCGTCCTTGGCGGGAACCTTACTGTCATACAGCAGATACCAAAAGGGCGATTTGTTGCGGTTCAGCGTCCTCATACACTCAACCTCCCATCACGGAAGCAAAGGGAACAATGCCCCTCAGCAGCGTAGGCGGCACATCACCGTCTTCATAGGAGCGGGAGATACCGTTCTCGCTGTGAGCGGTCTGCCCTTCGGCACCCCGCTTGTTCAGCAGATATACGGCGATCTCCACCTGAATGTGAGCGTACTGGTCAGGAACAGCGGTCACGGTGGGGTCAAAGGGGTATGCCTTGCGGCACACCTTGTTTCCGGCGATAGAAAGGTAGGTGGAAAGCACACTTTCATCTGTCTCGCCGGTCATGGCTTTCACCATTTTCAACTTCTCAGCGTCCGTCATGCTTTCCACCTTTCCTTTCTAAAATGTTTGGTTTACTCTTGTGCCGTTCTTAGCCGCCAGTGGTAACGGCCTTAGTGTTCACGGGGTTGTTTGCGTCATTGGCGATGAAGACGCTGCGGCTGTAAGTGGGAGCGGTAAACTCGGTAGAGATACCGGTAAACTTACCGTGGAACCACTCAGGGCCGTGGTCAAGGCCGATCTGACCAAAGAGCTGATACTTCTCACCAGCGCCGGTCTTCGCCAGCGGCTCAAGGAAGAAGTTGCCCTTGCCGGGAACAGGCTGATAAACGGGAGCCAGAACGCTCAGGTTCAGCAGCAGGGCAGTACCGGCAGGCAGGTACTCACCAAGGTACAGGTAGACAACGCCAATGGGCGTGACCACGCTGGACAGGGAGATACCGTTGATGTTACGGGCAGCGGGAACCACGGTCAGACCGTTCTGAACAGCGTCAGCGTTGATCTGGAACAGGGTCACAGCGTCACACCACAGGCACAGACCATCGGTGGGAGCGTTTGCACCGTAAATCTTCTTCACCATGTCGGCAATATCCCACAGACCGAGGGGCTTCTTTGCCATCGCCGTAGTGTTGGTGGTGATTGCGGGAATCATGCCACGGGTCTTGTTGACCTTGGTGTCATCGGTTGCCTTGCTGTAAACACCGTTAATGAAGGTGTACTCAATGTCGGCATTGACCTTCATCATCTTGGCGGCAACCTGAAAGTCCAGCTCATTCATGGGGTTGGCCTGCTGACCCGCCACATTGATACCGCTCAGAGTACCCATGTTAGACATCTTCCCGTAGGAAATGCCCACAGACTCCTGAAAGATCTGAGTCACATTGGTCTTCTGCGCACGGGTCACAACGGTAGCGTCAGGGGCGGTCAGAGAAGCACTCTCGCTAATAGCAGGCTGAGCGCCGCCGCCAGAGGTGAACTCCTGACCGGTCACGAACTCAACATGGTTCGTGGTCTTGGCACGACCGCCGATGATGGAACTCAGAGGGGTGCGGGTGTTGCCCTTGTTAAAGAGCATACCGGAGTAATTGAGTACCCCGAAACTCATAGCAAACTGATCTGCCATAGTAAAAACTCTCCTTTACTCTTTTTTCGCCTGCGCTTCCGCTTCGGCTTGCAGGCGGGTGTAGTAAGCAACGGCGGCAAAATCGCCGTTTGTCCGTGCTTCCTCGATTTTCTTGGCGTAATCCATCTCGCCAGTACCGCCACCGGCACCGGGAGTGGGCTTGGGGGTCTTTTTCAGAGCGTCAGCCTTGACCTGTTTTGCATACTCGTCAAGGAACTTCTGCTGGTTGGCAAACACCTTGGCAGAGTCACCATCAGCCATTGCCTTTGCGGTGTCCTCGGCAAGAACCTCGTCATAACCCTGAGCGATGAACTTGGCCTTGAACTCGGAAACACGCTTGGCTTCCCGCAGCTCGGAAAGCTCCTTCTCCATGTTGGCGAACTTTTCCTCCTGCTCCTGCTTCTTCTTCTCGTCCTCACCCAACAGAGCGTTGTGCTTACGCTTCCACTCAGCGGCTTCGGAGTTGGCCTTGGAAACAGCGGCTTTCTGCTTTTCCAGCTCGGCGGCGTTGTCCTCATACTCGAACGCTTCCAGAGCTTTCAGCTTGTCTTCCGCAGACATTTCCGCATAGCCCGTGATTTTGCTGGTGTCGATCTTTGCCATAATGATTACCTCCTGCGTTTAACAAGGCTGTTCACTCAGCACTATTTTCTGTTTTTACGGGTTGTCTCCCGTTTGCGATTAAGGTCTTCCCTGACCATTCAACGCCTCACGGCGGTCAAACCATTGTCTTCGCCTTTCTCATATCTCCGAAAAGACTGAGCTTTCACGGGCTGTCCGAAAACTCCGAGGGCATTGGAAGGAAAAATAAAAGGGCTACCAATACCTTTTCGGTATCAGTAGCCCCACGGCTGTCAGTCAAGCCCTTGCCTGACCCACTCAATATTTCTTTTTCCGGCGTATCTCAATAACCACAATGGAGCTGTCCTCCACCTTGACTTCCGCCTGATTGTGGTGCTTTAAGATTTCCTCAATCTTGCTGACCGCTTCCGGGGTCAGTTTTAGTCCCTTTGTTTCCTCCATCCGGGTCAACCTCCTTCTGTTTGGTTGCGAGTTCAGCGGCCTTTTTCTCCTGTTCCTCAGCATAATCCATACTCATACGGTACGCAAGCTGCGGGTCAGAGAACAAACCACAATGAGTAAAGGCCAGAACCGGGGCGATCTTCGGATTGGCAAGCATGGCAGTCAGCACATTTGCCTTTTCCGTGATATTCTCGTAATTTCTGCGGGTAAAGCGGATTTCCAGACCGCTGAGTTTCAGTGTCAGGTCGCTCAGGTCACGGCAGATACGCAGAACCAGCTTCAAGAAATCCTTCTCAGACTGCTTGAACATCAGCTCGGAGTCCTTGGCTCTGGCTTCCGCCGCCGACCAGCCATCACGCATGATGACCGCAGAGCCGGTATCACTGGTGGAAGAACCACCGTTGCGGTTCGGCATACCGCAGATCGTCAGGACGGTGTTATACATACTGTCCACGAGGGTCTGTGTCTGTGTCTGGTTCATTTCTGAGGTCAGATACTCGATCTCGGCCTTAAACTGCGGGTCAATGTCCTTGTACTTGATAGCGCCCTCGTCACGAAGCTGGCGGAAATCCTCGGTGTTAATATCAACATTGTGGAACAACATGAGCGCCTGTACGAACTGCTCCACACCGTCAAGGCGGTTGCTCTCCACGGTGTTAATAGCGTCCAGCAGAGGGAGGACGATCTCAAAAGCACCCAGCCGAGCCTTATTTGCCGGGTACTCGATGATAGGAATACCCAAAATCTGAGGTTCGCTCCGAATGATCGCCCAAGTATTCTCCACCTCGTAATAGTGGTCACGGGTGTAGCAACTGAAAATCAGGTTTCCGTTCTCGTCCTTCACATACTTTACGCCCATCATGGCAGGGTTGCCGAGGGCGGTGGAGTAGACTACAAAAGCGAAGCGGGGGTCAAGGGTGAAAATCTCGAAAGGAGCTTCGTCTTCCTCTACATCAGCTTCCCCATCCGGAAGCACCATACGATAGGAAGTACCACCAATGTGCGACCAGTCCGCCAGTTCCTTGTCCTTGGCAGGCTTATCCTCACTGAGAACATAATCGTTCAAGCGGCTGACCTCAGCGGAAATGCTCTCGTCATCGCTGCGGCTCACATACTGAACGGGTTCGCCCATCAGATAGCCGACCTTGAAGGACACGATCTCATTGGCTCGGTTTTCAACGACCTTGTTGCAGATTTCAGGCCGTACTTCCTTTTCCCGGTAAAGCACGGGCTGATCTCCACGATAGTACCGATAGAGATAGTCAATGTCGGCGCTGTTTTGCAGATGGACGAACAAAGCCTTTTGCAGAACATCAATGATGTTCCCGGCATTGATTTCGGCAACATCGGTATAGATCACACGGCGACCAAACAACGCTCTCGCACCCACTTACAGCACCTCCTTCCCTCTACCTATTATCTCTCTTATCATTGTACCAAACTCTCCAATGGTTGTCAATACCAACCTTTTATCATACCATTCGCCACAGTATTTGTCAAAACCAACCTTTCAGTAGGGACGCTTGAAGACCTCCACCTTACCCCCGGACAGCATACGGATTTCGTTCTCCAACAGGGAGAGGGAGTCAGGAGCGTCATCGTGAGGAACCTTGCCGGAGCGAGTGTAGGTGGTCACTTCCTTCATGAAATTCCAATACTGACTGCCCCGCTTGTAGGTGGAGGGGTGCTTAAAGTAGAAGTTCTTCTTGATGTTGTCGGAAGCGAACTCAATACGGGTCTGCTTGTTGGAGATCGTGCGTTTCGTGCGGATACCAACAGAGTACCCACGCTCACGAATGATTTGGTCAACATCTCTGGCATAATATTGACCGGCGTTGTTGGACTCAAAGACGGCGGAAGCAACCTTGTTCTCAATCAGGCACTTGGCACATTCCGGCTTCGTCACCTCAGCGGGGGAGTCATCAAAGACCACATCAACGATATACACGGCATTTCCGTAAATCTTCGCCACCGGCATAGAGGTCGAGTCAGAGCCGCTTTCCGCCGTATCGCCAACGGCGATGATGGTATCCGGGTCACGGTCTTTCGGCAGCTCGAAGAAGTAGTTCAGCTCGTCCTTGTTGAACAGCAGACCCTTCGCTTCAAATGGCTGTTGCTGGAACTCACTTTCAAACTGCTCTGCGCTCAGAAGCTCCCGCTGCTCCCGGAAATAGGCGGTGGTGAAAACCTTTTTGCCCTCCCGCTCGTATTCATAATTGCTCTCGTCCGTCACAAGATCGAGAGCGGGTATCTCAATCGCTCTCCAAGCCCAGCCCTCCCGCTGTGCGTGTTCCTGCACACGACCGATGGGGTCATACAAGGAATAGCGAGTGCCGGTAAAGACCATCGGCGTACCTTCAATGGCACGACCCATAATATCGCCGGAGATCACTTCCCACTTGTCATCAAGCCGCTGGCGGTTCTTCGCTTCCTCACGACCTTCCACGCAGTCATCGAGGTAGAGGACATTGGTGGCTTCGGACAAGCCCACCTGCCGAGCGTCAATGGAACGACACATAATGGTGGGGAAACGGGACTTACTTTTCAGGTTCGCCGTCTTCGTGTCAGCGTTAGTCTGTACCAGCCGTGCGTCCGGGAACACATCGTAAAATAGGTATTCGTTGGGAACTGTCAGGTATTCCAGACAACCATTGTAGAAGCTCTTTACAAGGTCATCGCCTGTCCCTTCCATCAGGGTCGAGCGGTCAGGGAACTTCCCGGAGAGCATATTCACAAAATTGATACCCGTTTGAGACTTTCCCGCTCGTTTCGGCATGGAGATCGTCAAAAGACGCAGCTTCCCGTCCAGAACATCTTGAAACCCCTGTACCATCGGTCTGAGATAGTGTTTCCGGGGAGCATAGAACCGCTTTTCCGGCTTGCGGTCGAGTTCAATGTAGGTCATGAAGGAGTCAAAATCATGGGGCGCTTCAAAGAGAAGACACCGCCGCCACTGTTCATAGAATTTAACCCCGCCGCCGTGTCGTACCTGATCGGCAGAAAGCGTCAGCAGCTCCTTGTTCGCCTTATGAGCTGCCGAGAAATCCTCGGTTTCCCACTCCCGGCACAGAGAAAAGAGGTCACTGTACGCTCCGCTGTCTCCCGGTCGCCGGTCGATCACGGCTCGAATAGAGCCGGAGAGTTTTTCATAATTCATGTGCATTTCCTTTCCAGATAAAAAGAGGGACTACCTCTTTTGAGATAGCCCCTCGGCTGTCCTTCCGTCTTTACGGAAGTCTTATCTTGATTTTGCCATCAGCTCGGCAAATTCCCTACTGTTTTTCTTGACCGTTCTCTCAATCAACCTTCCGTTGCTATAAAGCACTCGGAAAAGAACAGTAGCAGAGAAGATGTTTCTGGATTGACTCATGGTCTTCTTTGTGCCACTCAAACCACCCACCACGGCACCGGCGCTACCAAACATCAGACCACCAACCGCCGCTCTACCGAGAGATACATTTTTGCCCCGGCTGATTGATTCCTGCCCCATGCCATCATCACAAGGCTCAGCGGCGACCGGAACAGGCTTGCCATCTTGCAAGGGAAAGGCGGGATATTCCTTTCGGAAATCCTCAATAAGATCGCTCCATTCTTTGTCCGGCAAATCCCAAACGCTTTCTGGTTTATTTCCATTCATTGCCACCAAAGCGCCCGTAAGTGTTGCATTATCCGAGCTGACCATGATTTCAGTTCCGTCTTCCAGTTCCCTCAGATAAAACACAAACGGGAGAGAACCCTTCCCCATGCGAAACTTTGTCCGAACCTCAATGCTCTCATTCGGACAGTCCTGTTTGATGGTGCAAGACCGTTCACAGACTGTCTTGATAAGCTGATAGCTTTCGCTGGTAGTCATGGGTAATGAAAACTGATAGTACGCCATTATCAACCAACCTTTCTTGCCCGGTCATACCATGTAGAGCGGCTGATACCAAGCTCCCGGCAGCAGTCCGCTACGGTAATAAGACCGTCTTTTTGTTTTTGAGCGAGTTTTTCAAACTGCTCGTTGTCAATTTCTTTTAATTTACGACCTTCCCGCCAATCGGGGTCATGTTCACGCTTCATAGCTTTACCCATGCTGGTTCTTTCAACGATCATATCTCGCTCGTACTCGGCAAACGCAAGCATGACTGTCACCATAACTTTTCCCATTGGCGTATTGTCCGCAACGCCCATGTTGAGAATGTTGACCTTGATACCTCGTTCCACCAAGTCACGAACCAACATGGCTCCTTCGGGAGCAGTACGGGCAAAGCGGTCGAGCTTGCACACCACCAATTCGTCACCGGGTTCCAGCTTGGAGAGAACTTCGTTAAACTTTGGCCTGTCGATCTTCGTGCCAGTGTAGGTATCCAGTAGGATATGCTCTTGGTCAATACCCTGCGCCAGCAGCCTTTCAAGCTGATCTTCAAGCGACATACCATAGAGCCGTTGTCCTTTAGAACTAACTCGACCATATCCCCATCTCATAACTCTTTCTCCCCGTCCAAAACATATCCGTCATCACCGTCAAGAGGTTCAATGACGATTTGAGCGTCCAAAGACTCCAACCAGCGAATGAGTGTGCCAACTTGCATGGTCATTCCACTATTACGGGAAAGAGGACGAGCGACACTCCCTTGATTGGTATAGCCTATTTTATTGGCTAAGTCATCTTGGGTCAATCCCTGCTTCGTAGACAGCAGATAGACAATTTCTTTTACTGTCATGTCGTTCTCCTTTCCATAATAGCTTACGAGCTATTGAGTTATATAACTTTCTCTTAGTACGCGCATATATAGAGAGTTTATGCACTCTAATAGCTTACAAGCTATAATCTACCTTGCGAGCCTTAAAAGCGGTGTACCATTTCTCGTATTTCTTGATTTCCTTGCTGAGAAGGGTGAAGTTGCCGTTACAGATAACATCGAGTTTACTCTTGTACTCACCGAGAGGGAGTTCAGCTCTCTGTTTCCACAATTCTCTAAGCTGTGCGTCTTGGGCAAGCTGTTCCAGAGCTTTCTTAGATTTTAAGTCAACGGCGGCTTCTCTGAGAAATGTCGGGTTCTCGCTCTGACGCTTCACAAGAAGGTCGATAAGCTCTTGATCGGAAAGTACGGAATAGAAACCGGTACGAGCAACGGACTCAGCCATGTCGTAAAGTGCTTCCATAACCATATCGGCTTTCGGTTGCTTACTCCAACGACAAATCTCCATAACGCCCTTGAAATTATAAACGGTAGTGTCATAGCTTTTTCCATCAGTGCAAATCAAATTGATTTGGACTGATTTATCCGAAAACCGCTCTTTGTGACGATTGTGGATATTCGCTATGGACTGCCGGGGGTCAGCGTAACCAAGAACCGAACCGATTTCATCACGGGTGAACCATGCTTCTTTCTTGCCGTAATACCCATTAACGAGGGCATCATTAATGGTACGGGTTTCAATCAGCTTTAATGTGTCATTCAACTTCAAAACCTCCTTCTGATAGACGGGTTTTTCTGGGAACTGCCACAATTTTGTAATCAAGCATTTTGAGCATTTCGTTGAACTTCTTAACGGTCATGTTGTTAGTCTTTTTGGGGTTGAGTCTGTCCCAAATGGCAGCTTGTGTCAAATTGAGTTTAGCTGCCATTTCAGCGTTACTTACCCCTTGTGCTTGCATGAGATTGTTTACAATTTCTTTGGAAGTCATAATTATCACCTCTGAGAAAATGATAGCATTAAAGTTTTAACTTGTCAAGATATTTCTTGAAATTGACCTTTTTATTTTTTGCGGATATTTTTCAGCTTACCCCGCCCTCGCTGCCGCTGGCATATCCCCCGCCCCCGTTACCTGTTCACGCCGCTCAAATCAGGCCGGAAAAGCGCAAAAAAACAGGGCAGCTATATACCACCCTAACGCCCCATATCAGAACACCGCCGCAAACCCCATTAGAACGCCATACAAGGCGTTTAGTATAGGCGGTAGTATCAGTATACCACCCAACAACAAAACACCCGTAAACCGCCCGTAAAACGCCTTTACGGATAAAGCATAAAAACAACCGCCCCGGAATAGCACCGGGGCGGCGTTCACTTATTTAATTTCAATATTTCAATCAGGATTTGCACCGGCAGCAAAAGCAACAAAAGAATTAGATACACGCTTTCACCGCCTTTTCAATTTGCCTTATATATCCATTGTCCAACCCGGACAACGTCGCATTTATAGCCCCAAAAATCCCGGCGCATTCCCGCAATACTCCCGGATACATGGATACAAGGACAATTTACAACATACTTATTTCCGCCCGCATTTATCCACGCTTGTAACGACTTGTAATAATGCCCCGTTGTTTTCATTGTATAACCCACCTTTCAACCCACGCACACCCAAACAAAAGCGGGATTATATTTCCGGCCTTTATAGGGTTTTACCGTGATATTACAAAAGCAATTTACAACCCCTTGCGCCCATGTAATATGCCGTATAAACGCTTGCACCGTGTCAGGGGATACAAGATAACAGCTTGCGCCGCCGTGCTTTTTCCTTGCGTATACCATGCTTTACACCCCCGTTAAAATACCGTATCAACAACAGTTAGAATTGTTACCCACAGATCAATATACTGTGTGCTGTATCCGGTATAATCGCCCTTGTCAAACTCTGTTTTGCCCGTGATAACATAACCAACTTGTTTTGCACCCCCGTCTGATAGATCAACGAACATTTCCGACTTGTTTTTAATGGCATTTTTGGAAATTGTAATGTAATGCTTTTCTTCCACCCGTTCCCGGTAAATTTCAAGCGCATTTTCCACGCTATCCGCATCTATGCGCATATCTGAAACGATACCGCCGTCAATGTACCACTTTTTATTGTTGTATTCTTTCATTGTTGCCGTTGTTTTGAAAATGTAATTCATAATTAAACCCCCATTCTGATACATTCATCAAGCGGAACCCTATACCCATGCACCCGGAAAAATGCGCTATCTTTACCGTTTGCGGGGTAGTAGATTTTACAGCGGTGGAACGCTTTACCGCCGCCCCACGCCCCGGAAACACAATAAACATAATCATCAATGCTGTATTCAATGCCTTTAATTTCAAGGCCATTTAAGCCGCTGTAATAGGCAATGCTTTCCCGGCTTTCGCAATATTCCCGTTTATTCATGATTGCAAACCCCCTTTATAAAATCCCTTGCAAGGCTTTTCAGGCTTTCCCGCTGCTGTTCATAGGAAAGGCTATAATCATAGCGGATTTTTTCGGCCTGTTCTTCCACGGCTTTCACCTGTTCATATCTGAGGCGGATATTTCCGAAAGGGGCATACCCTGTTACAATGGCAACCCCGCCGCCCATATCGTAAATATCAGCCGCCCACCCCTCACGGCGTATCGTGTACGCAACCGGGCTTTCATAATTCAAAAGGGTTTGCAATCCGCAATAGGGAACGCAAATAATTTTATTGTAATTTGCCCGGATTGCCTTTTGTGTTGTCTTGAATTTCATTTATTGCACCCCTTTCAATAATTCATGTTGTTAGCTGCACGGCGGTTATACATGGCTTTCAAACTTTCGGCGGGGGTCATATCCGCCGCTTTCTGCTTTTCCGTTTCTACCGGCTGCATATCCCACCACGATTTCCCGCCGCCGTTCATATCATAGAATGAAAGAAAACTATTTACGTGGCGCATTGTAGTAGCGGAATAACCGCCCCACATACGAACGAACCGCCCCGCCGCCGTGATACGACAAATAAAAGTATTATAGGACTGTAAAACTTTTTCGCCGTTTTCCGTTTCAATGACTTTTGCTTTTCCGTAAAAACTTTTTACCCGATCAGAACCGCAAACGGGTAAATCAAAAATCTTTTTCATGATGCAAGCTCCTTTCTCATTCCCGTACAAGCTGTTTTTCTAATGTGATTTCGAAATCTCCGCCCCGGCTTTCAATTTCACAAATCTTACAATCTTTGATAGCATCAAAGAGAACGGAACCGGGAACGGCGGAAAGAGAACTTCTGAAATCATTCAAATAAATGCGCCCCGCTGCTACTTCTGAAAACTGTTTAACTGTCATTGTAAAAACCCCTTTCAATTTCAAGTTTTAACTTGATGATTGGAGTATATCAAGTTCTAACTTGAATGTCAATAGAGTTTCTAAAAATAATTCAAGTTTTTTCTTGATGCTTTCCACCGTCCGAAAACTTAAAAGAAAATGTACTATACATTATAAAGGGCAAAAAACGCCGCCCCGATCAGGCCAGAACCCCGGCAGCGCCCACGCCGCCCCGGTGGAATCCGCCGCCGATCAGATGGGAAAGGAAAAGCCGCCGACCCCGTGGGGAGATCGGCAGCTCTGTCAAAGTCGCAGACCCTCGCCGGAAAGTCGCAAAGTCGTTCGGGCGAAAGTCGTAAAGTCGCTCGGCATAGTCGTAAGCCATAGTCGCAAAAGTCGTGAAAGTCGCTCAGTCCTCCGAGTCATAGTCGCTGGACGCACCAACCACATCTTCCAGATACTTCTTCTCCAAGTCCTCGGCAGGAACCTGCTCTCCGAGCTGCTGGTTGGGTGTCAACACGACCTCCTGCTTGTCCGCATAGCCCATGTTGTTCTTCATCAGGAAGATACCGGCGACCGGATTGATCTTCCCGTTCTGCATATAGTTTTCCATCTGAGCGTTCAAAAGTTGATACGCCTTTTTAACGAGGTTGCGGCTTTCCGGGGGCAAAGTCTTACTATCCACTCCATTTGCCCATTTCCATAAAGTCGTTCTATCAACTCCAAAAGCCAATGCCATACCAGCAACAGAGGGCTTCATATCGTCCTGAGCGCACAGAGCAAAGTACATTCCCATACGCTCTTTGACCTGTTCAGGTTCTCTCACATTCACATCAGGCCAGTCCATCATGACCATCGAATGTTCCAGATATTTTCTATTGTCACCCGGCTCTGTATGGACGCTCATGGCTTCCTTACGATCAGGGCGAGTTCGCTTTTTCACAATTTCATCTGCCATAGTCGTTTTCTCCTTTCAAAATCGCCAAGGTGATAAAGGTGAGTAATCGGGTGCATTTCCCTATAACTATTTCTATATACGCGCGTATAAGAGAGAGTTATAGGCATTTATGCCTGATTACTCACCTAACTCACCTAAAATACGAAAACCAATTTTTCAAAACACGCCAATTTGAAAAAAGTCTTTGCAAAAACACTCACCTTTATCACCTTTATCACCTAACTACCAGTTGGCGTTGATGACCACCTTGTTCCCGTGAGCGAGTGCTTCCGTCACAACTCGCTCCACACCGTCCCAGTTGTAGACCTCTTTCTGCATAGCATAGTCGGTGAGCTGCTTTGCCTGCTCGTTGTCAAGAACCATGTCCTTGCCGTACCAGTCATTCTTCTCGGTACGCTTTTCGTAGGGAACATAGTAGCCGAGCCTTTCCAAAAAGTCGTACCAAAGACTACCGCCGCTGTCGGTGCTGGCAACATCTACCGTATTGACGACCTCACCACAATGAGGGCAACGGACAGCCTTGCGTTCCATGACCACAATATCAAGACCCATTTTCCAACACCTCCTGAGCCATCTTCACCAACTCGACCAGATCATAGAACCGCCGAGGGTCTAACCCGGTCTGACGCTTTACCTTGTCCAGATGATAGGTCACGGTGTTCCTGTGCATGAAAAGCTGACGAGCGACCTCACCAACATTCATGCTATGGTTTGCCATCGCCACAACGATGTGAGCGTCTTCCTTATTCATGTTCTCGCTCCTTTCCGTGCAAAGCGGTTGAGCAACACACTCACGGTGAGCTGACCAATCCTGTTCACATAGGGACAGTTGAAGAAGTCAGGGAGAGGAACGCTGTTGCCGAGGTCGATGACTAAATCACGAGTGTTGTAGGAAATGTCCTTCGTGATAGTCGGCGTGGCGTAGATCACTACATCACGGTTCATCGTGGCCTGCAAGAGACTCTTGGTCTTGGAGTGCGCCACCGTCACCGTTGCGTTGTTGAGGGTGAGGTACTTTGCCAAGTTCTGAACGGCGTGACCCCGGCCTACGATGGTAATATCCTTGGCGTGAACCAAGTCCAGCGCAAACAGCAGGGTCAAAACTGCCTGAGAGACAGCCGACATTCCCGGCGAGTAGGAGTTGTCAATGTCCACATCGGCGGAAAGTCGAAAGCTGGCAGGGACAGTCTCACCGTCCACGATGACTCCCTGATAGGGCGGGGTGAAGTGAAAGGTGTGGTCGCACTCGATACCGAAAGCGTCTGCCTTGCGGTGGACTGCTTTCAGGAATACGCTGTCCTGAGAACCCAGCAGAAGCAACTTTCCAGAGGTGGGAAGCAAGCTGGCAGTCTCTTTGTCCAGAGCGGCAGAGAGGTCGTGGATTTTTGCCATCACATCAATCATGACGGTTCTCCTTTCTTTCAAAGTCGTGAAGGGAGATCATCTTCTCACGGGTGAGTTTGTCAACCACTCGACCAATCTCAGAGTATCCGCAGACCGCCGCCAGCCGTTCAAGGTTGCCCTTGGTCTGTGCCGTGACCACGATGGAAATGCGGCGGAGGTTCTTTTTCTCAGTCTTCATCGCTTTCCTCCGTGAACACGGTTCCCTCGAACCCTTCCGCTCTGCCGAGAAGTCTCCACAGCCCTTCTTCCTGTTCGCCGCAACAGGGACAGGACTTGGCGGCGATTTTTCCGAGCTTCTGAGGAAAGTCCTCGTCTTCCTCAACATACAGAAGGTGTTCACACTTACGGCACATGAAGACGGTGAACATCGGGGGTGGCGGGATAGGCCGCTTTCGTCCACAACGATGACAGACCCACTCGTGCTTCCAGTCTTCACGGGTCATTTCATTACCGCATACGCACTTTTTACTCATGTTTATCCTCCATTCGGTCGCAATCATCAGAGATTGCACAGTCCTTGCAACCCTCGTAGTAGAAGCAGTCCCGGCAGCAGGAGATGACAGGCATACACCGCTCGGCATATTCTTCACGATTGGCAACAGGGCAAGTGCCATCAACGCAGGCAACGCCCACATAGTCGGGGCAGTATTCAGGCTTCATCATCGCTGTCCCCTTCTGTCAAAGCTCTTGCGAGATCGTCAATCATCTGATGCATGACTCTATCGCCAACATCATCTTCGTTCTGGCACCAGAAGGAGAATTTCAGGTGTAGCAGCTCATGTACCAGCGTCTTTTCAAAATCGAACGGCACAATGCGGTCGCCGTAGCAGGCAGGGTTGATGATCTCAATACGAGCGGTCTTAATTGCTTCCGACCATTCGGTACAGCCTGCGGTATTACGCACTGTCATTTCTTCGGGGTGTAGATGAGTCAACAGCTTTATCCGCCACTCCTGCAAACAGAGTTTTTGCTTCCACTTTTCCAGCAGGGCGAGTTCTTCATTGGTGGCAATCACACTGTCACCCCCTTATGATCGGGTGGGTTCTCAACCTCTCTCCCAAGGATTTCAGCGATTTTGTGCATACAAAACTCAGCCTGTTCCTCGCTTGTGAAATACCCACAAATGTTGAGCATACCTCTCTGTTCAACGCAGAGTGCAATCCGCTTGCGGTTGGAGATACGGTACGCACCCACACGGATTTTGCCATTAGTCAACACAAGTGCCATCAGGAACGCTCCTTCACAATACGAATTTTTCTCAGGCGCTTGCCGCACCGCTTACAAACTTCATAATTGCTCTGCCAGCGGTGAGAACCATTACGGCACTTAACCTGAATGTGAACATACGGGTCTACGGTGTGAATACCGAAGCGGCAGAGGATAGAGTTACATGAACGGTTCATTAGGACGCTCCTTTCAGTCTGAGGTTCTTGTAGACAGGGTAGCCCTGATACACGACCTTGCCGCCGTGCCACTCAGGGTGCGCTTCCATGTCGGCATTGAACCTCTTGGCGGAACAGGCAAAGTACCCGTTAGACTTGCACCAAATCTTGTAAGCGTCAAACAGGGACTTCGAGCGGGTGTTGACCCCCTCAGCCTGCTCACAGCGTTCTTCGAGGAATTGCAGGCACAGGTCGTTGTCACGCTCGTACTGGTTGACCACCTTCCGCATGGTGGGAGACATTTTCAGGCCGAACCGCTTATACTTGAAGTACCCAGCGACCAGCCAAGCAAAAATGCCCTGCATAGCTTCCTGTGTCTGGAACTCATTTTTCAGGTTCTTATCTTGTTCCGCTTCGGTGAAGTGACGGTTGAACTCAATAACCCGCACACGGTCAGAAGCGAACAGGGACTTGTCGCTGACGGTGGGAAGGTCGTTGCAGGAGAGCCAAAGGGTGAACTGCGGCAGAAAAGTTGTGGCAGTCTCATAGAGGTTCCGAGCCTTGATTTCTTCGCCGCCTGTGAGCTGCTTGATGGTTTCCTCGTCCAGCTTGCCGTACTGGTTGCTCTCTGCCATCGTGACAAATCGCTTGCCTTTCAGGGAAGCCAGCATGGGGTTTGCTGCTTCGGCGTTCTTCGACCGCTCCGCCTTGCAGATGATCGACACGGGGGATACGGACGCATAGTCACCGAGAAGGTGGTGGATTGCCGAGAGCATGGTGGACTTTCCGTTGCGGGTGGTTTTGCCGTGAAGAATGAACATACATTCCTCGTTTGCCATACCCAACATGGAGTAGCCCAGCGCCTTTTGCAGATAGTCAGCCTTGTCTTCGTCATTACAAGTGACCTCTGCAACGAACTTCTCCCAGCGGCGACACCGTGCGTCCTGCAAGGTGTAGTTGAAGTTGGTCTGCATGGTCAGGAAGTCATGCCAGTCGTGTTCCCGGAACTCCATCTTTTCAAGATCAAAAGTGCCGTTTTTGCAGTTGATAAGGTAGGGGTTTGCGTCAAACTCCGCCGAAGCGATGGGAAGCACACTGGCAGCGTCCTTCATCAGCCGGTCACGGAAGCGCCGGTCGCCCATCTTCACGATGAACTTCATGTACTCGGAACGCCGTTCTTCGTTGGCAATCTCACCGCAGTAGAGAGCCATCAGGCGGCAGAACTCTTTGATCTTTTCCGCTACCAGCAGAGAACCCGTGTCCTTGCGCCATGCGCCCTCGGAGTAGGTGAACCAGCTTTTCGCTTCGGGGCAGTAGCGGGTATCATTCTTGTAGCACTCGGAGAACAGCTCCGCCATGCCGGACTCGTCCCACGAATACCCCGTGCCGCTGATCGGGTGGCTATGCTCAGGCTGTGCTTCCTTAATCTGAAACATCACTCTGGACTGAGCTTCGTCCATGATGTAGCGACCGTTGGAGAGCTGAAAAAGAGCCTGTTCTTCGGGGGCTGTCATAATTTCATCAGCCATTTTTAACACCTCTTTTCATCTTTGGCGGCTTCGGTAAAGGTGTCCAAGCTAAGACCTTTACTTTCTGCCCTTGTGCCACCTCACCACCCCAATTTCCGTTGAACTGGTATCCGATACCGAAGGCCTGATACATTTGGTTATACTCTCCGAAACGGAAATACTCGTACCAGCAAAGTACATTTTCGCCATTCGGAGGTAATGCTTCATTTGCCAAAGTCCAAGTTACAGGAATGGTTTCCACGATAGGTATTTTTTTTATAGCGAGAAATGCCGTAGGAATATCTCGGACAGCATTTAAGGCGGTAGTTAGATTGATATATCGACCCATATATTCTTACTTCCTTTTCTTCATCGCTCTCGCCAACACCACGGCGGCGCAGTCCTGAGAGTCTTCGTCCCACCATGCACACCGCTGTTTCTGGCAGGGGCAGAGGGGAATGTCTTCGGGGCAGCTCATAGACAACGGGCAAATTTTCTTCTCATTCTCCATCGTCTACACCCCCCCCCCATAAAAGAAAGCGTTCTTCAAAGCGGTGTCCACATGGCGCATGATCTCAGGCGGCAGGGTGCAAATGTACTTCCAGTCTTCGGTCACATCAATGACTCGAACCTGTTCACACTCGACCATGCTCGGCTGTAAACTACCCCAAGTGATCGCAACATGGGTCGGCATTTCCAGCCGCTTGAACTTAGTGGTCATGGGAACGACAATGCTGGTGGGCGAAAACTGGTTGCCGACATTGTTCTGCACGACCACCCACGGACGCTTACCGGCCTGAACATGACCGCTGGCAGGCAGAGGAACATCAATGATAACAACATCGCCACGCTGATAAGGTTTCATAGTTACCTCCTGTATCTGGTCACGCTGTTAACAATCAACTCGACCTCGGACTGAGGGAGCGGCGGCTTGCAAGCCTGTTGATTGGCGTATAACAGCTCTTTGTAAATCTCTGCTTTGGTGTATCCTTGGTTATGGAGCTGACCCGCCAGAGAAGTCAGGCTGAGGTTCCGGCTTCCCGGTGTGATAGGCGGGTATTCAGGCTTCAAATGCAGCTTGCCGTTTTCAGGGCGGCGATAGATGGGAGAATAGATACGCTGAGGGGCGACCGTACCTGAGCTACTTTCCTTCGGCGTGTCGGGAAAATACTTCTCGATCACATAGTCAATCGCTGACTGGTTTTCAATGATCTCGGAAAAGATCAAAACCTCGCCGGTCATGATGAAGTACCGATTGCTCTTGTAAATCTCCACGGCGGCACGGTTGTTCTTGCCCTTGAAGGGCAGCTCACCACGAACGAGAATATGAACCCCTCTCCCGCTTCTGGACTTTTCCGTGTAGGACTGACAATGACCGATAATGTCAGCCGCCAGCGGGTTTAGAAGCCCATCAGTAAAGCCATCGTCAATGTCGATACCTACAACCCCTGTATCGTGAAACACATAGCCAAGACCGTCATAGTAGCCGTGCTGGACATTGTGTTCAGCGTCAATGTAATTCGACCATGTATCAGGATTAGAGGAAGAAGCCGCCTTTCTCACGGTGGCCCGCATGGGAACCTTTGACCCTTCCCATACATTGACCCATGCCTTTTCCTCTCGAAGTTCAGCGGGTATATTCAAATAGCTCATAGGCTTACCTCAGCTTTCATACGGACTCTGTAAAGACCAGTCCCATCTATCGCCGCCACGGTAGGCGTTGCGGAAGTGGTTTCTCTCGCCATCGCCAGAGAACCACAGGTAATCCGCAGGGAGGACACGACCGATCTCAACCTGACCTTCTCTCTCTGCATACCAGCGGGTTAGTACATCTATACAGAGAGTAATCAAACCATCATCGACCGGGTTTTCCTCGTTGTACCCTACGAATTGTTTAGGTGTAGTCACGACCGTTATAATGTCGCCGTAGCCATGATCGACACGATTGAGCGCACACCACACACAAGCGGCTTTCTCAGCGTCAGAGCTGACCCCTCTGGCTTCTCCCCATAGCATTTTCGCCAGTACAATCACTTCCTCGTCTGTCCACGGCTGAGGTGCCACCTCCGGCTCTGGCTCCGGGGTGACTACCTCTACCACCTCGACAACGGGAGAAGGTTTTTCGACCTCAACCGTGGGTAATTTCAGACAAAGGACTGCGACAATGGTGACGAACCACAGGAAGATTGAAAATCTCAGCCCCCGCAAGGGGTCTTAGACTTGCTGGACTTGGGCTTTGTCGAGGTTCCAGCAAAATAGAACTTGTCATCTACGCAGATGGGGAAATCGGGAAAGAGCTTGCTGGTGGTCTGTGTTCCACGGGAACAAATCTGCTCTGCCGCCGCCAGCGACATTTCATCTTTTACGAAGTCCTTTCCAGCAGCCATGATATACGGCACTTTGCCGTCAATGCTTTTCAGTTTCATCGGGTTCTTTCCTTTCTTTGTTCCATGCTTCAACATCAACGCCGATACGCTTCAACATTTCTTTGCAGAGCCATGTGTAATCGTCCGGCATTTGATAATACTGGATAAGGCGGTCATGCTCGGCGGAGAAAGCGTCATAGAACTTCCGCAGGCGCTTCTTGCCGAAACCAAGGTGAACATGGAGGGTGTAAAGCACCATAGCGTCAATGTCATCGGCGTAGCGCCTGTCGGCTTCCACAATCTGACGATTGATTTCCATGTCCATCGCTTTCTTCTCGGCGGCAGTTAAGACCGCACCGAACACCTTGCCGCCAGCTTTCTTAATCCTCATACCTCAATGTCCTCGAAGAAGACGGGATAGGTCTGTTTCAGCAGGGTCAGGAGCATATTGGCAACGACCCGCATATCGGGGTGAGCCGCTACGGGGCAACGCATACGGCAGAAATGCCGCCATTCTCTGAGGTCGGCGGTCATGACCACCTCGGTTTTAAGACTGTTCGGAAGGACAGATCGGGCTTCCTGCGGGGTACAACCTTCATTCAGCAGATCGAAGTAGGCGACCTCAGCGTGTTCACACGACCGCTTCCAGATGTGGTAGGTCGAGTCGGTCTTGGCGAAGGTCGAGGGACGAATGACGGTGATCTCGCCGCCGAAGCCCTCCTTACCATAATTGCAGTACCGAGTGGACTCCTGACAGAACGCCGCCAGACGGTGACGGACGATCTCATGGCTCACACCCCGGTCGCAGATGAAGCGAACGGTAAGAGAGCCATGCTCAATGACGGCTTCGTGACCACGCTTGATAATGCCCCGGACGAACTTCTCTGCGCTTCCGTCCGTGATCTTGTCCTCGGACTTGTAGCAAGTGCGCCCTGCGGCTTCGATGGTGGTCAGAAGGGTCTTATAATCGGGAGCGTTGATAAGCTCCACAGAAGGTTCAATGATTTTCATGTCTTACACCCCCGCAACATGGCTTGCCAGCATATCGGCTTGGTGCGTCCACAGCACATTCGGGTACTGGCTGACTGCTCTGGTGTAGTCATTCCACTCAGATTTGTCGGTGAAAGCGCCCATGTGATAGCGGATACACATGATTTCTTCATCAGTCAATGTGTAGAACTGAGAGAGAAGCATGACGGACTTATCACCGTGGCCTTTCAGAAAGGTGTCGGGATTGTACTCCCACACCTGTTCGTCATAGATTGGCGTACAACCACCATTAAATTCTTCAATGTGGCCTGTTACCGGGTGGCGGTATTGGTCGATCTTGCACAGGTCATGGAACATACCCACGATGTATGGAGAGCGGGGGTTCTTCCATGTCAGGTGATTGGCCTGAGTGAGCGCCAGAAGGTACTCCGTGACCATGCGGGAGTGGTTCAGAAGACCACCCTCGTAATTGCCGTGGTACTTGGTGGAAGCAGGGGCGGTGAAGAAGCCGTAAGCCATCAGGTACTCCATCATGTCATTGGAAACAACAGAGGTTCCGTCAGGCAGCTTCATGAAGTTCATGAAATCAGTCACTTCGGACTTGGAGAAGCAGTCAGGCATTTTCGTACTCCTTTCTATGGATACTCTTTTCGCTGTCGAACCCGTCAGGGTAACGAGCCAGCAGCTTATCGACATTGTGCTGTGCCACATATTCGAGGGTCACACCCAAGCCGGTCGCCAACTGTGCGACATACCAGAGAACATCGCCCAACTCGTCAACCATCTTCATCGGGTCGAAAGCATGACCCTGAAACTCGGTCTTTTTCAGAATGTCAATGCACTCTCCGGCTTCGCCGTTCAGACCGTAACAGCCGTTGCGAACCTTATCCCACGAAGTCAGGTTGCCGGAGGTACGCTCGGCAGCTTTCTGATAATCATTCAGCGTCATCGTCAGCGACCTCCTTCTCCAACTCTGCATACAACATCGTGTGCATATAGACGGACTCGGACTGACCGATAGGCCGTATAACGGTTCTCTTTTTCAGAGTCCACCCATCACGCAGAGCCGCATTTACTTCATCGTCAAAGAGGGTGGGATTGTCCAGACGGTTCCGAATGGTTTTAATCTGCAACATCTTCCACTACCTCCATTTCCAGCACCGTCATAATGGCGTAGTTGGCGAGGTCAATCAGGGTGTCACGGATAGACTCGTCATTGACCTTCTGCTCACCGCTACGGGAGAGGGTCTTAAAGCGGCTGAACTTATCTCCTAACCGGATACGAGCCATCGCCATTCCTTCTTCCACGAAGGTTTGATGGAAGCTGTCGCCGTAGTCATGGTTTTTCTGCTCATAGAGCTTGTTGATCTCTTTGCAGATTTCAGCATGACGCTGAACCTTGGAGAGCGAACAAATATAGGCTTCTGCCATTGTAGCTTATCCTCACTTTCAACATAGTTTTCAACATACCATTGGCGAGGGAGAGCCTTTCAAATTAGCCCTCCCTCGCACTCGGTATCAGCCAAGGAGAGCTGCCAAATCCAACGGGGTCTTAGGAGCGGCCTGAGAAGCCGTAGGAGTGGTTTTAGCAGCGGGGGTAGCAACCGTATTGTTGGAGCCACCCCAGCCCTCAGAGGGGCGTTTATCAGCCAAACGGACGAAGGTAATGTTCTGTCCGGGCTTCTTCTTGTTCTCCTGAACATCATGTTCCACATCGCACTCAATGAAGTGACCAATCAGGTCGGTGTGGTCGATCTCGGTCAGGTCGAAATTGCCGAGGGCGGTCTTGGCGAAGTAGCTGAAAGCGTTGTATGCACCCTCGTTGGGAGAGCCATCGGATTTCAGCAGAGAGAAGCGCTCGATGTGCTTACTGCCGGTCTGCGTCTGCATATAGATTTCCAGCTTGCCGAAGTCTTCCTTGTACTTCACATCGGTAATCTGAAAGACATGAGTACCTTCGGGAATGAGGGTGAAACCCTCGGTGAGTCCGATTTTAGCCATTGTTTTATCGTCCTTTCTTGATCTTATAATAGTGTCTGCTATATTAGCAACGAGAGTTATTAGGTTTTCGGCACAAGCGCTTTGACCTAAGCACCCACCTCCACAATAAACGCCGAAATATTCATTGTAATAGATGGGGCAACCACCACAAACGCTCATACTTCTTTTATGGTGTGGAAATTGAGCTGTTCTGTGTACTCACATGGGAAGATGATACCGACCAACTGGTCTTCGTCATCGGGGTACTTGGCGTACTGCTTGACCAGCAGGGCTTTCGGTACACTCTTGTCGCTTTCCAGATCGTAAGCGTACAAGATTTCGCAGAAATCAGACTTCTCGATCAGCGACCAATCATCATTGGTGATGGGAAGGGTCATGGTGCTGTCCTGCGTGGCGAAGATACGGACACAATCCTTGATTGCGCCGTCCGGCTCAGGCATTACCGCCTTGACCAGCGTGGCGTACTCGGTGCAACCGACCTGAGAAATCAGGCGACCAATGCCGTCAGGCATTTTCTCGTTGCTGTACCCGGTCACGCTGCGGATACCATCGGGAATGAGCATAAGTACGGACGGGGAAGCAAGCCAGCGTTCGTCCATGTACTCGTAGATAGCGCCGCCATCAGGGGCGAGGGACTTCACGAACTTGGAAAATTTCATAATTAAACCTCCGTTACTTTGTCATAGAATACGAAGATGGTGGACTGGTCAGAGTGAATATCACGAGCCGCTGTGAACAAAACTCCAACAAAATCGTCATCGGCATACTGGTCGAGAAGTTTGAGTAAATCATCTTTGCTCAATCTCTGCATACTCTGCGCCATTTCACGCACCTTCTTTCAAGGCTTTCGGGGAAATGCGGTAGCTGTCCTCGGTGGTCGTGTACTTCGCCAGAATACCGTCCGCTTTCATAGCGTCCTTGTCGATCTTCGTGGTAGAAGTGCGGCTGACCTCCCAATTATAGGCAGAACCAGCGATAGACACCTTCTTGTCACCGTCACGGAACTGAGCGATTGCGGCTTTCTTAATCATGTCGGTCAAGACCTTGTACCGCTTCTCGTCCTCAGCCACCTCAGCGGCGTGAGCGTCCAGCTTGGCTTTCAGGTCTTCGGCTTCCTTGACCAGCACCGCCATATCCGTTTCAGGAGACAGATTGTTGGTGCGGAGGGCTTTCAGGATTTCAGCGTCCTTGCGCTCGTCAAAGGCGGGAGAAATACCGCTCTCAACGAAGTCCTTCCACCATTTCAGGGCAGGCTTCACATACTTCTTCTCGAAGTCAGGATACCGCTCGGACACCTTGAAGGGGCGAGTGATGGTGTTCTCACCGCTACACACGAACTTCTCAGGATTGTCGTAATCCTTGGGTTCAAGGAAGGAAGCGACCATGATAACCTCGTCCACGCCGAGAAGGTAAGCGTACAACGCCGCCTGCAAAGCGTAATACTCAGGAATATCGTCCTTCCAGTCCTCGACACGCTTGGAGGTCTTCATTTCGAGGACGGTGGTAGGCTTACCATCTTTACCATAGAGCAAGTAGTCCCACATACCGCCGAGAACGGGGCTTTCCTTGAAGAAGTCACCGTAGGTCTGACGGAAGTAGTCTTTGCCCCAAATGTCGGTCGGTGTGACCAGATTGCTCATGAAGTAGGTCTGCTTCATGTATTCAGCCTGCTTAGGCTCGATAGTCTTACCAGCGATGGTGTAGATCGTATCCTCGAACGGCTTCTGATAGGTGCGGGTCACTTCACACCAAATCTCGAACGGCGTAGACCACGGGTTCAGACCGAGGATAGTGGCAAAGCGAGTACCGGTCAGTTTCTTCGGACGCTTGGGAGGGATAATCTGGATTTTGTTGCCGTCAAGCCATTCCATTTTTGTCTACCTCCTTATAATTCACAAATTCATCAGCGGCACATTCCTGAACGGCAGTATCAGGATTGTTACCGTAGAGCTTACAGCAATCCGCTTCCAAGTCTGCATTGATGCACTTGCGGCAATCAATTTCGATCATGCTTTAGCCCTCCTTTGCCGTTTTCATTTCGTAGCCAGCCAGCATATTGTTCACACCCTCGATCAGAGCGTCACACTTGTCAGCTTCGATCTTGGAAAAACCCTCGGTCTTCATGGCGATGGTCTGCACGAACTGTTCCTGCTCTGCGTCAATATCCATGAGCTTTTTCAGCAGGCTTTTCAGCGTACTGACCTGTTCCACGGTAGCCGCACCAGCAGGAGCGCCGGTCAGTTCTTTCTTGATTTCCTGACGCTGTTCAGTGGTCACAGGGGGCTTCTTGGTAACGGCGGGGGCGGGTGCGGGGGTCGTATCAAACTCGCCGCTGTCGATACTGTCATGCTCCACAATGTCCAAAACGAGCTGCCACAGGTAGCGGCGAATGTAGGTGATAGAGCTGCCGGTCGCCTGCATTTCATTTGTGACCTGATTGCCAGCGTTGGACACGATGGGGGCGATGGGGGTGTACGGCGCAACAAAATCAATGAAGTCCTCACGGTCATCGACATTGTAGACACGAGCGGTCGCCTTGTCTCCGTACATGGACGGAACCATCATCAGACCGATTTCAAGGAAAATCTGCTCGGCCTTGGGAACAATGTCCGCCAACTCGAAATACTTATATTCGAGCTTCATGTGCTTGCCGCTCTTGTCCACGCCAGCTTCGAGGAAACGCACACGGGCAAGCTGCAACTTCTTGAACACATTCATGGTGGAATAATCCACCGCCGCAGTCTCAGCGGCTTTCTTGGTAGTAGCCATATTTATACCTCCAACATTTCTAATAATTTTTTCTTGATGGAATTGACTCTGCGGGTATTTCGCTTGGGTGGCTTCTCTCCGAGAAAATCTCGAACATAACGCCGTGCCAGCCGGATATACCAGTCACGGTCAACCACATCAATCGTCAGGTGATTGTCGTTGTCTACGACACATTTTGCGGGGAGTCCAGCAATCTTGACGGGATTGCCAGTACCGAGGTGGATTTTATAGAGGGTTCCGCACCGATGATCTTCCGTGGCATATACCCGGTTGACCTTCTGCACGACCTCCATCTGACCGTCTACTTCATGGAGAGCGTCACCATACTTACTCCCGGCCTTGGCGACCAACTGGAAGTCCAGCAGGCGGTCGCAGCTCATGATGGTATCTTCGACCGGAACACCATAGGCCAGATAATCTTTGACGGCCTTGGCAACCACGCAGGCGTTGTTGTTGATGTTGAACGCTCCTGCCGGGGCAATTCCACGAACGAGAACGCCGCCCTTGATTTTGGGGTCGCCCTCAAAGGGAACTTCAACATAATTGTTCACATCTTTCTGGCAGATCATCTTGATAAGGTCTTCCTCTAACTCAAAGCCAGTTCTGTCCTGCCACTCCTGCGTGATTTCCTGATACATAGGCACATCGCAGTCATCAAGGCTGACCATGATACCATCGGTGTTGAGCTGAATGATCTTCAAGGTGGGGCAGTCCTGAACAAGATGTTCCGCCATTTCGAGCAACTGCAACTGGCCTGAGATACAGACCGAGCGCCCCATAAGCGGGTCATACAGGTCGTTGTAGCGGTTCAACATAGCGCCGTAGGTGGTGTTCAGCACCAGCTTCAAAGCGTTCGCCGTAGCCTTATCGCCAGCCCTCTTTGCCTTAACACGCCGCTCAATAGTGGCGGCATATACATCGGGAGAGGGAATGTTTCTGCTACAATAACCGTTCAAGGTCATCTGGTGTGGATAGTAGCTTGCAACATCTTTGTTGCGGATAGAGCGGGTTTCCGTGGCTTCCTCTCGGTAACACGGGATAGCTCCGTGAATACCGCCGTAGGCAATGGTACAAGGACAACCGCCTACCATCAAATCGAGCTTTTCCTTAAACACCACTTCGTCAGGAATACTCTTGTCCTTCAACCGATCAAAGAAGTCAAACACTTCCTGCGGAATATACTTGCGAAGCAGCTTCGGCGGATACTGATATTCCCGCTCGTCATAGTGCGGTTTCTGCTCTGCGTCAAGGTAAGCAGCGGTCAGCTTGGCATTGGTCATGTAAAGGGCTTTTGCAGGATACAGCCCCTTTTCACGACCCAGCGTGAGCTTACTGAACAGGTAGCCTTGGCGAAGATCGTCCAGCCTGTCGGTTGCGTCAACATCATGGCGGCAGTAGAACTCGACCTCTCGCTTCTCGTCCTCAGTCAGAGGGCGGTCGATGTTAAACGGAACGGTGGTTTCACGAATGTCCATTCCGAGGTGCGCTTCGATTGCTTTCAGGGACAAACCCATCTGGCAATCGTCCATCAGATCGTATTGGTCGAAGAAAATCCCGCAGTCACGGAGAGGGGCGTACTCCCAGCCCTCGTGACCACCAACGATGATAAAATCGTTGACTGCCTTGATTTCCTCCGGCGTAAAGCCAGAGAGAACCGCTTTCAGAATGAATTGGTCATAGTGCTTATTGTTGAACCCTGCCAACAGGGGTTCTTGGGTCATGAACTGTTCGACCGCTTCATTGTCATTCCAAATCTCGGTGTATTCCCCCGTGACCTTGTTTTTGAAGACAAAAAGCCAATCGTAGGCAAACACCTCGCAGTCGAAAATGAATGGTTCAAGGTTCAAGGAACTTGCACCCCGCTTTCCGGTAGGTGGTACACCGCTTTTTGTAGCTTCGCACGAGGTACTGGATACCATCGTCTACATAATCGTAGGCAATAGGCTCACCCTTTCCCTCGAAGGTACGAGCGATACGACCAATGCTCTGAGTTATTACAGCGTAGTCCTTTTGCGGCGTAGTCAGGTACAAGCGGTCGAGCCGGGGAATATCCAAGCCCTCCTTTGCCAGAGAGTAAGTGGCGAACAGATACCGCTTACGCCCCTGCCGCATTTCCTCAATGGCCTGCTCTCGGAGAGCCTTGGTTTTCTTCGTGGTCATCTTCCCATCAATCATGACCGCCTGTTTTCTCAGGTCGAGCGGAAGACGGTTCATCAGGGTTTCCAAGTGCGTCAGCCGATCAGAGAGAATGAGATTGTAGTGATCTCGATTTGCCACGAGGTCAGCGACAATCAAGTTATTTCGGGGATAACGGTCAGCGAGGAAATTGACCAACTTGGCATAGATGATCGTACCGTCCGTGTCCAAAAACTCACGGCTGAGTCCTTGGTGTGTGGCACGGGGCAAAACGCTGACGGTCATGATCTTGTCTTTCACCGCTTCCTCCGGCACCTGATAGGCAATCCCGCCCAGCAAGGCGTAGGTGGCGGCAATCATACCGTCTGCTCGATGAACCGTAGCGGATAGGCCGTACTTATGCCGAGCTGCCAGAGCGTTCAGCACCTTTGAGAACTGCGTCATAGCGGTTGGGGTTCCGGCTACACGGTGGCACTCGTCCACAATGATACAATCCCAAACATCACGGTACTGGCTCAGATCGAGGTTGCACATGGTCTGTACCGTTGCGAAAGTGATTGCTTTACCGATTTGAACCCTACCTTCGGTGATCGTGCCAGTCAGAGAAGGACTCATGTACTGCTCTGCTCGGCTTTTGCTCTGTACGAGCAAATCCCGTGTATGGGTCAGCCAGAGTGTCCTTCGACCTGTATCTGCCGCAACAGCAATTCCGATCTGTGTCTTACCACACCCAGCAGGGGCTTGAAGAATACCGTAGTAGGCCGTTATCAGGGCTTCCTTGGCTTCCACTTGGTAATCATAGAGAGGAATGGTGCAACCGAAGTCCACCTCAGTCGGTGTAGGAAGATTGACCTTCATGTGGCAATCGTCCATCGCCAACACATCATTCAAGCACCCATAGGGGAGAACCAGTGTGTCGCCGTCCCATTGGAACAGGTACAACTTCTCAGGTGTGTTGCCGACCCAAAAGTGCATACGGACTTTCTTGGCGTACTCAGGATTGGGAAGAATAAGCTGCTTCTTACACCATGTAAGCAACTGCTCAGACGGATTTTCAATTCGGAGCTGATTGCCAACAGTTACTTGCATTGGGACACCCACTCTCCGAGTGTGATACCGAACTGTCTGATTTCAGACGCAGAGAGAACGGTCTTCATTAAGAACAGATTGCGTATCACCGTGAAGGACAGAAAGTATACAGCTCCGTTCATCATTCGGAGAGCGAACCACCCCTCTCCGTTTCCCGTTTCTTCCCAAAGAGACATGGCGGAAAACTGGTTTTCTTCGATACGCTCCATCTTAAAAATGTTCTTGGAACAATCCTTACAGTCAATGGGATAGCTGACACCATTTCGAGCCGCAATCACATCGAACGGCTGACCTTGACTGTTCTGAGCGAGATTGTGCGCCCAAAAGCCACAACCCGACAGACTCAGGCATAAGTCTCTTTCAAAGCCAGTGCCAACCTTGCGATTGACATTCATGTTTTCACTCCTTTCACCGCCCCTGACGGGGCGGGATTTACGAGATACCCGATCAAATGCAGAAGCCGAAGGACACGCCAAAGGAGACGCTGGCGCTGTTACCGCTGGCGTTGCCGCTGTCGTACACACGACAGAAGCTGTCGGTGTTGCCAGAACGAGGAGAACGCTCCCATCTCCAATCCCTCTCACCATTCTGCTTGCACTTGCCGTAGGGCGTGTTCTCTCGCTTGTACCACTCGTACCACTTACCCTCACCGCCGCAGGAATAAATCTTGCGACCGAAGACCTCCTGCTCAGAAAGAACGAACAGCTTGTCAACGGAAGGAACCAGCATTTCGTTCTTACCGCTCTTTGCGGTAATCTTCACCACGGGCTTGATGACCGCTTTCAGATCAGTGGGAAGCTGCTTCTCGAAGAAGTTGCCGTTGAGCTTGGCACGGAGGTAGGAAGCGTCCCAGCCGCCCTCGTTGGTAGACTTCTCATTCATGGGAATGTCACCGTCAAGGGTTTCAACGGTTTCAAAGGTGATGTGGGTCAGACTGCCGTCCTCAGCGTGGTCATGGTTGAACCCGATGATACGGGCAGTCAGGTAAGAGCCATCAGCCAGACGGAATTTCTTGGTGTCACCGACCTCGAACACCTTGTCAGCAAGGCCGATGGAAGAATACATATTGATCTCGTCCCAAGAACAGTCTTCCAGCTTATAGCGCTTCAGGGAGGGGCGACCGCCGAACATGACACCATACACAGAATTAAGGTGAAGTTTGACGGTATCGGTATCCACATAGCCCGTAGGCATAAGGGTTTCGATCATCTTCTTCTGAGAAGCGATGGTTTTCTCCATCTTCTCGAACTCGTCTGCGAGTTTCGCAATCGTGCTATTCATAAAGTTCTCCTTTACAAAATGATAGGTTCTGATATAATCAGATTGAGCTTTTACGCTTGCCGTTGATGGAAGTACCAGTTCCGTCAGCGGCTCTTTCTTTTTCTCGGCGGGGCGGGATAAAACGCACCAGACAGCTCACAGAACAACCAGAAGCAGCCAAGGCCGATACCCATACGAACCATGCCTGCGCCGAGAGCCATCGTGTCTTGCTCCACCGCACCAACTACACCCAACAGGTAGAAAAACGAGAGAAATGCCAATACTCCAAATACCTTTTTCATTATCTGTTCCTCCAAACCATAGGTTTCCATTGATACGGTGTTCCGTACTTCTGCTCGTACCAGCTCTCGAACCGCTTGCGGTTCGTTTCATCCTTGAAAAACTCTCGGACAGATCGAGCAAGGAGTGAGCTGAACGCTTTGGCCTGTCCTCGCACTTCCGGGGCAAATGCACTGTCGCTCATGACACACCGCCGATCTGCCGCTCGTACCAGTCCAGAATGTCGATAGACTCAGCGATGATCTTGTCCACAGAAGGGCCGTTACGAGTTCCTGCGAGAATTGCACTCAGGACAGGGCCGTTCGTTTCAATCCCCCGCTTTCGGAGCATATCAATCAGCCATGCAAACGACAGGTGATTGATGCTCAGGCGATAGCGAATTTTCTCACGCTCTTTCACAAAACCTCTCCTTTCTTTGAATTGAGAACAATATTTATTGACAACCAGTGGGCGTAATGGTACAATTTACTTGCCAAACAATTAAACCATTGACCACAGCAACCGCCGAAAAAAGAAAACCTTTCGGGGGTCGGGTTTTTGTTGTCAAAATCTCTTGTTCACAATCCAAAGTATATCCTACCTTTGTAGGATTGTCAATAGCAAATCCTAAAAAAGTAGGATATTTTTTGAAGGAGGTATTTATGAACACAAGTCGTATTAGAGATTTAGCTAAACAACAAGGGAAAAGCGTCACCTATATTTGCAAACTTATCAACCGCCCCAAATATTATTTGAATGATGTAGATAAAAAGCCTGACCGCATGATTTCAGATGAAGACTTGAAAACTCTCGCTATCAATCTTGGAACAACGGCTGAGTATTTGAAAGGTGAAACTGACGACCCTCTCTTTCACTTGTCCTCTGTTGGTTTGACCACCGAACCTTATGAAAAGAATTGCAAACGACCTATTTTCGGTCATGCGTCCGCAGGAAAAGGTGTCATCGCTCAGCAAGAAGCATTGGGGTATGAACAAGTTGACCCCGAATATGACTGTGACGATTGTTTCTGGTTGCAAGTGGACGGAGATAGTATGTCGCCAGTCTTAGACGATCACGATTTAGTGCTGGTTAAAAAGGACACACCTCCTGAAACAGATACTCTTATGGTTGTCATTGTTGATGACGAAGAAGGATTTGTTAAGAAAATCAGCATTGATGAAGATACTGTGACCCTTCGCTCTTTTAATCCACACTATCCTCCCCGTGTTTTTGGCGGTGTTGAAATTGGACGATTGCGCTTTGTCGGTAGAGTCATGGAGTTAAAAAGGAGATTTGCATGAAAAAATTTCCAATCGACCTCTCCTGTCTGACAGAGGAAGAAATCTCTCAATTTCAGGAAGACCCATATACGCTCTACAACGGCGATCAAGATGTTGCTCTTTATCTTCGGTATAGCTCCACAGGCCAGAGTGACCAATCTATCGAAGGACAGCTTCGTGACTGCCGCACCTTCTGTAAAGCAAATCACTACCGCATTGTGGCAATCTATGTTGATCGAGCAACGACCGCTCGTAAAGATGTGGAAAAGCGGGTTCACCTCATGGAAATGATTTCGGATAGTGCAAAGCAGAATTGGGAATATGTCATCGTCTGGAAGCTCGACCGTTTTGCTCGTAACCGAAATGACAGTGCGATTATGAAAATGCGTCTGCGGAAGAACGGCGTGAAAGTTCTCTCCGCCACAGAACACCTCACCGACAGCCCTGAGAGTATCATCTTGGAATCTGTGTTAGAGGGTATGGCTGAATTTTTCTCTGCCGAGCTGTCACAGAAGGTCACGAGAGGTATGCGTGAGTCCGCCTTGAAGTGCCACAGCGTAGGCGGTCATATTCCCCTCGGATACAAGGTGGAAAATCATAAGCTGGTTGTTGACCCTGACACCGCCCACATCGTTCAAGAAGCGTTCTCTCTTTATGCCAATGGTGAAAGCGTTGCCGCCATTTGCCGAAAGTTTAACTCTGCCGGATATAAGACTGCCAAAAATACGGAGTTCAACCGCAGCAGTTTTAAGGCCATGTTCCGTAATACTCGCTACATCGGCACTTACACCTACAAGGATATTGTCATTGAAAATGGTATTCCCGCCATCATTGACAAGGAGCTGTTTGAAACGGTACAACGGCGGCTTTCTAAGACCGCCACAGCCCCCGCAAGGGGCAAGGCTAAGGTAGATTACCTCTTGTCTGGAAAGCTGTTCTGCGGTCATTGTGGGTCTTCTATGAACGGTGAAAGCGGAGCCGGTAGACATGGCAAGGTCTACCACTACTATTCCTGCTACACCAAAAAGAGAAAACTTGGGTGCGACAAGCGGCCTTTGAAAAAAGATTACATTGAAGGAATAGTAGCTCGTGACGCTCTTAACCTTTTGACCGATCAGCTCATTGATGAAATCGCAGACATGGCAATCCGGCAGAGTGAACAGGATTTAATAAACGACACGCACATTCCGCAGTTGACCGCTCAGTTATCGGAGGTCGAAAAGTCAATCACAAATATCACCGCCGCCATCGAAAAGGGTATTGCTTCCGAGACATTGATGAACCGGCTTGTCCAACTCGAACATGAGAAAAAGACCATCAACAAAGAGATCAAAGCTGAGGAAAAATTCGTCTACCGAATTGACCGTGACCAAATCGTATTCTGGCTGAGTCAGTTCAAATATGGGAATATCGAAGATGAAGATTTCCGCAGGCGGCTCATTGATTTGCTCGTTAATTCCGTTACAGTGTGGGACGAACCTGACGGGTATAAAATCACCACTGCATATAACCTAACCTCTTGCAAAATCAAGACTTTCCGGGTAGAAAAGAACCCCGCCGCCGAAGAAGCGACAGGGTTCGATTTTGGGGAGTCTGAGTGTACCAAAAAGCCACACCAATCTGGATATTTTAAGCGAAACGCTTAGAGTACCAAGGGGTGTGGCTTTTTGTATTTCTAAAATTTCGCCATTTTTCCAATGGATATTTTCGGAGTTCCCCACGGTTTGAAGGGATTCGAACTCCCCCTTTCACAGATTCAAAGGCAATATCCTGAGAAGCGCCCTTTTTGCGGGCGCAGAATAGAGCGTTTTTTCCTCAAAATTTCATACGATTTTTCAGGCGTCTGTTTGTTGGTTTCGTCGAAGCCATCAAATAGGCGCCCTTTTTCATTTCACAACTTAATCCGTCAACCGGCCGGAGCATTTTTAGGATGCTCCGGCCTATTTTTTTGCTTACGAGGAGGACTTCACAATGAACGATCAGAACGAAACCGCGCAGCTTCGTTTCCTTGAAGAAACCGCCATTCGGCTGCGGCAAAACGGCTTCACGGTAGAACCGATCGAGGATCACCACCTGCCCGTCTGCTGGGAAAAAGGGCGTCTCTGCCGCATCTCCGGCAAGGGCAGCGTGCTGTACCGGCAGGAGTGTGTGGACAGCGTCCGGGCGCAGGATGCGCTGCAAAGCGTCATCGACACCGCCAAAACGACTTCGGAGTACATGGCGATTCTGGAAACCGCCACGCTTCTCAAAGCCGGCGGTCTCACCGGCGACTACCGCGTCCTTGCGGACTTCGGCAGCGCGGTGCTGGCGGGCCACCTCACCGAGCGCGGCGTGCAATTCGTGACTTGGGAGTGGGACTTCGACCAAGAGGCGTCCATCACGGACATTATTTTCAGGACGACTATGAAGCCGCCAAACGCGATTTCACCGTGCGCAGCGGACTTGTTCAAAAAGACGCCCTTTTTGAGCCGGAGCAGCTTGCGGAGATCTACCGCGCGCTAAGGCTTGTCCGTGAACAGGACGAAAGCCTTTCGTTTGGACGGGATCGGGAACTGGCGGAGTTGATGGAACAGGTCGGCGGACTGCTGCCCACGGATGCTCTGCGGCAGCGAGACGCGCTGGAACAGAGCGGCATGACAATGAAATAAGCATCCACGCAAGCCGGGCAGAAATGTCCGGCATTTTTTATTTTACGAGGAGGAAAAGATGATGGAAATTTACGGCACGATTCAATTCAGACTCATTCTCCC